>Ga0209515_10010279_pt1 | contig 10448 bp, 9 predicted proteins | sample Subgroupgradi54m_FD_187454 | JGI IMG/M metagenome (GOLD analysis project Ga0209515, IMG submission 187454) | Subsurface groundwater microbial communities from S. Glens Falls, New York, USA - GMW60B uncontaminated upgradient, 5.4 m (SPAdes)... ...
CAATAATTAGATCATTTAAGTATGGAACCCTAAAAAAATCGACGCTTAATGTCTTTGTGTCAATTATACAGCCTGAACTGCTTGTAATACCATCTCTTGGCTGACCGACTGAACCTGGATTAATTAGTAAACTTTTTTCTTTGAATTTTCGAATTAAGGGATAATGAGTGTGTCCCAACAATAATATTTCATTTTCTAGTGGAAACCACTTGTACTTACATTCATCATCTGGATAATATCTACCTGATAAAGAATCATCTGGTGTACCGTGATGCATTGAAAAATTGATTGTATCTAAAATTATCTTTTTTTCTGCCTTTAATGTAGACAACCATGCTAATGCTTCTGAACTTAATTCTTTTTTGTTATTTTGAAGTACATCCCAATATTCAGGTTTAAGCTCTAGATTTTTTTTATTCAATAATAATTCATCATGATTGCCCAAAATATGAATTGATTTTTCAAAAACTGATTTCAATAGTACATATGTTTCCTGAGCCCAAGGATAATAACCAAAAAAATCTCCTAAAAAAATAAATTGATCTATATCTCTTTCTTTTAAATATTCTAAAGTAGCTTTTAATGCATATTTATTAGAATGAATATCACTTAATACTGCTATATTCATTTTTTCATTTTTTTCAATACAGATCTGACAGCATTTTCAGAAGAAAAAAAAGGAGTGAAATCAAGTTGATTCTTTGCTTTTTCAATTGAAACATTCCATCTATCTGCTTCATTTTGATCTTCGAAATCGAATTCATATTCAGTATTAAATTCTTCTTTAAATAATTGAGCTAATCTCAACATACTAATTGGTTCACCAGAAGCAATATTAAATATTTCATTTGTATCTATAGTGTGAATAGATTTTAATATTGCATTTGAAATATCAGAAGTCTCAATGAAATCTTGGGTTCTTCCACCTTTTCCAAAAATTTTAATTTTTTCATGATTCAATGAACAATTAATCCATTTTTTGAAAACAGTATCATGGATTAAATCAAGTTTTGGTGAAATTGGACTAGAAATTCTTAAAAAAGTATACTTCAGACCATATTTTGCTTCATATTCTTTAATCATTTCTTCACAAACTAGTTTAGATTCAGAATAAAATGAAGTCGTTTCAAGATCAGAATTTTCAGTAATATTTAGAGGTAAAGGTTTTTTAATTAAACTAAGACTACTTATAAATATAATTTTTTTTATTTTAAAATATACAGCATTATCTAATAAATCTCGTGTAAAGTTAATATTTGTCTTTTGAATTTCATCAATTTCTTCTGTAGTATTTCCTAATTTCAAACAAGCGGCAGTATGAATAATAATATCCGTATTCTTTAAATATTTTGACAATTCTTTAATCGGATCATTTAAAATATCAAATTTAACCCATTCAATGTTTTTTAACTTAAATTTTCTACTCCTGTAAATTGCTGTTGTCGTTATTGAATTATCTTGTAGCATTTTAGAAATACTTTGACCTACTAATCCTGTTCCTCCAGTCAAAAATATAGTTTGATGATTTCTCATAACATATCTTTAATAGGAATTACAATATGTTCAAAAGCTCTTATAACTGCAACATCATATTGATATGGAATTCTGTCAAATTTTTCATCAAAAAGAATATTTCGCAATAAAATATCTGGTTCATTTAAACCAACATCCGATCTCATTGTTGAAGTTCCTGAAAATCTAGGATGAATTTCAAATACATAAATTTCATTATTATGTATTCTTAATTGTATATTTAAAGGACCAGTACTCTTTAAGCTCAATGATAATTTTTCACAAAAATTCTGTATTAATTTGTGTTTAATAAAAAATCCTTGAGAATACCCCGTTGAAATACTGTATTTTATATCCTCAATTTCTTTGGTCTCTAACAGGGATAATCCTATAAGTTTCCGTTTCATAACAATACTATCGATAAGTTTCCCTTTTTTATCAGAAAGTATACCAACTGTGAATTCATCATTTTCTGTACCAATAAGAGGTTGAATACAATAATTTGAATTTGGAGGTAAATTATTTATTTTAGTTTTTAATTCAATTAAAGTGCTGCAAAGAGATACTCCCCTAGAAGCTCCTGTCCCAGTAGTTGGCTTAACTATAAGAGGAAAACCGTATGTTTCAAAAGCAGTTTCCCAATCTTCAATTTTATATGTTGGTATTGTTGGTAAATTTAATTCTTTCAATTTTTCCATTGACGCAAATTTATCCATCATCAATGGCATCAAATCATAACTATTTGCAATAATTGGAATATCAAATAATAATCTATTTTTAGAAAGGACATCTACTTCTGGTTCACTACCTGGAATTATTGCATCAATATGATATGTTTTAATTACTTTTTTAATTTCATCTAAATAATTTGAAGAAGTTGCTAAAGGTAAAATTACTTTTTGATCAACTTTATACAAACCCCACGAAAAAGAATCAGCATCAGCAGCTATAACATTCCAACGATTATTTACTTCCTGAGAAGAGCGAGTTAAAGAATGAAGAATGCCAGACCCAACACTTCTACCACCAACACCCGTAATTAATATGTTTTTTTTCATTGATTAAGCTAATTTAATATAAATACATTAAGATTTTGAATCTCCGCTATTTTTCCAGTAACTTTTAGAGCATTTTCATTTTTTACAAATAACTCCTTCACGCTCTCTTTTAATCTTGAAATGGATTTAATCTGTATATTCTTTCATAAATCCTAAAAGGGTCCTCTTTTTTACAAAGAAATAATCCGTCAACTTAAGGTTTGAACATTCTAGTTTAAAAGCGAAGATTCAATTAAAGTTCTAAATATAATGATATTATAGATTTTAATTACCATTAATTATTTCTTCAATTATAAAAACAGGTCTTTTTCGTGATGCATCTAGAGTTCTCCATAAATACTCTGCTAGAATACCTATTGAAATATTTGTAATTCCAAATCCTAATAATAAAATAGTAGATAAAGCAGTCCATCCATTGACAATATCATCGTACATTAATTTTCTACTTATAATATAAAATGACAATAAAACCCCAGTCAAAAACATCAAAATACCAATAATAGAAACAAATCTAATTGGAGCAAAAGAAAAAGCAACAAATGAATCGATTAGTAATTTAACCTTTTTAGAAATAGTCCATTTTGATTTACCTTCCAGTCTTTTCTGTTTTTCATACGTAATAAATTCCTGTTTATAACCAAGATTTAAAATTTGTAAAAAAACAGATGAATTTGATTCTATATTATTGTTAAGTTCTTTCTGAACCTTTTGGTTAAACATCACTACGTCAAAACCTTTACTTGGATAATTTTTATTGACAAAAATCTTCATCAAATTGGCATACGCTTTTGAAAACAGTTTTTCAAAAGTTCCTTTTGGCGGATTATTTCTCGCAGCCCAAGCAATTGAACATCCATTTTCATTCAATACAAAAAGTCTGTCAATTAATTCTAAAGGATCTTGCAAATCTGCATAAACAAAAGTAATATAATCTCCTGTTGCATTGAAAATACCAGCCCTTAAAGCAGCATGAGCTCCAAAATTTTTTGTCAGTTTAATTATTTTATACGAATATCCAGTATGACTTACACTAATTAATGTTTCATATGAATTATCAATAGAACCATCATCTACAAATAAAACTTCATAAGAACAAGAATTATTTGCTACACAATAATTTCCTAATATATACGTCAAATTTTTCAGATTCAACTCTTCATTCATGAAAGGGATAACGATGGATATTTTTTTCATATCTTTTTAGCTGGATTACCAACCATTATTGAATTCGACTTAACTGATTTTAATACATTTGAAGCCATACCAATTATACTTCTTTCTCCAATACAAGTATCATTTTTAATAGAGCAACAACTACCCAAGTAACAATTGTTCCCAATGTTAACATTTCCAGCAATTGTAACATTTGATCCGATTAACGTATAGTCTCTAATATGTACATCATGATGAATCACTGTATTTGCTATAACAAAAATATGATTTCCAACTTTAAAATTCGATGTTATAACAACACCTGGCATAATTACTACATCTTTCCCAATAATTGCATCATCACTTATGATTGCTTTTGGGTGGATAGCAGATGCGAATCGTTCTAATGGAATATCGAAGTCCTCAATTATATTATTTCGAAAATGGATTGTTTTTTCAGAGCCAATTAATGAAATTATTTTTGAATTTGGATTCGAATTTATAAAAGTTCGTGGATAAACACCTATTCCTTTGTAGGATAAATGATGTTTCTCTACATCATCGTCAACAAATCCAATAATTGTAAAGTTACTCGCAATAGTCTCAAAAAAATCAACGGCATTACCACCAAAACCTAAAACTATTACCTCTTCTTTTACCATTCTCAGAAATTATTAATCACATTAATTACATAAGTTACCTCCTCTTCCAAAAGTTCTGCATACATCGGCAATGAAACACAATGAGAAGCAAGGTATTCTGAATTTGGAAAATCTCCTTCTTTGTAATTTAAATGTGAATATGCTTTTTGTAAATGACAAGGAACAGGATAATGAAAACCTGGTGAAATATTCCATTCATTTAAATAAGCAACGAATTTTTCTTTTTCTTCCGTTGTAACTACAAACAAATGATAAACTGAATCTGTATTTTCAGGCTGAAATTGTAATTTAATTTTATTATTTACTATCTCATTTTGATATCTTTTCGCAATCTCTCTACGTTTATTGTTCCAGCCTTCAAGATATTTTAATTTGATTGATAATGAAGCTCCTTCAAGTCCACCCATTCGCATATTAAAACCAATTTCATCGTGGTAGTATCTTGTTACGCATCCATGATTACGAAGACTTTGAAGTTTTTCTACATACTTTTCATTATTTGTAGTTATACCACCAGCTTCACCGCATGCTCCTAAATTTTTACCCGGATAAAAACTAAAACATGCCATTTCACCAAAAGACCCAATAGATTTGTTGTTGTATTTTGCACCTTGTGCTTGAGCAGCATCTTCTACTAAAAATAAATTGTGTTTTTTACAAATGGAATTTATTGCATCAATGTCGAAAGGCATCCCATATAAATGAACCCCGATTATTGCTTTGGTTTTATTTGTTATTTTTGCTTCAATTTTTAAAGGGTCAATTTCCCAAGTGTCTGGATCACAATCTACGAAAACAGGTGTTGCTCCAACATGCGTTACCCCCCAAGCTGTTGCTATAAAAGTATTTGCTGGAATTATTACTTCATCTCCATGACCAATACCCAAAGCTAATAATGCAAGTTGAATAGCTGAAGTTCCATTATTAACACCAACTGTATAATTACAATCAGAATATTTTGCAAAAGATTTTTCAAATTCTTCAACAAAAGGTCCCCCAGAAAAAGCTGTAATTTCGTATACTTTTTCAAAAGCAGCAAAAATTTCATTTTTTACTTGCTGGTGTTGACCTTTTAAATCAAGACAATTAATTTTATTTTCTCTTTTAACTATCATGTAATTTATTTAATTGTTTACCAAAACATCAGGATAAGGATACCAATTTAATGGGTTTTCAGCATTTACATCTTCTCTTACTCTAATTGCTTTTACTTCCCCAATGTATAAAAAATGTGTCCCTAATCGAACAATTTTCACTACTTCACAATCAAAATGAACAGGTAATGCAGGTAAAACAGGTGACCAATCATTGTTCTCCACCTCTAATCCGGAATTTATAATTTTATCTATGTCGCTGTCAATTGAAATATTGCCAGCGTATTTTATTGCATCAACAATTGTATCATTTATAAAAGGAACCCCACAGCCAAATTTTTTCGTTTCGTCCAAAGCACGAATAGAACCTCTTGGAGCATATCTCTCATTTATTACAGCATATGAGACACAAACTCCAATACACAATGGATGACGAACCAAAATAGTAGTAGAACCACAAGGCATTAAGTTAGGTGCTCCACTTTTATCCCATGTTGTTATCATTCCAACTGAAGAAGGAAAAAAACAGGGCCATCTTGCTCTGTCATTGTCAACTTCAACTTGATCTTCAGGTAATTTAGGTAAAACTTTAATCGCCATTCCACTTTCTAAAGTGTCGAATTCAAATCCAATTGTATTTTTAGCTGGGAAGAAATAATTGGGTGAATATCCCTTTTGATATTTCACATCAATTAATGGTATTGATTTAGTATCCGGAACATTTTGTAATTTATTTGTAGGCTCCCAAGATGGTAATGCTTGCCAGTGTATTTGTGAATCTCCTTTTGAAATATCTTCTCTTAATTGAATTGCTTCAATTTCAAGATAATAAATGCGATGACTTCCAAAATCAGTATAAGGTTGTTCAAAAATTGATTCACCTCCAAAATCTGTCCCTGGTTTTACCAATCTCGCTTCATATACCATATAAGCTGAAGAAAAAACTGGAGAATTATTCGTTTTAGCTTTTCTTGTTTTAAGTCCTGTAAATTCAATTCTTTTATCAATGTTTTCATCAGAAACCTCATTGATTGATTTCATTACGTTGTCTATATCATCACCTGGTTCAAAATAGTGAACAGAAACAACTTCTCCTTTTTCAAGTGTTTCCATAAAACGACTTCTAACATAATGTCTTTTCGAAAGTGGCTCAATACAAAAACTTAAAGCAATAATATATGGAAATCTATTTACAATAGAAGCTCCAACCACTTTTTCAAGAGCAGTTATTTCACCATCAGTTGTTGTTACAAAACATATTGGAGATGGAAAAAAACCTGGCCATCTACTGTCTAACTCTAATTCTTCTTTTTTCTCAGGAAGGAAGCGCACAAACTGACTGTTATCTTGTTTTACCCAACTTGTTTCTTCAGAAGGATTAAAATAAGGCCATTTATATAAATATTTTTCTAATTTTTCTTTTGACATTAAAGTAGTAATAATTATTTTAAATATTTTATTATTCTCGCTGGATTCCCTGCAACCACAGTATTATCTGGAACATCCTTTGTCACAACAGATCCTGCTCCAATTAAAGCATTCTCTCCAATTGTAATACCACATAAAATGGTCGCATTACTTCCAATTGAAGCTCCTTTTTTTACAACTGTTTCAATCAACTCCCAATCTTCATCTGTTTGTTGAGAACCATCAATATTAGTAGCCCTTGGAAATAAGTCATTCGTAAACATAACACCGTGACCAATAAAACAATTGTCTTCAATATGAACTCCTTCACAAATAAAAGAATGGCTTGATATTTTGCAATTTTTACCTATTGAAGCACCTTTTTGAATTTCTACAAATGAACCTATTTTTGAATTGGAATCAATTGAACATCCATACGCATTTACAAAATTAAAGATTTTTACATGCTCTCCAACTAAAATATTATTTAAAGCTTGTTTGTCGTTATTTATGGTTTTTATTTCCATCAGATTATTATCTCTTTTCCATTGTTTTTAATTGATTTTTGAGATGCTTCTAATATTTTAACAACTTCTAAACCTAATTCAGCATTTGCTAAAGGTTCCTTGTTCGTTATGATTGAATTTATAAAATCAAAAGCAACACCAAACAAAGCTTCTTGGATACCCACTTTAGGAATAAAAACATCCCCTGTTCGATAATCAACCATGATATTCAGTTTTTCTTCATCTGTTTTATGTTGATATCCTGTGTCATAAACTCTTATTTTTTCAGATGGTTCAAGATCATTATATACTAACATTTTTTGATCACCACCGATAAGAGTTGATCTAACTTTTACAGGTGAAGTCCATGAACAATTAAAGTGAGCTATAAAATCATTTTCATAATTTACTGTCATATAGGCAACATTTTCAATTCCATTATTTGTATGTGATACACCTGTCGAATTAACACTGTATGGTTTATGCGCAACTAAATAATTTAATATTGAAATATCATGAGGAGCAAGATCCCATAATACATTCACATCGGGTTGAAATAATCCTAAATTGATTCTAGTTGAATCAAAATATTGAAGATTTCCTAATTGCTTTTGATCAATTAATTCTTTCATTTTCTGAACTGCTCCAGTATATAAAAAAGTATGGTCAACCATCAATATTAAATTTTTATCCTTTGCTAGATTAATTAATTCAACAGATTCATCTATAGATGCAGTCATAGGTTTTTCAAGAAGAACATGTTTACCTGCTAACAAAGCTTTTTTAGCTAATAAAAAATGAGAAAAAACGGGTGTTGCAATAACAACCGCATCAATACTAATGTCATTTATTAAATCAAACGCATCATTAAAAATATTTATTTTTGGATACTGAGCCTTAATTGTTGAATGACGATCAACTCTAGATTCAGCAATAGCAATAACTTGACCTTCTTTTTGCAAAGAAAAATTTCTTACCAAATTAGGTCCCCAATATCCAAAACCAATTATTCCAATATTTACCATACTCCAAAATTAAACTTATTATTCAAATACCTACTATTCTTTTCTATTAAAATATTCGATAAACTAGATCTTAAAATATTATTTTTTAAAATTTATTTTGCCATAAACCATCATGTAATCATCCTCATACTCTAACTTAAAATTTTGAAGTTCTATTGAATTAATTATTTTTGAATTTTTATTCAATAAAAAGCAATTTACTTTTTTAAATTCATTAATTGAAGGTGACTTTTTATAATCATATAAAACAACATATTTATTCATTCTCAAATTTTGAAACTCAATATTTACTTTATCAAACGAAGTATATCCTTTTTCAAAATAATAAATAGAATACCCTTTATTCTGAAGATCAATCGAAAGTTTACTTGCAATAAAGTCTTTTTCAAGTGCAGCTTTAGGATGTGACTTTAAAAATATTAACATCTGAATTAAGATTATAAATAATCCAATTGAATAAATAAAAAATTTATTCAATTTAACAAACTTTAATACCCAAGAAAAAATTAAAGTTATACCTATCACAAATGGTACTATTAAATAACTCCAAGTTCTAGTCCCTGGGATTACATGCTGTACCAAAATGAAAATAAATGGTAATGTAAAAAAAATGAGAATAAAATAAATTAAAGAATTTTCATATTTCTTTTTAAGTAAAAAAATAATATAAAGAAAGTATATTATTAAAATATACAAACTATTTACACCTAATATTTTATCATACATTCCTATAGCATTCGTTTTAAAAAAAGAAATAATTTCGTTAAAATCTATCTTTTTTGTCCATTGATTATTTATAATAGCGTCTATACCATTGTAATAAATTATTGGACAATACAATAAAAACGTTACAATTGCAATAATTATATGGTATTTAATTAATTGTAATAATTTATACTTATCATTCAAAAAAAGTGTTCCTAAATAAAGAATAAATGACACAGACACATACAAAAAAACTGGTATTGTATAAAACCCTATAACACTAAATATTGAATAACATATAAGGTATTTACTTTCAAATGAATTTTTCAATTTTTCAATGCATATAAAACAAATAATCGTCACTAAAATAATTAGCATGTAGCCTCGTGCAAAAACACTGTAAAAAGCAATAAAATAACTGAATGTAAAAAACAAATGAGGAATTACGGCTATTTTATGTCCATATTTAGAACGAATAAATCCATAAATTAAAATAGAAGAGATTATACCAAATAGTAGATTAGGGAGCCGTAAACAAATTAAAGGGTCAAACGGCAAGTAAGTGAATAGATTTGAAATTAATGAAAAGAAAATATGATTATTAGGGTATGGATAATAAGTAGCACTTGTTAAAAATCCTTTTGATGTAAAATATAAAAACGTTTCAGTTTCATCAATATAAATAGGAAAATAAAAAATATGAAAAATAGAATATCCAATATAAAGTCCTAAAGAAAACAATAAATAAATTTTTTCTTCCTTTGTTAATGAAATTATAAGGTGTTTTATATTTGAAATCATAGTGAATTAAAATTTGAATTCCATTAATTGAATATTCTCCTCTAAAAGAGTTAAATCAACAATTATATTTTGATTTACTAAATATTTTGTCTCTGAAATTTCACTATCCTTTCCATAGGATAACAAACTATTTTCTGGACTATTAACCTCACATAATTGCATATAATAATTTACACTTGAAGCATTTGCTAATTTCCAAAAAGGAAAAGTATATTCAGCTTTCGCATAAGGCTTATTTACCAATTCTAAAACAGTTGAACCTTCTTTCATAAATAACAAGTTTGAAAATCCGGCACCATGGATTGAGATAAAATGTGTTGTATTGTTCATTAATTTTATTTGTTCCCAAATAGATAAATCTTCAAATTTAATCACTTTATATCCCCATTTCTGTACGCTTGCAATAACTTCATCTTCATTTTCAATGCATCGCACTCCCCTACTAGATCTCGTCAAATAAACTTTATGTGTTTCAATATTTTTAGATGAAACCCTCAATAATGCTTCTTTAACTAATCTTTCATTT
>Ga0209515_10010282_pt1 | contig 10446 bp, 9 predicted proteins | sample Subgroupgradi54m_FD_187454 | JGI IMG/M metagenome (GOLD analysis project Ga0209515, IMG submission 187454) | Subsurface groundwater microbial communities from S. Glens Falls, New York, USA - GMW60B uncontaminated upgradient, 5.4 m (SPAdes)... ...
CAAAGTGGCCGGATTGCTCCGGAATCAGTGGCCGGATTAAATCGGAATGGGTGGCCGGAATGCGTCGGAATCGGTGGCCGACATGCCCCGGAAAATCCAACAGACAGCTATTGCTTTTCGGATTTGGTTAAACGACCTTCAGACCCGGGTCAATGTCGAAATTTTTTCTCAGTGAATAAATCAGTCCGCCAATAATATATACCCGTGGTGTAGACGACAAACTTGTGATTTCTAGCCTGACCCTCAGGAAAATAATTCTTTTAAATCCTTTATCACCTGGCTTATCACCGTCTGCGCGTTGCCGTAAAGCATGCGGGTATTATCGGCGTAGAAGAGCGGGTTCTCGATCCCGGAATAGCCGGTACCCCTGCCTCGCTTTATCACTATCACATTTCGCGCACGGTCGGCATTCAGGATCGGCATGCCGTAGATCGGGCTCAATTTGTCCGTTCGCGAAGCCGGGTTTACTACGTCATTGGCCCCTATGACAAGTGCCGCATCAGTCTGAGGAAACTCATCGTTGATATCCTCCAGATCAAAGATCTTTTCGTAGGGTACATCAGCTTCCGCCAGAAGCACATTCATGTGCCCAGGCATACGCCCTGCGACCGGATGGATAGCGAATTTGACCTCGACCCCTGCCTCCTCCAGGAGATCGGCCATTTCCTTAACCTTGTGCTGTGCATGCCCCACAGCCATGCCATAACCCGGAATTATTATCACCTTCCGTGCATAGCGCAGCATTGCAGCAGCATCCACTGCGGAGATCTCCTTCATGGTTCCGGTTATTCCTGCGACACCGGTTTCGACCTCTCCCGTAATCGGTTTGAATAAGACATTGAAGAGAGGCCGGTTCATTGCCTTGGCCATGAGATGGGTGAGAAGCGATCCCGCGGACCCCACGATAATGCCGGCAATAATCAGGGCCGCATTGTTGAGCACGTACCCTTCGAAGCCCACTGCGAGACCTGTACAGGCGTTGAGGAGCGAAATTACAACCGGCATGTCGGCGCCGCCGATTGGAATGGTGACGACAACGCCAAGCAACAGCGCAAGCCCGAAAAAGGCAACAAGACTTGCGACATTGCCGTACAGCACCAAAGAGACCGCCGCTATAATCGTAAACGCAGCAAGAAAAATATTAAGCATATTTTGTTTAGGCAGGCGTATGGTCTTTCTTAAGATGCCCTGCAGCTTGACAAAGGCGATGCAGGAACCGGAAAACGATACCGCACCAATCAGGGCGCCCATAGTTGCCAGTGCCGTTACTACGATACCGTGAGATTCGCCCCGGGCGAGTTCGATTGCTGCGATCGCTGCCGCCGAACCTCCCCCCATGCCGTTATAAAGTGCTACCATTTGAGGCATATCGGTCATTCGTACCTTTTTGCCGGACCACCATGAAATGCCGCCGCCAAGGGTTAGGGCAAGTATCATCAGCGCATAATTACTCATGGCAGGCCGGGCAAAAGTAACCATGCTCGCCAGAACCATTCCCACACCGGCCCAGACAATACCCCGCCGCGCAGTCACGGGAGAAGACATGCCCTTGAGGCCCAGTATAAACAAGAGTGCTACGACAAAGTAGCTTAAATTGATAATGATTTCAGTAGTCATAGGATAAATTTTAGAGTCCGGTTTTTATTGCCGATGTTTGAACCGGAGCCGCGACATTTGCCTTAAAGCTCAACCTTGTCATCGTGATTTTTTCAGGGAATCCGTCTTTCTTTCACTCTTAAACATAGCCAACATGCGATCTGTGACAACATAACCGCCAGCCGCATTTGCCGCCCCAAGGAAAACCGCCAAAAAGCCTACCGCCTGCTCAAAGGGAGTCTGAGCCTGTCCCAGCGCGACCATCGCGCCTACGAGCACCACGCCATGCACGAAATTCGAGCCGGACATAAGAGGTGTGTGCAGGATTACGGGGACCCTCGAAATCACTTCATATCCGGTGAACGCAGCCAGCATAAATATATAGAGCGCAACGAAACCTTGCATATAGACCTCCCTTCAAAGTTTAATGCTCTCACAATCCCAGGGCCCTTTTCACGCCTTCATTACGGATCTCTCCTCCAATAGTGAAGACGCTTCCGGCAAGGATTTCGTCGTTCCAATCGAGATTCAGTTTGCCATCTTTGATATGAGGGGACAAAAAATTAAATAGGTTCTTTGAGTACATTTCCGAGGCATGAACGGGCATGTGTGAGGACAGATTGACCGGACCAAATATTGTGACACCGCCGATGACAACAGTCTCGCCCGCCCGTGTACCGACGACATTACCGCCTCCCTCTGCGGCCAAGTCCACTATGACAGCGCCCGGCTTCATAACACTCAGCATCTCCTCCGTGATGATCCGGGGGCTTTTCTTACCGGGCACGGCAGCGGTAGTGATCAGTACGTCCACCTGGGAGACCGCCTTAGCGAGTCTTTCTTTCTGGAGCTTTCTTTCCTCGATAGTCAGCTCTCTCGCATATCCTCCGGCGTCGCGCGCGGATATGCCGATATCTATGAATCTCGCGCCCACGGACTCTGCCTGCTCCCTTGTCTCGCTGCGCACGTCATAAGCCTCAACAATTGCGCCGAGACGGTGGGCGGTCGCTATCGCCTGCAGCCCCGCAACTCCTACGCCGATTACGAGCACCCGCGCGGGACGCAAAGTCCCAGCCGCAAACGTTATCATGGGAAAAAACTTCGGACAGTTTTCGGCAGCAATAATTGCGCAGAGATAGCCGGCCACTGTTGACTGTGAAGACAGTGCGTCCATGCTCTGGGCACGGGAAATACGTGGAAGCAATTCGAGGGCAAAGCTGGTTATCTTATTCTCACAGAACAGTCTTGCACGCTCAGAGTCTTCAAAGGGGCGCAGAAAACCGATCAATATTGTGCCCGGGCGAATCACTCTTATCTCTTCAAGACTGGGCGCCTGCACCTTGAATATCACATCAGCTCTGGCATATACTTCGGCGGCACTAGCGGCAAAAAGAGCACCTTCGAACTCCTCGTCGCGGAAATGGCTTCCTGTACCGGCGCCTTGCTCAATGCAGAGATCCGCCCCCAGGAACCTGAATTTTCTACCCACATCAGGCACTACGGCAACGCGATTCTCACCCTTGGCCGACTCCTTTGGAATACCTATTACGAGAGCCATGCTAACCTCATTTCCCTCGTGCAGTGGGTAATCTCTCCCAATAATGCAGATAAATAAACGTCACTCTTTATATCACCTTACTATGTCCTTGTGGCCTTAGGAAGAAGCCATGTATAGAGTATGTCCTTTCTGGTATGCAAAGAAAAAATAATCCCGTATTTGGATGAAGTGATAAACGATACCTCCTGAGAAGAAAAAGGAGAGGCCCGCGAAAGAATCAGGAACTTCACAGCACTGTCACGGTACTGGCCTGAGGCCCTTTTTCGCCCCGTTCCTCTGCGAAGCGAACCTCCATTCCGACCTTAAGCTTTTCGAAGTCTTTGTTAAGAATGCTGTTTTTATGGAAGTATACTTCGTAGCCATCAGCCGTAGTGATAAAGCCGTATCCCTTTTCAGGGAAAATGGAGCTTATTCGCCCACGGGGCGGTTCTTCGTGGTGTTTTACAATACCACGTTGCTCCCTGGAAAAGTCCTCAAGTTTTCTGCGCGCGGCATCAAAGGCGTCCCTTATCGCCACGTAGAGGTCCTTGTTAAGCTCGCGTTTTACCGCAAGTTCGGCGCCCGGGACTTTCACTATTAGACTCAGCTTATAAAGTTTCCCGTCTTTTGGGTGCCGCTTGGGGCACTCCACCACGACTCTGCATCGCATAATGCGGTCATAGAACGTATCCAGCTTCTCTGCCTTCTCAGTGATTTCCGCCTTAATGGCATCGGTGAGTTCGATATTGCGCGCCGTTATCTGCAAAGGAAGATCCATATACAACCTCCGGAAAAACTTTCTTTTTGTTCCCATCGTATCAACCATAGGCACCGATGTCAACACAGCGCGGGGAATGGTGATTTTTTGTATAGTGCAGGCGGCAACTCAGCGTGCTACAACCTTTTTGAAATGCCTCAGGCTTTTTTTGAAATCGGATAATATTTTTCCCGCGAAAGGACTTTCAGTGTATCCGTAATGGTCTTCCACTAGCGACTTCAATTCCTGTACTTCAGAATCGTCTTCCATCTGCACGACCTTCACGTAGGCGCCGCTGAGCCTGTCCTCGAGCGTTCCGGCTTCGTCAAAGATATGGATCACGCCCCCTGTCATTCCCGCTCCTACGTTGTATCCCACCTCACCGAGTACAACCACAATGCCCCGGGTCATATATTCGCAGAGGTGATGCCCTGCTCCTTCCAGCACGGCGGTCGCCCCGCTGTTTCGGACAGCGAACCTCTCTCCAGCCCGCCCCGCCGCGTAGAATTCTCCTCCTATAGCGCCGTACAGCACGGTATTGCCCATTATCACCTGAGGATAAGACTTCACGGCTTCGGCCGGCCTTATTACTATTCTTCCCCCGAACATGCTCTTGCCCACGTAATCGTTGGCATCGCCTATCAGTGTTAGGGAGAGACCCTTGTGATTGAAGGCGCCGAAGCTTTGGCCCGCGGTGCCGATGAATCTAAGTTTGAGAGTGTCGGAAGGAAGTCCCTCGTCCCTATATCTCAGTGCGATGTGGTAATTGAGTTTAAGCGGGACACTCCTGTGCACATTCCTTATCCGGTACTCCCTCTCCACTTTTTCTGCGGCCACGATGAAGGGCAGAAGATCCTCGACAAGCCGATCATTCAGCGACGTGGCAGAGTTGTCATTCCTTTCTTTCGAGCATTTTCTCGGCTGTCCTTCGGCATAGCCGCCTATGATCCTGCCAAGGTCAATTCTCTTCGAAGAGGGATAGGCGTCATAGTGTTTTTCTATGAGCAGGTCGGACCTTCCTATCAGTTCGTCCATGCTCCTGAACCCCATTTCTGCCATGATCTCCCTGACCTCATGGGCCACCGCACTGAAGTAGCTGATGACGCCCTGGACGTTTCCTCTGAACCTTTGCCGAAGTTTCTCATCCTGTGTTGCAACTCCTGTGGGACAGGTATTGAGGTGACACTGCCTCGCCATTACACAGCCTACGGAGATCATTGCGGCTGTTCCGAATCCGAATTCCTCGGCGCCCAGCAATGCGGCAATAATGATATCCCTTCCGGTCCTTAATCCGCCGTCGACCCTCAGTTTCACCTTATTCCTGAGACCGTTTTCTATCAACACCCTCTGGGTCTCTGCAAGTCCCACCTCCCAGTAGCCTCCCGCATTTTTTATCGATCCGATGGGGGACGCCCCTGTGCCTCCTTCTCCTCCGCATATCTGGATGATATCCGCATAAGACTTGGCCACCCCCGCAGCCACGGTCCCTACCCCTGTTTCCGACACGAGCTTTACACAAATCTTCGCACCGGGATTAGCTTCTTTCAGGTCATTGATGAGCTGGGCCAGATCTTCTATCGAATAGATGTCATGATGAGGAGGCGGAGATATCAGGAGTATGCCTGGACTGCAGTGTCTCAGCCCTGCGATGTATTCGGTCACCTTGATTGCCGGGAGATGGCCTCCTTCTCCGGGCTTTGCACCCTGTGCGATCTTAATCTCGAGTTCGGCGGCAGAGGCGATATAGGCCGGCGTAACACCGAACCTCCCCGAGGCTATCTGTTTTATAGCGCTGTTCTTTTTCGACCAGTACCTAGCCGGATCTTCGCCGCCTTCGCCGCTGTTACTCCTTATGCCCAGGGTATTACACGCCTCTGCAAGCGTCTCGTGGGCCTCAGGGGAAAGAGCGCCAACCGACATTGCCCCTGAGAAGAACCTCTTGAGGATAAGCTCAGCCGGTTCAACCTCCTTTAGCGGCAGGCGCTTATTTTTTTTAAAGTCGAGCAAGTCTCTTATGGCGACCGGCCTACCTGCCGCGGCGGTCGAAAACTCCCGGTAGAGATTGTCCTCCGCAGTCTTGACGAATTTGTTCAGAGTTACCACCGAAGACGTCGACCATTGATGCCACTCTCCCCCTTTTCTGTGCTTCAGGTTACCGCCGAAGTCGAGCGCAGGTTCGGCACCCTCGAAGCCTGAGATATGTCTTCTTACAACGGATTCTTCGATTTCGCCGATGCCGTCGGACTCGATTATGGCAGGGGTGCCTCCAAAGAACTCATCGACGAAGTCCTGATTAAGACAGGCCGAATCAAACAGCTGAGCCCCATAATACGAGTTAAGGGTGGAAATGCCCATGCGTGCGAGCACTTTGAGAAGGCCGTTTTCCAGGGCCTTCACGTAATTAAGCGCGGCCTGCTCATGATCGATGTTCGCTATCCCTTTATCGCACATATCTTTAATGGTCTGAAAGGCAAGATAGGGATGGATTGCGGATGCGCCGTAACCGATAAGGCATGCCATCTGGTGGATATCCCTCGCCTCCCCTGACTCCAAAATGAGGCTGGCCCTGTTGACTAGTCTTTCCCTCTGCAAGGCCTTGAACGAAGCCGAGATCGCCAACAGCGAAGGTATCGCCATCCTCTTGCGTGAAATGCGGTCATCGGAGAGGATCAGGATGACCGCGCCGTTTTTCACAGCTCTAATTGCCTTCCTCTGAAGTCTTCTCACCGCAAACAGAAGCAAGGATTCGGTGCCCGATATACAGGAGGTCAGGAGACCTTCCTCTGGAAGCTCATCAAGGACCTGTTCTGTTCCCTGCCGCGAATACGTAATATCTATCCTCTCAACTTTGAATAATTTCTGTTCTTCTACATGTCTGATATGACTCTCAAGCAGTATGGGCGAATCGATGAGAAGCCTTCCGGCGTGGTCAGGCGTCTCACGGAGGAAATTCATTTTGTGTCCGATGGCCATTCTTAGAGACATGACCATCTTTTCCCTGATCGGGTCAATAGGCGGATTAGTGACCTGGGAAAACCTCTGTTTGAAATATCTGAAGAGGAGTTGAGGTTTCTCCGAAAGGGGCGGGAGCGGGGTATCGTCACCCATTGAATACGTCATCTCCCTTCCTTTCTCGGCCATCTCTTTCAGGGAAGCATTTATTTCTTCCGAGGTATAGCCGAAGGCGATCTGCTTCCTGATGATATCTCCTTCATCTGAAATCCGGACATCGTCTTCCCTGAGCCTGTACAAATTCTCCAGCCAACTCTTATAAGGTCTCTGTTGCGATAGTTGTTCTAGTATCTCATCGGTGTATCTCAGCCTGCCGCTGCGGAGATCTACAGAAATCGTGTCGCCGGGCCCCAGCCTGCCCTTCTCGATAATCGACCTTTTTCCCAGGTCCACCATTCCGGTCTCCGATCCGAGCACCATATACCCGTCATCCGTCACGCTATATCTCAGTGGCCTCAGGCCGTTCCTGTCGAGATGCGCCCCTATAGTGGACCCGTCGGTGAATACAACGGCCGCCGGCCCGTCCCAGGGTTTCATGAGCAGGGACTGAAATTCAAAGAAGGCCCTCTTTTCATCAGGCATGTCGGAATTTTCCCATGCAGGCGGCATGCACATATTGACGGCGTGCTCCGGCGAAAAACCGGCAAGCAAGAGGAGTTCTATTATCCTGTCGAGGGACGAGGAGTCGCTTTCTTCCGGAGACACTAATGGTCTCAGCAGGTCATTTTCCCGCCCGAAGGCTTCATGGCTGATATCAGCCTGAATCGAGGCCATCCAGTTTCTGTTGCCCTGAATCGTATTGATCTCTCCGTTATGGGCTATGGCCCTTAAAGGCTGGGCCATGGTCCAGTCAGGGAGGGTGTTTGTGGAGAACCTCTGATGGAAGATACAAAATGCAGACTCCACGGCCTCATCGGTCAGGTCAGGATAGAACTGGTCGAGATGGGGCGCTACCAGCATGCCTTTATAAAGGACGACCCTGGTGGAAAGGCTGGGTATATATACGTCATTACGGTATGCCTTTTCGACTGCCCTTCTTGAAAGATAGAGCCTGACATCCCTGCTTTCATGACTTATGTCCGCTGTATCAAGAAGGAGTTGTCGGATGGCAGGCTTCGCGCGAAGCGCCGACTCCCCAAGCGCTTCATCATTGACAGGCACATCACGCCAGCCTGCAATCCTAAAGCCGTAGTCTTCGAAAATCGCCTCGATACCCTTCTCATTATTTTGGTAGAGGAAGAAGACCCCCACCGCGAGATTATCGATATGAGAGAGGGTAAATCCCTTCCGTTTCATCTCCTTGAGGAAAAAGGGTTTCGGCAACTGTATGAGGACACCTGCACCGTCACCGGTCTTACCGTCCGCACCTACCGCCCCCCTGTGAGTGAGGTTCTTGACCGCCTCGATCCCCCACGAAACGATATCATGACTCTTAACTCCTCTGATGTTGCAGACAAAGCCGACCCCGCACGAACCTGCCGATGACATTACCTTACCAGCCTGTTAGCAGAGGGAATTCTTGAGTTGATCATACGCAAATTCTATCAGATGTTTATTCGGATGAGAAATTATGGATGGCCGATCAGATTTCGCTCTGAGCGTCGTCCGGCTGAAGGTAACCAATGCCTCGGATAGTGGTCACTCCATTGCAGTCACTCCATTGCCGGTTGACAACTGAAGGGCTTACTGTTAGGTTTCAATTAGGACCAGTATGACGAATGTTTTAGGACTTTTTAGGAAAAGGAGGACATGTCATGAATGCAAGAGTTGCTTTTTTCGACGTCAAGCCCGGAAAGCGTGAAGAGGCTATCAAACTTTTCAAGGATATCGTGGTGCCTGAGGCCAAGAAACAAAAGGGATTTCAGGGAGGTCTTGTGCTGACAAACCCTGATACAGGAAAGGGCATTTCCATCGGCCTCTGGGAAACTGAAGCCGACATGACGGCAACTGAAAAAAGCGGTTTCTACCAGCAGTGGGTTGCTAAATTCACTGATGTGTTTGCGATACCTCCCTTCATGGAACACTATGAAGTAAACATCAACATTTAAGGCGTCCGTTATGGTAGAACGAAGAGTCCTGGTCAGGGCGGTTCAGCAATTAGGGGACGTCGCCAGCAAGGTCTGGAACGGAATGATTGACGGGCGTCCTTCATTGACCCTTTACTGCGCCGGCGTGGAGGACGTAAGAAGAGTGGTCAATTTCGCCGGAACTAACAACTTATTGTTGCTTCAGTATGCTCACACGCACACTACCGAATCTTCAACGCCATACGGACTCTTAAGATATTTATCCGCATGCCAGTCATTTTCCCATCGTTGGCCGTCGATAAGATAACGGAACCTGTATTCTCTTCCCGTGGCAAGCTCAATAGTAACAGTAAAGTCGCCGTTCTCGAGTTTCCTTAGAGGAGTCGACACCTGGCTCCAGTCATTGAAGTCTCCCACGATAGCTACCCTTTCCGCGTTTGAGGCGGCCTCTGCCGGAAGTCTGAAGGTGACCTTACACAAATTGCTCGACTTAACAGGCTCTTTTTGGATACATAGAGATTCCGCCATATTTATCATGCGGACAGGACTATTTGCGGCCGCTGTTCTTTCCGTCATATTCTTTTCTTCAGGTATCTCTCCCTGCACTGCAGGTTTTTCGACGGCATGAATTCTTTCGCTGCCCGCGCTTATGCCTTTTCTCCGCTCACCAGTGTCTTCCAGATGAGAGATCTTTTTCTTGGTCCTCATGATAACCTCCTTAGTGAATGAGCTTTGTTGATAAAATATGTCTTGCCTTCTTCAAAGACCCCTTTCTTCCGTCCCTGGAGGCAACCCAAATGAAGTCTTTCTAAGACAACCTTCAGAAGAGTAATAATGCCACTCAGAACGCACTCCTTTCGCGGCGCTCCCATTGAAGGATAAATGCTTATCCATCCCGCTTTGTCCACTTCATAAATTCTATGCCTCTGAGTAGCTCGCGTCATCGTACCCTCTAACATAGTATCCGGCCCCGCCGGATGTTTTGTCCGGCATAAAGATTCGAACACGATGCGTTTTCCCCAACTTTTATTCCTGGATAAAAAAAACTAACAGATCGTCTCATAACCACCACGGACCCCGTTCGGAGAGAGGACGAATTGCCAGACCTGAAGGCTGCGCGACCGGAAGGCCCCGGCGCTGCTCAGAAGATAATACTTCCACATCCGGTAGAACCTCCCGTCATACCGCTCTTTTATCTTGTCCCAATTGTTATGGAAGTTCCTGAACCATGAGGTAAGCGTCGGATCATAATAAAATCCGAAGTTCTGCACATTTTCGATCGTGAACAGTCCTTCGAGGGATATGCTGATCTGTTTCATCGATGGAATAAGTGAATTCGGGAATATATACTTTTCCAGCCAGGGATCACCCGCCATGAAGGTTACATTGCTCCCTATGCAATGCAACAGAAACAGCCCATCTTCCTTCAGGCACCGGCGCACCTTTTCCATATAGGTCCGGTGGTTCTTCCACCCCACGTGTTCGAACATACCGACCGAGACGATGTGATCGAACCG
>Ga0209515_10010283_pt1 | contig 10446 bp, 6 predicted proteins | sample Subgroupgradi54m_FD_187454 | JGI IMG/M metagenome (GOLD analysis project Ga0209515, IMG submission 187454) | Subsurface groundwater microbial communities from S. Glens Falls, New York, USA - GMW60B uncontaminated upgradient, 5.4 m (SPAdes)... ...
GCTACTTTTGCTTTTAATTCTCTTTCGCTTACGTCAGTTAAATGGTTTATTTCCCAGCCTTGAAAAAAAGGTTGCCTGTCTATTGAGTCGTCATTTATAGTCATCTTTCCATCCAGAGCTAATATTCTTCCATCTTTTGTGAAAACAAGTGGATTAATTTCAGCCAGTTCAAGATCGTAATTTTCATAAAGGAAATAAAGCTTGTTTACAATTTCACTAACCATAGATAATTTGTTTTGCGATAAGCCCATGCTTTGTGCAAGCTTTCTTCCTAGATATGGCTTGTATTCATTTTCAACAGGAATAATTTTTACTGAGTCAGATGATTCAATCTCTACACCACCTTCTGATGAACCAAGAAGTATGTGACACTTTCTACCTCTGTCTAATGTAATCGCTACGTATAATTCTTTTTCAATTTCAGTTTTTGGTTCGATTAAAAGTGAACTTGTTTTAATCCCATTTATTTCCAGAGTTAAAAGTTTTTTAGCTAAGTCATAAGCTTCATCTAAATTATTTGCAAACTTAACACCGCCGGCCTTTCCCCGGCCGCCTGATTGAACTTGACATTTTATAACGATCGGGTATTCAAGCTTAAGGTTAAAGACTTCTTCAGCGACTTTTACTACCTGACCTTTAGGGACTGGAATGCCTACCGAGCCCATTATTGTTTTTGCTTCAAATTCGAATAATTTCATTAGGTTTTTCTCTTAGATGCATTATTTTAACCTGCTTAAATTGAATTTTGAAGAATTTATTACTAAATGCCTGCTTATTTCACGTTTCTTAAATTCTTAAAAAATTCTAAAGATAAAAATGATAAACTTGTCAGTCACCTGGTTCCTAAAAAGGTTAAGAAAGGGGAATTATCAAGATAAATTCTAATTAAATTATTAAGAAAGCATTGACTTGTCATTATCAAATCATTAATAATCAAATTAAATAGTCTTGCTACTTTGTTTTTTCATTTGAAAAGAAAAAAGCAAAGACTCTTTTTATTTAAGAATAATTTCAAGTTCAACTATTAAAAATATGACTAATAATATTACTTCAATAGAAGGTCCAGTAGTATCTCCTAATGAGAATTGCTATTACCGTTCTCCTGGTGAAAAAGTTAGGCTTCTTGAAAGAAGTAGTGCTTTTCGTGGAAAAAGTTGGGGAAAAATAAATGCCGAAATTGGCGGAGCATCAGCAACTAAATTAGAACTTGCTTTTGCATTTGGATTATTAGAAAAATACCTTAAATGGTTTCTTAATCCGGAAGAAAATCCTATCGTAGGTTTTATTGTAAGGGCACTTGCTGGAAGTGCTGATTTCTTGGAAGGAAAAAGAGACCAGGAAATGTTTGGAATCTATGGACATGGTGTTCCTGAACTTTCAGGAAAAAGTTCGGAAGAAACAAGCAGCGAAAAAGCAATGCTAAGCAATTTTAATAAAAAAGAAGATGCTTATGTGGATGACTACATGCAGAATAAACGGCAAGATGATAGGCTTGTTTCTAAATCTGGTGAGTGGGCTACATGGGCAGCCGGATTAAAACCAATTCCACATTTTATTTCTGGGATTTTAGGTAATAGCTGGAGAGTAGGTATACAAACTGTTCTTGATCTTCCTGCTCGTTGTTACTGGAGAGTAAGATTTTTTGGGAAATCACTTCACAGTGACTTTGTTACAACCATATGGGATCTTACAAGATTTAAATTCTTGTCTTTATTTGGCAGTAGTGATGCTTCTACAAAGTTTAAAAATGAAGCTAAAAAAGTAGGTGAGATGTCTGATAAATATTTTCAAAGTACAGATCTAAAATATAAATCAGAAGCAAATGCTGGACTAGGCTTATATGTAAAAATGCTGATAGATAGAATGAAAGAACACGGGAAGAGTATACGGGATCCAAAAGCAGCACTTAAGCGAAAATGTGATGCTGGTTTGTTGAAAGAAGTTAAAGATAAAAACGATCCTAATAAAAACTTTGAAAAAGGCTATGTGGATTTGAATTCAAAAGATGATCAAAAAGAACAAAGAAGACTTGGACTAGTAGACTTTACAGGTCCTATATGTGCAGCACTGGGGCTTTTAGGTACAGTAGCTTTTGATCCTTTGAAAATAATCTGGGGTGCTTGTGGTTTTGAAACAGGAAAGAATTTAATTTGTGCTTTAAGTGCTTCAAGGAAATCTTTTTCACTAATTCATTACATTCCAAGATTCCTTATGACTGAAATGCATGAGGGGGAATCATATAAAAAACTTGATGAAAAGTATATGAATAGTGGAAAAGAACCAAATGAAGCAATTAGTGAGTTACGCTATGCTAGGAAGAGCAGGTATAACAATGCAATACTTGGAATGGTAATGGCTGCAGGTAATATATGTGAACCAATACTCCACTTAAAGAGAGGAATAATTGGTGATAGTAGATTTGGAAATTTCCTGGTTGATACAATTATTAGATTTAATGATAGCTTCTTCAGGTTCTTCTCAGCGAGAAGAGGAGCTCAGGGCAGGGAAGAATATCTAAAAGCAGCACTTCAGGAGAAACGTGGTAAAGAGTTTATAAACGATGCTGAATTTGTAGATGCTCTATCTAAATTAGAAAATACAGACTTTGATAGTTTAATGAAGGGTAGAGTATTAGAATCACAAGAACAAGATCCAGGAATTATTGGTTCAGGTGTTAAATGGCTTGCTAAAAATTTGGATAGAGTAAAGAAAGCTTGTACTGGCGAAGATGCCTATCGACAAGCAGCCTAGTCAATAAAAACGTTTTTTGTATATATTAGGCTATTATAGATTAAATATTTTTAATCTTCATAGACTTTTCATATGTATTACTTGAAAATAATCTTATGAAAATGAGATCAATTTAATATTTTATCTTAATTCTTAAAATATTTAATCTTCATGTTCATGTTTATGTTTTATTTAGTTCCATTTTGTTTAAATAAGGTCTTGGTGCTCTAGATGCAGTGCTTTAAGTTATTCCTCACGCTAAATATCAATTCTGATTTATTTGTCAGTAAATAATAAGGAAATCTAAAAACAATTTAATGAAACTAGGAAATACTTTGCCAGTTGCCATTGAGCCCAAAACAGTTACAGGTACTCAGACTAATGAGTCAAAGTTAGAGAGGGCGGAAGCAGAACCAAGGGAATTATCTGAAAGCGAGACTAGTCCTCAAGTAACGACAAAAAAAACAACTACTTTAAGTAAAGATATTGCCAGATCTGTATTTGATTCTGTTTTAAGAGGTCCGCTTAGATACTTTGAAAGTTTTATTGAAAGTCAGCTTTTAAGGGTTTTGTATAGGTTAGTTACAGAATTAGCAAGGAAAACTTCAGAGTTAGCATTTATGAATGTGCTTGATAAGAAAAAAGTTTTTTCTATGAAAGATTTTATAGACGGCTCAGTAAGAGCTCTTGAACATGTGCCTGCAACAGTTATGGTAGAACCAAATCTTTTTGATAGCACCATTCCTAGAGTTCTGGCTGGCATTGGAAATATGGCTGTTAGATTTGTAACAAGATTTGGTTTTTATGCAACAAAGTCTATAGATCGTGATGCACTTGGTGAAAAAAATATGCTTGATGAATTTACAAGCAGATCTTTATTCAGGGTTGTTTATACAAACTCTGATAACCTTGTCATTGCAATTGGTACGAGGATACTTGAGCAATTACTTATAAACTTGAATCTTCATGTGTTTAAACCACTTGGCAGGTTGTTTCCACAGTTTGCTAATTTTTTTAATAAGAGCCAAAATCCTGAAAAACTCTAACAAGATGTAAATAATAAAACAGTTAATTTTTCACAAGTCGTTCTAAATCCCTCTATAAAAACAGTTTAGATTTTTTAACTACCATACATAAAATAATCTAAAATTGCATCAATGCAAATTGCTCCTACTGCTGCCCATATACTGCTTGATGAAGTCATTATGCCGACTTCTTTTGCGCCACCGCGTGTACCAAGTCCAAATGATGTATGAATAGCAATTAAATAATTTCCAAGTACAAAGCCTTTAATTAATGAATTCCAAATATCTTTTAGTCTTACTGCTCGCCAAACAGAGTCAAAAAGAACGTTGTATTCTATGTGAGAAGTAAAATGGGCTATAAATATTCCGCCTATTATAGAACAAAATGCTCCAATAATTATTGCAATGGGTAGAGAATAAATCATTGCGCAGAGTCGGCTTGCTACCAGGTAATTAACAGGATTTACTTTAAATAATCTCATTACAGAGATTTGTTCTGTGATTTGCATATGTGCAAGTTCAGCTGTAATTGCTGTTCCTGCTTGGGCTCCGATTGCAAAACTTACAAAAACAGGAGCAATTTCTACAATTGATGTAACAGCTAACAGAAAACCTACACTTTCTCTTGCTCCATATGTTTCAAGAGAGTTTGATGTTTCAAGTGAAATTACCATGCCTGAAAAGATTGTAATTAAAATAACCATAGGTAATGTATTAAAACCAATAGCAACAATCTGTTCTACAATTTGTTTTTTAGGTACTTTAAAAGAGAATATTGACAAATAACTTTTTATAAGCAAAATAAAACTAAGCCCAATAATATTAAATTGATCCTTTATAGCCGGGACATTAGGCGGTAATATAGATATGCTAGTAGCAGAAGGTTTTAATGACATGAATAAATCAGATTTTAAAATTCAGGACAAAGCTATCCTCTTAAATGGTAAAGGATTATTTTCAAAAGAGGAAGTAACTGTTTCAATTAGTAAGGCAAAAGAAAAAAGTGGTATTGTTTTTGTAGTAAATAATGGAAAAAATGAGGCTATAACTGCAAAGGTTGAAAATGTAACAAATGCTATAAGAAACACTGTTCTAAGTAATGGTAAAGAATCAATTTGCTTAATTGAACATTTTTTGGCTGCTTGTTCTCTTCTGGGTGTAGATGATGTAGAAGTTTCTACAAATCAAAACGAGTTAATTATTGGGGATGGGAGTGCTGTTCATTGGCAGGATATCTTTACAAAGACTGGTCTTTGTTCTGATGTAAAGGAAAAATATGATTTAAATGAAACAATTTTTCTAAAAAAAGATCAAAAGCAAATAGTTGCTATTCCACACAATGGTTTCAAAGCAAGTTATTACATGGACTGGGATCATCCGGTTTTAGGAAAATTATTTGCATCGTGGGAACTAAAAGATGGAGCAGAAGGCGAAGTTAATAAACTTCGCCTTCTAAGAGCTAGAACTTTTGCTACAAAAGAAGAAAATGATTATTTTGGAGTAAGTGATAGGTTACTAACGCTAGACAAAAATGGTTTTAATAAAAAATTATATGAGTCTCTTGAGCCACTTTATCATAAGATTTTAGACATAATTGGAGATTTAAGATTATCAGGAGTCAATCCTCTGGAGATAAATATGCATGTAATAGGTTTCAAAAGCGGGCATGAATTGAATGTAGAAATGGCGAGAGAACTTTCTGTGTCATTGCGAGGAACGTAAGTGACGAAGCAATCTCACTAACTTATTCACGTTTTGGAGATTGCCACGCCTCATTTCATTTGGCTCGCAATGACGTATTTCATAATTCCTTTCTAATCCAATTTAATGCAAACTGTGTAGCAAGAAAACGGATCTCATCCCGAGTTGAATTTGAACCGAATAAAACTTTTTCTATTTTAACTTTATTTCCTTTTGCAAGTCCAAAATAAACAAGACCTATAGGTTTTTCTTTTGAACTGCCACTTGGTCCTGCAATTCCTGTAACTGAAAAACCAATGTTACAATTGCTTAATTCTTTTATTCCTTTTGCCATGAGTGCTGCTGTTTGTGAGCTTACCGCACCGTATTTTTTTAATATTTCATTTGGTATGCCAAGCAATTTGTTCTTAGCTTCATTTGAGTAAGTTATAATGTTTAGTTTTATATACTTAGAACTTCCTGGAAGATCGGTAAGTCTTTTAGATAAAAGCCCACCAGTGCAGGACTCTGCTATTGAAATAGTTTTGTTATTTGAGGTCAACTTTTTAGCGACTAAGTGTTCAAGAGTTTCATCATCAAATCCATAAAAATATTGTTTTGTGGTTTTTAAAATATCTTTTACAGTTTTTAAAACCAATAATTTTGCAATCTTATTCCTCTTGGCTTTTGCAGTCACCCTGATTTTTACTTCTCCAGGGCTTGCATAAGGAGCAACCGTAGGATTGCTTTGATTAAAAAATCTTTTTATTTTCTCCGCAAGAGCTGATTCGCCTATACCGGTAAATTTGAGAGTAGTGGAGTGTAAAATATTTTTTCCAAATATTTTTTTAAGATAAGGTTTGGTTGTATCATTCCACATTTGTTTCATTTCAGAAGGAACACCGGGAAATGTAATTATGACTTTGTTAGGGTTCTCTTGCCATCTTTCACTGCGGGGCCTGTCGCCTTCAGGTACCCTCCAGAGCTTCGTCACAGAGTTCCTAGCTCTGGACGCCTCCCTTCCAGCGCCACCCGCAGTGAAAATCCAAATAATGCCATTTGCTGTGCCGAGTTTGTTTGGAATCCACTTTGCGTTTTTTGGTTTATATGCTTGCTTTTTATTCATGGGAGGCATTTTTATATATCCTCTTAGATGAAATTTGTTTTCAATTTGTTTTAAATAATTTTTATCCAAAAATGAAATTGCTTTAAAGAACTTATAAATAGCTTCATGGGTTAAATCATCAGGAGTAGGGCCAAGTCCTCCTGTAGTGATAATTATGTCTGCTCTTTGTAAAGCCAGTTTCAGTACTTCATGAATGCGTTCAGTATTATCCCCAACTGTTGTCTGAAAATATGATTCAATTCCTAAACTTTGAAGTTCATCAGCAAGAAAACAAGCATTGGTATTAATTGTTTGACCAAGTAAAAGTTCTGTTCCTATTGATATGACTTCTGCTTTCATTGTTTCTAAACGCTCCATAATTTGTTGCGGCTAATATATTTTAGCCTATACAAATTATTTCGCTTTTTATTGATCTTATTTCACGATGTTCCGGTTTGTCGCTTACGGACAAACCTCCACTTGTAACTGTCTAAAAGCTTTTTAGTTTTCAAATTCTATATTAATTATCCTCTCTTGTATTTTTTGTGGAAACAGCATTACATGAACTTCACAACAAAGCCATAAGAAACATAATAAAACAAAATGACAGGCTATAGAAAGTAAAAAAGCCTCACCCCAGGGATATCTTCTGAAGATTGAATCCCATAGATTTATAAAGGTTTTTGAGTACAATTGCTTCATCGTCTGCATTATAATTTATACTATATACCTTGTTAGGTTTTTTTAACGTATTATAAAAATAGGCTTTGTTCTGCCTCAGGCGGACAAAGTCGATCAAACGGAAAGTATCAGCAGAAGGAAGCTCCCCACCGAAGGCGAGGCTCGCTAAAAGCGGTAGCTTGTCTGGAGCTATAAAAAAAATGGACGTTGCAATTTCAGTATCACTTTCACTATTAGTGGTTATTTCTGTTTTTACTACTGTTTTTTTAATTGGAAAGTTTTCTCATCACGAGTAGGGATTTGCCATGGCAAATCCCTACTTATTCTCAATTATCCAGGCAGGGGTCCAATCCTCAGGTAGTTGGGATTTAAGCTGCTGTTGTCTAAATTTCATTGTTCTTTCAATCATCACATGAGATGCTTTGTCTTTTTTATCTATTTTTGTACACATCTGCCAGTGGTTTATGGCTTCTTCAAAGTTTTTATTTTTGTAATAATTTAATGCAATTGAATAATTTTTAATTAATTCAGGAATGTAATTATTTGGATCTAATAATTCAAAAATATCCAGCGGTATATCTTTTCCGGGAACTATAACAGTATCAATTTTCCTTAACACCTGAGTTTTGTCTAATAATTTTGCAGTGTTGCCTGATAGTAAAATGCTTGTGCCATAAACTTTATTTACTGCTTCAAGTCTGCTTGCTACGTTTACTCCATCTCCTACTGCACTGAATTGCATCCGTTGAACTGAACCAATGTTTCCGGTTATAGCATAATCAGTATTTATCCCAATTCTTATGCTTAAAGATTCGTTTAAATCCATTCTTTCCCACATTTGATTTAGTCCTTTGAGTTCTCGTATCATTGATAATGCACAGGTTGTGGCAAGATTTGCCTGAATTTCTTTTTCCAGAACTTTTGGAGAGCCCCATATTGCCATAATTGCATCTCCAATAAACTTATCTACAAGCCCATTGTGTTTGTGGATAATCCTTACCATTTCTGTAAAAAATTCATTTAAAATATTTACAATTGTTTCAGGGGAATTTCTTTCACAAAGTCCAGTGAAATTTTTAATATCAGTAAACAAAACTGTAATTTCTCTTTTACTGCCGCCTAGAGCTAATTGATCCTGATCCATTCTTTCGATTTCATCTGCAATCTGTGATGGAACAAGCTGTCTGAATATTTTTGCCTGTCTTCGTCTTGCCCTGTCAACAATAAAGTACTGATCCAACAAATTTATGAAATAAGTAGGAAGAATTACTCCATAAGTAACATATGTTGGTGGAATTGCAACCCTAAAAAATAAAAAAAGTAAAAAAGCAATCCAGACATAAATTATGGAAAACAATAAACATAGATAAAAGCAAAGCACTAATCTCTGTCTGAACTTTGAGATAATTAAACTAGAAATTAGAGCAACAATGGAAAATATTAAACAAATTAGGAAATCGTTTGCTTTAACTATAAATGAGTCATCAATAAGGTTGTGTAGAATTGTTGCCTGTAATTCAACTCCTGAAAAGTTTGGTGTAAGTGAAGCATATGGTGTAGGGAAAGAATCAGGGGATCTTACACTTTTAAAAGGATCTATTGATGCTCTTAGTTTTGTTCTTCCTATTAAGATTATTTTGTTTTCAAAGATTGATGTCTCACCTTTGGAGATTAATTCAAGTGTTTTCCAATAAGGAATTGTAGTTATTGTTTCAGAGGGTCCGTAAAAGTTAATTAAAAATTCTTTTGGTATTTTTCTTTTTCCAAGTTCGATTGTGTTATCGGTTAATATCTTTGCCCTGATGTTTAAATATTTTTGTGCTGCACGAAATGCTGTAGAGCCTGCAACTGCTGGATCTTTATAAAACTCTGGGTAAATTAATTTTGCTCTTCTTACAAAGTTATCGCTGTCATATGTAACACTTGAATTACCTAAGGAGCTAACATCATTATTTAACGCTTTTAGGTAGGTGTTAATAGGAAGTACTGGCTGATATTTAGTTTTAGATAGTGGTTCAGCTTCACAAGCTAAGATTACGTTCATTGCACTTTTTATTGATTGTGCAAAGATGCTATCATCTTCTTTTCCGGCATCAAAAGAAGTTTTAGTTATAGTCTCAGTACCTACAATGTCTTGAGTCTGTGCACTTAAAGGTGAAATGGTATCAAAGATAATATCAAAAATTATTAGTTTAACTTTTGCTTGTGAAAGAGCATCTACAAGTGATGCATGAAACTGTCTTGGCCATGGCCATGGAACTCCGACTTTATTTATAGAACCTGCATCAATTCCGACAATTAGGACATTTTTAGGAAGTGGCGGATCTAAATGAAGATTATGTCTGGTTACAAATAACAAATCATAGGTTTTAAGTTCAATGTCATGTAAATAGTTACTTATTAAAGGTATATTTGCAAAGTACCACAGCAAAGAAATTAATATAATTAATGATGAATATGAAAACGTTCTTAAAAAAAGATTTTGCTGCTTGTTCATTGTTGCTTACTTTTCTACTACCATGGTTGATTGGGTTTTCAGTGTTTTTGTTTCTTCCTATAATTGCATCATTTTATTTTAGTTTTACCGACTATGATGTTCTAAGAAAACCACTTTGGATTGGATTTGACAATTATACTCTCATGTTTTCTGATCCTGTTTTCTGGAAGTCATTGCATATAACAGTTACTTATGCACTTATTACACTTCCATTATCTGTAATTTTTGGTATTGCCTTTGCAATTCTTTTAAATCAAAGAATTACAGGGATTTCAATTTACAGAACCTGTTTTTATTTACCCAGTATTGTCCCTCTGGTTGCAAGCTCTATTATATGGATATGGATTTTTCGTGGAGATGAGGGTGGTTTGCTCAATGGTTTTTTAAGTAAACTTAACATTACAGGACCACTATGGCTGAATGACCCTAAATGGGCGTTACTAGCACTTATTATTATGAATTTGTGGTCACTTGGAAATTCAGTACTTATTTACCTGGCAGGACTCCAGGATATTCCAAAATCTCTTTATGAAGCTGCTGATATTGATGGAGCCGGTTTCTTTCACAAACTTTTTTTAATTACAATTCCAATGCTTACACCAACAATATTTTTTAATTTGATTATTGGAATAATTTCAACTTTTCAATATTTTATTCCTGCTTATGTGATGACATCTGGTGGACCTGAATATGCCACTACTTTTTATTCGCTTTATACCTACCAAAAT
>Ga0209515_10010285_pt1 | contig 10444 bp, 9 predicted proteins | sample Subgroupgradi54m_FD_187454 | JGI IMG/M metagenome (GOLD analysis project Ga0209515, IMG submission 187454) | Subsurface groundwater microbial communities from S. Glens Falls, New York, USA - GMW60B uncontaminated upgradient, 5.4 m (SPAdes)... ...
TTGTTTGCTTTTCTTTTTACCAAAAAGTTTGCTCAAAAATCCCACGGTATCAACCAGCTACAATATGCTGTTCTCTCTGCTGAAAGTTGCCGAATTTTCCTTTCATTTTCAGCATTTCTTCGTAGAGCTTAGCGTGCAGTTCAATAAAGCTTTTCGCTTTTTGACGATTACCAGCGCTCTATTTCCATTATTCTCGTTTCAATGAGTTTTTGGCATATTTTTTCGGTGATTAGCAAATCGTTCTTCAAATATTTCTTGAGTTTCTCGTGTTCGCCAGCCCAGTAAACATCGCAAACTTGAGACCCTTGCATTTCGGCTTCTTCAAAACCCATGAACCGCCCGTACTCCTTGAGAGTTCCCCGCAAGTGCCCGAACTTGTATGCGTTAAGCTTTTCACGCAAGTCTATGACTTCCTTCAAGAGGAAGGGCGTGATTTTGACGTTGTGAATGAAACTGCGCGTGACTAAAAACGGCAGGTCGAAATCCTTGATGTTAAAACCCACTATTTTCTTCGAGGGGTTTCCTTTCTGGAATTTAGTGAGCTCAGCCCAAAACTCTTCCAGCATTTGCTTTTCATCCGCATCCATAAGAATTACGGTTTTTTCAGAGTGTTTCAAGCCTATGGCCACGATTCTAGAGTCAATAGGATTCAAAAACTTTTTTCGGCCGTCTTCTTCTAGCGACAAGTATTTTTCCTTGTCGACAGGGCAAGTTTCAACGTCAATAACTACAAAATCCATCGGAGAAAAACCCACAAGAACGCTCAGCCAAGCTTTACTTTTAAAGATGATGGGAGTGGTTTTCCAGTGCTATTTAATCGGAAAGCGCTTTTCGTAGTTCTTTTTCGCCGGCAAGCTTCTTGTGCTTGATGCTTTCTTCTAGAATTCGTTCTACCAATTTGATTTCCTTGCGATTCATTCTCAAAACCTTTTTTTGATTAGTGAGCCAATGCAGGGCTTTTTTCTGCTATTGGAATGGCTAGGACTGGGTGTAACTCGCTGTTTTTCAAAACCACGTGCAGTTTGACGAAAGCCGGGCTGGCTTTGCTGTCAACGTCGAAACTGATTTCCCGCAAGCCTGCAAGCTCTTGCTTGTTTACTTTAACGCCGCCAAGGCGGGAGAGCAAGCTCGCAGCTCCAATCAATTCCATTGCAACCAACATGCCTTTGTCGTTAAAGTCGAGGATTATGCTTTCGCCTATCTCAACGCTTCCTTTAGACCGTTCGCCTTCCTTGTAGACGAGCATCACGTCGTTTTCCTGGTCGTAGTCAAACTTGAATTTTGGCATGTTTTTCAACCATCCGTTGCCACTTTTTAAGACCTTAATTGTTTTTAAACTCCGCCGACTCTATTGTTTCGTGTGAGGCTGAATTGTCCGCTTGAAAGTGCACTACTCCTTCGGGAGCTGGCTTTTGACGCTGGCAGTCGCGTGCAGAACGTTGTTCTGCAGCGCACAGCAGAAGTTCGACTTCTGCTCGTGTCCATCGCGTGGGTGAAAATCCCACTGCTTCACGCCATTCGACAGTGGGCGCTTCCGGTTTTACCTTTGCTCAATATTAAGTTTAATACTCTTATTTTCAAGTGATTCAAACTCCAGTTTCCAGTGAAGAGTTTAAGCGGGTTCTTAAGAGCAAAGAGCGGAAAGTCGTTTTTACCGGGCATGGGGAAAAACGGGCGTCTGAACGCACGGTGCCTCTTTCAGCTTTCCTTCAGGATCTTAAGGAACAGGAGCCTTTGCTCGTTTTCGAACAGGAAAGCGAAGTCTCGGGAGAGCGTAAATTCAATCTTTACTACCTTCAAAGGCCCGGCTTGTTTCATAGGTATGTCGTCAGTTTAAATAATCAACTTCGCATTATAACCTTAATGCGCACTAGTAAAGACATTCAAAAGTTTGTCGCAGGTGATAAGAATGAGAAACCTCGAGTATGATGCTGAATCAGACAGTCTTTACGCCCGTATTACTTCCAAGCGCACTTCCTTAACCGTTGAAATCAGTCCGAGAATTGGCGTGGACGTTTCTTCCGACGGCAGGGTAACCGGCGTGGAAATACTTGACGCTAGTAAAGTTATTTCAGACCTGTTTCACAAGAAAATTTCAAAAAACGATATTGAAAAAATGCTTTGCAAGATAACTGAAGAAGACGCCGTTTACCTTAATTTTGAGTTAAACGATGATCGTGCTTCCCTAGCGGTTCCAAAGGCGTACCAAAGCCCCGTTCTATCGCTAGTTTCGTAGTTTGAATTATTCGCTTTATTCTTTCGTTCCTGGGGAGAGTAGGTTTCCAGTGCTGGCCGCAAAAGGCTTTTATTCTTTGCTCGTCAAAGTAGTTTTTTAGATTGCTATGTTTGGTGGGGTCGAAGGGGTTTCAGGCGGCTTTATGCCGTTGTCTTCCGTCTCCTCCCGTTCTCTCTCCAAGGCTTCCGCAGCTCTACTCCTTAACGACGATACTGTGGTTTTAGGCCAGGCCTTGGGCGCCCAAGGCGATAGCACTGGAGAATTGGTTTTCACTACTTCCACAACCGGCTTTCAGGAAAGCTTGACCGACCCGTCTTACGCCGGGCAAATCCTAACTTTCGCTTATCCTTTAATCGGCAATTACGGGGTTGGCGAAAGCGCTTTTGAAAGCTTTGAAAACAAGGTTTGGACTAACGGAGTTGTCGTAAGGGAAGCCTGTCCTACTCCAGTGCATTACGCTTCCCGCAAGAGCCTGGACGCTTTCTTGAAAGAGCAAGGCGTAAGCGGAATAGGCGGAGTCGACACCCGAGCTATAGTACTGAAAATCCGCGAGCACGGCGTTCTGCCTTGCGCTTTAACCACTTGGAAGGGTGCGATTAGCGAAAAAGACTTCGCCGATAAGCGTGATTATGCTTTGAAGCAACTGCAAAAGTTCGATTACTCGCACGTGAACTTTGTTGAAATAGTAAGCGAAAAGAAAACCCAAGTGTTTACCGCCAAGAACGAAAAGTTCAGAGTGGCTTTGATGGATTACGGGGCGAAAACGAGTCAAGTGCACAATTTGCTTGCCCGTGGTTGTTCTGTAACCGTTCTTCCGCATTTCGCAAAGGCGGAAGAAGTATTGAAAGGGGATTTTGACGGGGTTATGCTTTCCAACGGGCCCGGCGACCCTGTCCTTTGCAGCAAGGAAGTGGGCGAAATCAAGAAGCTTCTAGGCAAGAAGCCGGTTTTCGGCATTTGCCTGGGGCACCAGCTTCTCGCGAGCGCCCTAGGGGCGAAAACCTTCAAACTAAAGTTTGGGCACAGGGGGACGAATCACGCCGTGCGCAATCTAGAAACAGGCAAAGCGTTCATTACTTCCCAGAATCACGGCTATGTCGTGGACGCTAAGACTTTGCCCAAGGAAGCGGAAGAAACGTTGGTGAATTGCTTGGACGGCACGAACGAAGGACTGCGCCATAAGGAATTGCCTGCCTTTTCCATCCAATTCCATCCTGAGGCGAATCCGGGTCCTTACGACGCCGGATTTTATTTTGAAGAGTTTTTGAAGTTGATGAAATGAACAAGCCAAAGAAAGTTTTGCTCGTCGGAAGCGGGCCGATAGTCATTGGACAGGCCGCTGAGTTCGACTACAGCGGAACGCAGTGTTGCATGGCCTTGCGCGAAGAAGGAATTAAAGTTGTGTTAGTAAATTCAAACCCCGCGACTATTCAAACCGACTTGGACACTGCCGACATTGTTTACTTAGAACCTTTGACTGGCGAGACGATTAAGAAAATAATAGAAAAGGAAAAGCCGGACGGTTTTATTGCCACGATGAGCGGGCAGACGGGGTTGAATCTAGCGATGGAATTGCGGGATTTCCTGAAAGAAAAAGGAGTCAAAGTTTTGGGAACAAGCATTGAAACCATTGAATTGGCTGAAGACCGAGAGAAATTCCGGGATTTGCTTTTGAAAATAGGTGAACCAGTGCCTCAAAGCTTGCGAGTGAAAAACCTAGACGAATTGAAGAAAGCGATTGAGAAAATTTCTTTGCCCGTAATCTTGCGTCCTGATTTCAACCTCGGCGGAATGGGAACGATGATCGTTGAGAAAGAAAGCGAAATCGAAGAGAATGGAAAAAGCTGTTTTGCCTCAAGCGGTTCTGGTGAATTGCTCGTGGAGAAAAGCGTTGCTGGCTTGTGCGAAATGGAGTACGAAGTCGTGAGAGATGCGTATGACAATTGCATTACCATTTGCAGCATGGAAAACATCGACCCGATGGGAATTCATACCGGAGAAAGCGTTGTAGTCGCGCCTGCGCAAACGCTGAGCGACGACGACCACCAAAAGCTTCGCAGCGCTGCGATTAAAGTCGTACGAGCGTTGGGCGTGGTTGGTGCGTGCAACATTCAATTCGCTTTAGACCAGCAAACAGGCGATTATTACGTGATCGAAGTCAACCCGCGCACTTCTCGTTCTAGCGCTTTGGCGTCAAAAGCAACAGGATATCCGATCGCTCGCATTGCAACTAAGCTTGCTCTCGGCTATTCCTTGATTGACGTCGAGAACAAGATTACGGGCAAAAGCGCAATGTTCGAGCCTGCGTTGGATTACGTTGTTTTGAAAGTGCCGCGCTGGCCTTTCGATAAACTCGGAGCAGAAAACAAAATCGGCACAAGCATGCGTTCGACCGGCGAGACGATGGCTATAGGCAGAACTTTCGAAGAAGCGTACAACAAAGCCCTACGCTCGATAGACAAGAGAAGGCACAAAAAGCTCGTTTCTTTGCAAGAGTTGGAAAAGCCTACTGAAACCCGCATTTACGACTTGCTTCAAGCTTTGAAGAAATATTCCGTGAAAGAAATTGCTTTTGCTACTAAAATCAACCCTTGGTTTTTGGAGAAAATCAAGAACGTTGCCTTGGTTGAAGAAGAGTTGAAAGACAACTTCAACGAGGATACGCTTGAAAAAGCGAAAAAACAAGCCTTGTCGGACGTAATGGTGAGCAAGCATTCCGGAAGGTCGGTGGAAGTAATTCGCTTTATGCGCGAAAAGCAGTCTTTGCACGCTTCGTTCAAGATGGTCGACACTTGTGCTGGCGAGTTCCAAGCCCTAACGCCGTATTACTACTCGACTTCCGACGCGCAAAACGAGGTTGAACCAGGGAAAGCAAAGCGCAAGATAATCATTCTCGGCTCCGGGCCTATACGCATCGGGCAGGGAATTGAATTCGATTATTGCACTGTTCATGCGGTTGCAGCGTTGAAGGAAGAGGGTTTTGAAGCCATTATCGTAAACAACAATCCTGAAACTGTTTCCACAGACTTCGATATCTCCTCGCGTTTGTATTTCGAGCCTTTGAAGATTGAAGACGTTTTGAACGTTGTAAAGCAAGAAAACCCTATAGAAGGAATTGTAGTGCAATTCGGCGGGCAAACGTCCATAAACTTGGTTTTGCCTTTGCACGAAAACAAAATCAATATACTTGGGACAAGCGTGGAGAACATCGACATTGCCGAAGACAGGAAGAAATTCAAGAAACTCATGAAAGACTTGAAAATCCCGATTGTCGAAAGCGGGCTGGCTTTCACAGAGCAAGAAGCGTTTGAAATCGCTTCTCAAGTTGGATATCCCCTGCTCATAAGGCCTTCGTACGTGTTGGGCGGAAGGGCAATGCATTTAGTGCACAACGAAAGCCAACTTAAGGAAAAAATCACTGAAGCGATTGACGTTTCGGAAGGCCATCCTCTGCTTATAGACCACTTTATTGAAGATGCGACTGAATTGGACATTGACTTAGTAGGAGATGGAACGAAAGTGTTTGTTGCAGGAGTAATGGAGCAGATTGACGAAGCAGGAATTCATTCGGGGGATAGCGCTTGCGTCATTCCTACCATAAGCATTTCCGCAAAAGCGAAATCCAAAGCAATTGAGTATTCAAAGAAAATCTGCTTGGCGATGGAAATCAAGGGATTGTGCAACATCCAAATGGTCGTCAAAGGCGACGAGGTTTTTGTTTTGGAAGTAAATCCGCGTGCTTCACGCACCGTTCCTTTCGTGAGCAAGGCAATCGGAATGCCCATCGCGAAAATAGCGGCCAAGATTCAAGCCGGAGTAATGACTCTCGAAGGCTTTCCTGAAATCGCGGAATCAAAGTATTTCTGCGTTAAGATGCCCGTCTTTCCGTTCAACCGATTTCCGGAGATTGATCCGGTAGTAGGCGCGGAAATGAAGTCTACCGGCGAAACTATGGGAATAGCAAATAATTTCGAGGAGGCTTTCGGAAAAGCTTTGCTTGCAGCGGGAATGCGCTTTGGCAAAAGCGTTTTCATTGGGGATTGCGGAAAGTGGAAAAGGCTGTTGGTTCAAAAGTATTCCGACGCTGGAATCAAAGTTTATACCAACTCGCACGATTGGCGCGAGCTGGTGGAGAAAGGGGAAATTTCTTTCGTCGTTAGCTTCAACAACGAGAAGGAAAGCGAGTTGAGGAAGAAGGCGATCGCGAAGAAAATTCCATTGGTAATGGGCGCGTTCCAAGCAGTGAAAATTGCTGAATGCATAAACAAATTCAAGGATTTCGGCATAATTTCGTTGAACGAAGTGGTTTTGGAAACTGCAAAACAATTCAAGAGGGATTAAATTGAGCGAAGACGAGTTTTTGAAAGCACGAAAGATAGAACGGGGAATTGTGTTGGACCACGTTCCCGCTAACAAGAGCTTTCTTGTTTTGAAAATCCTCGGCATTGACGAGCATTTTCCAGGTTCAATAACGCTTTTGACTAATGTTCCGAGCACAAAATTCGGGCTGAAGGACTTGATCAAGATCGAAGGAAAGGAAATCGGAAAAGGAGAATTGGAAAAACTAGCAATACTCTCTCCTTACATTACGGTCAATGTCGTTCGCGATTACAAGACAGTGGAAAAATTCCGCGTTTCCCTCCCGGACGTAATAACCGACATGTCGAAGTGTCCGAATGAAAATTGCGAAAGCAACAAGACCAAGAGCTTCAAGTTTTTCGTTGAAGAACGGGAACCAGTTAAATTGCGTTGTGCGTATTGCAACCAAGTGTTTAAGGAAAAGCAGCTGCTGTGATTTTATTGAAAAAGAAAACTTCTTTTGAAGAAAAAGTGCACAAGGCGGCAGCCAAAATCCCTAAAGGCAGGGTTTCAACTTACGCTCAAATTGCAAAAGAGATTGGAACGCCCAAGGCAATGCGTGCAGTGGGGAATGCTTTGAACCAAAGCCCCGGAATGCCTTCTTGCCCCTGCCACCGCGTGGTGAAAAGCGATGGGCGCATAGGCGGTTTTGCAAGCGGCCCCGCGGCTAAGAAAAAACTGCTTTCAAAAGAAGGAATTTCTTTCCACGGGAATAAAATTGTCGGTTTCGAGCAAAAACTCTATAAATTCCGTTGAATCCAGTCCTCAGCCTTTTCCGCCAAAGCAAACTTCTTTTCGTCATCCTTGAAAGCTTTCGGATGAACCGTGCGTCGCATACTCTCTCCCCTTTGAAAAAGCACTTTGTGCTTGCAGTGAAGCAGCTCGTGGAAAACAACGTGCTGCAGCACGTAAAGAGGAATTCTCTCGGAATCGAGAATGCGATTTATCGTAATTGCGTTGAAAGCGCCGTCGTGAAAACCCAAAACCCTTTTGCTCTTTTTTTCACTCCATCCTATATCGGGTTTAGGCATCTCACCCAAAACGTGCGGGTAGAGAATGAAAAGCGTGTCGCGAATTGGAGTTAGGTTGTAATATTTTCCTTTCGGATCCAAGTTTTTCTTGTGCCCGCGCAGTTTGCGCAGCGTGTCGTGGTATTCGCTTGACGACTCGCGCGTGGAAAATTCCTTGTATGCCTTCGTGTAAGCGTTTTCTATTTTTTTTCTGAACATTCCTCCCAACAGCGTGAGCGCTAATCCAACCAACACCTCTCTCTCGGCGTTTTCGAACCCGTCGCTCACCTTCGCGATGATTTTTCCATCTTTCAACTCCACTTTTGCCTTCAATCCCGCGTACTTTTCGAAAGAAGCTTGCACGAAAAAGTTTTTTCCAAGCATCGCTTCTGCTGAATAAAATACTTCCAACAGTTTTTCAGAATTTTTTTCCATCAAAAACACTTTTGTTTGTTATTGCAAATGTTTATATATTGAGTTCGGATGATAAATTAAAATTTATTAAAAAATTCAGCGGGTGAATACAACAAATGGCAAAGAGACGCAGACGCAGAAGATAAATTCGTTGAGAATTTCTCAAAAAAACATTTTTTCTTTTTTATTTTCTTTTTTTCTTCTTTTTCTCGTTTCGTAAATCTTCTTCTCAATGCCGTTTTTGTTCCTCCCCCAACTACGTTTTTAAGCTCCTTCAAGCATATTTACTTTAAGGGTGTTGGGTGCGCGACTGTCGGTAGCCCTTCCTGCATAAGGGGGGCAGCTGAGGAAGTTCCGCTCACCCGCCTTTGCGAAAGCAAAGGCCGAAGGCACGCAAGTGCCCGCGTTTTGGGCGCGAGCCTGGAATAGAAACGATACCGAACTGCACGCAGAATGAACTTGTGCGACGTTGTGCGGAAATCGGGTGAAACGAGCTGGGCTATAAGGGGTGCAAGTCCCGTTTGCCGGACGCTTAGACGGATGTCGCGAGCAACAAAAAGCGGACTACGACCCGACACCCTTTCTCTTTACTCTTTTAAACTTTAAGCGCGTTAAACCGATTATGCCTCTTTACTTGCCTGGCGTGTCGAAGGAACATTTGAAGAACGAGTTTTCCAAAAACCCTAGCAAGTACTATAAAGCGAAATTGTTCGAAGAACAGGGTTTTGAACGCAAGACGTGCGCGAAATGCGGTAAAAACTATTGGGCTGCGGGCGGAAGCGATTCGTGCGGAGACAGTTCGCACGAAGAATACTCTTTCTTCAAGAAAAACCCCGTGAAAGAAACTTACGCGGACTTTTGGAAGAAATTCGCGGGCTTCTGGAAGAAAAACGGGCACGAAGTGATTCCGCGTTATCCTTTGCTTGCAAAATGGCGTGACGACTTGTTTTTCGTGATTGCCGACGTCGTCGATTTCCAGCGGCTTGAAAACGGAAAGGTAGTGTTTGAATATCCTTCCAATCCTTTGGTCGTGCCGCAGCCTTGCATGCGTTTTGTCGACATTGCGAACGTTGGCGTCACGGGAAGGCATTTTTCGGGTTTCATGATGGCGGGACAAAAGTCTTTCAACTATCCTAAAGACAAGAAAGCGTATTGGCTTGACGAGTGCATTCGGTTGAACTACGAATTCTTGACTACCGTGTTGAAAGTGCAAAAGAACGACTTGACTTACGCGGAAGACGTTTGGACCATGCCCGACTTTAGTGCGTTCGGGCCTTGCATCGAGAGTTTTGCGAACGGAAGCGAATTGGTGAACAGCGTTTTCATGCAGTACTATTGGGATGGAAAAGAAGGGATGAAAGAACTGCCCATGCGCGTTGTCGACGTCGGATGGGGTTTTGAACGCCTGCTTTGGTATTACACGGGCGAATTGACTGCGTATGATGCAGTCTTTCCTTCCGTAATCGATTTCGCGAAAAAACATTCGGGCTTGCGTTTTGACGATGCTTTGCTGAAGAAATACGCAACGCTTTCAGCTGGTTTGGACATAGAGTCTGTGCGCAACATGCGCGAGGAAAAGCAAAAAATAGCTTCAATGCTCGGCTTGAGTATAGACGAAATGGAAAAGCAAATCTCGCCCATGCAGGCGATATATGCGTTGGCAGACCATTCGAGAACGCTATTGATGGCGTTGAGCGACGGGGCTCTGCCGTCGAACACGGGCGGGGGTTACAACCTGCGTTTGCTTTTCAGGCGCTGTTTTTCTTTCGTTAAAGACTACGATTTGCGCGTGAGCATCATGGATTTGATGAAACTCCACGCGCGCGAGCTAAAGCCGTTGTGGCCGGAGTTTGAAGAACGCTTGCCTGCATTGCAGGAAATAATCGACGTTGAGAAAGCGAAGTACGACGAGTCTTTGAAAAATTCATTGAATAAAGTTCGCGAGATTATTTCGCGCAAAGAGCCTTTGACTTCCGAGAAAATGATGGTTTTGTACGAGAGCCATGGCGTTACGCCGGAATTGGTGGAAAGGATTTCGAAAGAACAAGGGCTGCAGTTGTCTGCGCCCACCGATTTTTACAAGAAACTCGCTGAAAAGCACGTTTTGGAAAAACAAGCGTCTGCAAAAAAGAAGGAATTCGACGATTCGGTTAAACCCACTAAATTGGTTTACTACGACAAGCCTTTCGCTTACTCTTTGGAAGCAAAGGTTCTCGATTCAAGGGAAGACAAGCTAGTTTTGGACCAAACGGTTTTCTATCCCGAGGGAGGAGGACAGTGCGGAGACCACGGTTGGATTGACGGCGTTTTCGTTCGCGACACGCAGAAAGAAGACAGCGTTGTCGTCCACTACCTGGAAAAATCTTCCGCGTTTGCGAAAGGAAAAGCCGTTTCGTTAAAACTGGATGAAAAAAGGCGTGAGGAC
>Ga0209515_10010286_pt1 | contig 10444 bp, 11 predicted proteins | sample Subgroupgradi54m_FD_187454 | JGI IMG/M metagenome (GOLD analysis project Ga0209515, IMG submission 187454) | Subsurface groundwater microbial communities from S. Glens Falls, New York, USA - GMW60B uncontaminated upgradient, 5.4 m (SPAdes)... ...
TGGTGAACGCGCGCCTCGGGGCGGTACGAACATAAAGATGCTTTCATTGGAACGAATGAAACAAATGCGAGATAGCGGACTAATAGATTTTTATCCGCACACTGATAGCCATCCCAAACTTACAGACTTAAGCCACGAGATGGTAAAAAATGAAATAGCTTCTTCAAGGGTAATGTTAGAAAAAGAGTTCGGCGGTCAGGCAAACATGTTTGCTTACCCATACGGCAAATATAATGAGGTCGTGATCAAGGAACTAAAAGACCAAAACTTTCGAGGGGCCGTTACGGTCAATATCGGCAGGATTAAAAATACCGACAACCCTTTTTTGTTAAAAAGAAATTCTATTGATTCAAAAGTAACCTGGTCCATGTTTAAGGGAATAGTCCATCACGGTCGCCTATAAAATGCGTAAAATTTTTATCACATCTTATCCCTATGTTTACGAAAGATACTTCAGGGTTTTTGATTATTTTCCAAAAAAAGAGGAGCTGTTTTTTATTCTTCCTAAGACATGGGAAGCCAAGGGCGGGAAAATAAAGGTTGAAGTTCCGGTCCGTCAAGATATAAAAATAGTAAGTACCAAAGCTTTTTTCTCGCATTCCCATTATCCGATCATCAAGGGTCTGCTTAAGGGCTGGATGCCGGAAGCAAAGAATATAATCAGGCAAAACGCAAAAGCGGGCGATATCGTGTACACGGCAATTGAGCCCAATCTCTTGACCACTTATTTCAATGCCCGGCTTGCCAAAAAACTTGGCCTAAAACACATTTTCTTTACCTGGCAAAACATACCCTACAAGTCACGGCTCCGGGGGCTGAAACTAAAATTCACTGAATATGTTATCAAAAAGACAATTCAAAATTCCGCCGGCGCTATTTGCGGTAACCATAAGGCCGCTGAAATTCTAAAGACTTATGCCGGGCCTTATTTTAAAATTTTAGTCGCACCAATTTCTGGGGTTGATATCCAAAGATTCAAACCGGAGATACAATCTGACTTCAGAAAAAAATATGACCTTGAAAATAAAACAATTTTGACATTTGCCGGAGTTTTTGATGATAGAAAAGGGATTAAAACATTACTTAAGGCATTTTCCGAGGTGCTTAAAAAAGAGGCTAATTTACATTTGGGCATGATAGGGACTGGACCGCTTGAAGATTTCATTCATGGTTTTATTAAACAGAATTTACTTCAAAAAAATATCACCGTAATTCCATGGTTGCCTAATGAGCAGTTACCGGGCGTTTTTTCCGGCTCTGATATTTTTATTCATCCGTCCGAACCTTATGGCGGTTGGGAGGAACAGTTCGGTTATTCTATGGCCGAAGCATCCGCTTCCGGTCTGCCGGTTATTTCAACCAACACGGGATCCATAAGCGAGATAGTTGTAGATAAAGAAACTGGAATTCTAGTTCAGCCGGGGAATCCGGAACAGCTTAGCCGAGCAATAATCAATTTGGCCACTAACCCTACCTTAAGACAGCAAATGGGAGAAAGCGGACGCAAACATATTGAGAGCAACTATAGCCATCGCGTTGTAGCTGATAAATTTAATAAATTTTTTAACGAACTCTAACATGGCCAACCAAGATAAAAAACGGGTTCTTGTAGTCAGTCCGGCCGATTCATTTTTTACATTGCCGCATGTGAGGGCTTTTGAGGCCTTGGGATTTGAATGCAAAACCTTTGACAATCGGAGCGGGAAACTATATTCCAGCCCAATACTAAGAAAGTTGATGCGGGTTTTTCCCCGGCTCCGAATTATTAAAAAAATTACCTTAGATCGGACAAATAAAAGACTAATTTCTTTGGTGAATGAATACAAACCCTTCCTGATGTTTGCCGTAAAAGCCGAGAATATTTATCCCGAAACCATCAAGGAAATAAGAAAATCGGGAGTGATTACCGCATTATTCTTTATTGACCTTGTGGATCATTGGGAACTGATAAAGAAAATGGCACCGACTTATGATTATTTTTTCAGCCAGGACCACGTTATTTTAAAAAAATTACGGCATGAGTTAGGGCTTAAGAACTCTTTCTATATGGCTCATGCGACTGAACCGATAGCCGATCCTTTTACTGACAGGCATAATAAATATGACGTTACTTTTGTGGGTACCCATAGTGACACTTTGTATGCCAGCCGGGAAAAATACCTCTTAGCAATAAAAGACCTCGGTCTTAATATTTGGGGCACTGAAGGCTGGACCAATACGCCATTATCTAAATTATTTCATGGCTCTTCAATTGGTGACCAAAGATACGACATTTATAGCCATAGCAAGATCGTTGTAGACATTAATTGGAGTTCAATGCCGGCTGAAGGCTTGAGCAATCGTCCTTTTGAGGTTGCCGGCTGTGGCGTGCTTTTTATGACGGATAATGTTCGAGCCGATATTTATCGGGCTTATGAAGTCGGTAAAGAAGTTATTGTATTTACGGATGAGAGTGACTTAAGACAGAAAGTTAGATATTATTTGGAGCACGAAAGTGAGAGAAACGAGATTGCCATGGCCGGTTATGCCAAAACCGTTGCAAAGCATACATACATTGAACGTATTAAACAATTATTGGATACTATAAATAACCCCGAAAAATATTTATACAAATAATTTATGGATATAAATAAATTAGCCGAGGAGCTAAAGAAGGTTAAACCATTTCCGAATATGCCGCCGGAGATATTTTTTTCTTTAACAAAATTATTACCCATGCTCGCGATAGAACTTTTTATTGTTAATGAAAATGGCGAATTTGTTTTGGTTCAGAAAAAAGGTCGGTTCAATGGTTGGGCGCTCCCTGGTGGATTCTTAGGATTAAATGAAGACATTGAAGTAGCTTGTCGGCGTATTTCTAAAAAATATTTGGGCATGAAAGTTTCCCATGTAACCTTTTTAAATATTTGTAATCTTCCCGAAAAAATTTACGGTAAAGACAAAGGCCATGTCGTGGTTCTTATTTTTAAATGCAACCTGCCCAAGTTGTCAAAAAATGTTACATATTTTAAAAAAATTCCTAAAAATATTTTGAGCCACCATAAAGTTATCCTTAATTCTATTCTTGGTCGGACCCGGGTAAAGTAAGAGGTTAGGTTTGTCTAATAGGGCTATTTTTGCTATCCTTTTTTTGTGATAAAGATTAGAAAAATTAAGAGTTGTCGTATATGTAAAAGCCATAATTTGAGCACTTTTTTGGTTTTTAAGCCTATGCCAAAACCAAATGGTTTTTTAAAAAGACCTATTAATGAAACCAGATATCCTCTTGAGGTGTGCCGCTGCTCCAATTGCGGACTTGTTCAATTGAACCACGTTATTAGCGCGCCAGAAATGTTTGAGCACTATCTTTACATGACTGCGATGTCAAAGACTATGGATATACACCTCAAAGAAATGGCGGGAACTTTGATTAAAAAATTTAATCTAAAGCCGGGTTCAATGGTAATTGATGTTGGAGGAAATGACGGCACGTTCTTAAGTCACTTTGAAGGTTCTGGTATTAGAACTTTAAATATGGATCCCGCTAAGAATCTAAAGGCAATCGCGGCAAAAAAAGGAGTAGAGAATTACGTCTCTTATTTTGGAGAAAAATCTTCAGCGAAAGTTTTGAAAAAATACGGTCCAGCGGATGTAATTACCGGTACTAACGTTTTTGCGCATATTGATGATTTGGACGATGCTTTTCTCGGCGCAGATATGCTATTGAAGCCTGGCGGTGTTTTAGTGATGGAGTTCCCGTATTTAGTTGACTTGATTGAGAAAAATGAATTTGACACTATTTACCATGAACACCTTTCGTATTTTCTTGCTAAACCACTTGAGCTTATATTGGCCCGCCACGGATTAGAGATATTTGATTTGGAAAGATTTGATGTGCACGGAGGATCAATACGGCTTTATGTCCAACGTATCCAAGATAAATTTTATCCAGTTTCCCCGGTAGTTGAAGCGCTCTATCAGGAAGAAAAAAACATAGGTATGTACCGGCAGGCAACCTATAATAAGTTTGCCAAAAATATAAAGACCATACCGCTGGGACTGAATGCGATTATTAAAAAACTGAAAGCCCAGAAAAAACGCATTATTGGCTACGGCGCTTCAGCCAAAGGCAATGTTCTTTTGAACATGTGCGGTTTTGGTCCCAAGGACATAGAATATATTGTAGACTCCACGCCCTACAAACAAGGTCTTTATACTCCGGGCAGTCATATTCTGATAAGGTCGGAGGAATATTTAGAAAAAGATAATCCGGACTATGCCGTCTTATTCATCTGGAATTTTAAGGATGAAGTTTTAAAAAAACAGAAAAACAAGTTTTTAAAGAAAGGCGGACACTTTATAATACCGGTACCAAAAGTTGAAATAATTTAAATGAAAAAATCCGTAAAAAAGTTTATCAAAAGTTTTTTACGGAGCTTTGGATTAAAAATAAGCGGAATCGGCAAAAATGAACTTTCTGAAGAGAAGAAAGTTGAATGGTTTAAAAATTTGGGTTTCAAAACAATAATTGATGTCGGGGCCAGCAAGGGCAACTTTTCTCTTCAATTTCATAAAATATTTCCCGAAGCGCAAATATATGCTTTTGAACCATTAGCCGATTGCTTTGAACTGACGAAAAATAAACTTGATGGCGTGGCCAATTTTAGGGCATTTAACCTTGCCCTTAGTGATTTTAAAGGAAAGAGCCAGATCTTTCGAAGCTCCTATTCTGGCGCCTCGTCATTGATAAAAATGTCTTCTTTGCAAAAAGAAATATTTCCTGTAACAGCCGGCGAATCTAAAGAGGACATTGTTGTAGACACTATGGATAATATTTTGGGCGATATTAAATTGGACGAACCCATACTTATCAAGCTTGATGTTCAGGGAACAGAAGACAAAGTAATTAATGGCGGAAAACTAATCTTCGGTAAAGCCAAGGCCGTTATAACCGAAACTTCTTTCCGTAAGCTCTATGATGGCCAGCCTTTGTTTAATGACATTAATCGCCAGTTAGAAGCTTTCGGTTTTAGGTATGTCGGTATCTGGGGAGAGGGTGATTTTAGGAGTCCGGTAGATGGCCAACCTTTACAGCAGGACAGTATTTTTATCAGAGATTAAAACCACTCAATTATCACATGATTCTAAAAAAAATAAACAAAGAAGAGGTAAGTGAATATTTGGAGGGGATCAACCATATCGCTTACTCTGATGATTTTGCCAAGTTTGCCCAAAACGCTTATGGCAGTCAAAGATCTTTGGTCGGCATTTTTGAAGGGAACGAATTGAAAGCTTTCCTTCCTGTATTTGAAAAAAATGACTATGGTCAGACAGTGGCCGAGGTCCCGCTTTTTATTTATGCGGAGATATTTTTTACCGACAAGAATTATAAAGTTTCTGGTAGTGAACTTGGCTCAAGATTAATAAAACTATTGAACTGCGATGTTTTGCGACTGAATATTTACGAAATGTTTTTCATTGGCAACTTTGATCATTCGGGAATGGAGGACACCTTTTCAGCAATGATTATTGACCTTAGTCGGGTTGATAATTACGAAGATTTTCTCAAAAATGTTTTAAGCAAGAATTCCAGGAGCAAGATTTATAAATCAGAAAGCTCCGGTTTGGATTTTTGTCATTTGAACCGGGATGATTTTAGCGAGTTTTATAGTTTATATAGCGAGCATGTTGCTTCTTTAGGTTCAAAACCGCGCCCGCGTGAGTATTTTGAGAATATGATCAATGCTTATTCTTTTGGCCAAAACTTATTTATGTTTGGCGTTAGGCTTGAAGGTCGCTTAATTTCAGCCAATCTTTTTATCGTAGAGAAAGACTATATGGAGGTCAGATTTTTAGCCGATGATAGGCGGTATCATAATCTTTTTGCCAATAACTTTTTATATGCTCAAATGTTTAAATGGGCATATGAACACGGTATAAAATTCATTGATCTTGGCGGTATTCCCAGAAGCATGAAGACCAACATTGAATTTAAAATGAGTTTTGGCGCCAAGGAATACCCGATTTATACCAAATATTTATTTAGGGATGTTTGGCAGAAATTAATTTTTAAATTAACCCGCAAGTTTATATACTTTAAAAAATATCGTAATCTTATGCTTAGGAAATTAAAACCAGTAAAATGAAGCTTTTATATATAGCTAACCAAAGGATTCCAACCGAGAAAGCTTACGGTCTGCAAATAACTAAGATGTGCCAAGCTTTTGCCGGTCTTGGCTTGGAGATTGAGCTTTTGGTTCCGACGAGGCGTAATCCAATAAAAAAAGATATTTTTGACTACTATTCAGTGGGCAGGACTTTTAAGTTTAAGAAAGTTTTTGCGCCCGATTTTTATCTGCCAGGCAAGCTTGATTTAATAGCTTTTTGGATTAAGAACCTTTTTTCGGGGCTGGTTCTGTTTATGTTTGCCCTCGGTTCCAAGGTGGATATTATTTTTTCACGGGACGAACTGCCGATTTATTTTTTGAGCTTTTTCAAGAGTAATTTGGTTTACGAAGCTCACAGGTATTCAAAAGCAAAGAAAGTTTTTTATCGCCGGTTTAAAAATGCCGGTGTTAAGATTGTAACCATATCGCAGGGCCTAACCAAAGCATTTCTTCAGGAAGGTTTCAGTCAGAATGAACTATTAACTTCCCCGGACGGCGTGGATCTCGAAGAATTTTCCCTAGGTATCTCCCAAGAAGAAGCCAGAAAAAAAACCAGTCTCCCCTTGGATAAAAAAATAATACTCTATTCCGGACAGCTTTTTGAGTGGAAGGGAGCGGCCTCGCTACTTGAAGTAGCGAGGAATTTTCAATTTTCAATTTTTCCCGATGGCGAAGCCATCGAGGATCCTCGACAAAGTCGGGACAATTTTCAAAATAATTTAAAAGATGTTTTATTTGTTTTTGTGGGCGGTATGCCAACTGACATAGAAAACTTCAGAAAAAAAGCCGAGGGACTGAAAAACGTCTTACTATTGGGCCAACGACCGCACAAAGAAATACCCTATTTTCTTAAATCTGCTGATGTGCTGGTTTTGCCAAATAAAAAAGATGGACAGATATCCGAATTTTATACTTCACCGCTCAAACTTTTTGAATACATGGCCGCTGAAAGGCCGATAGTTGCTTCGGACTTGCCATCACTGCGTGAAATTTTAAATGAAAATAACTCTGTTTTGGTAAAGCCGGATAACGCTTCAGCGTTGGCCGATGGTCTAAAGTTAGTTTTGTCAGACGATGCTTTAGCGGATAGAATTTCTCAAAAAGCATTTGAGGATGTACAGAAATATAGCTGGCAAGAGCGAGCTCAAAAAATAATAAATTTTATAAAAATAAGTTAAGCATGTCTAAAAATTTTCAAAACTTGAAGTGGATGGCTTATTGTTTTTTGAAATTTATAGTCAGAGGTCATGCTGATCAAATAACTAAACATCCCAATAATATTTTAATTTTTCAATCGAGTTCCAATGTTGGAGATACGACCTGTATTACACCCATGTTCAGGGCCGTGAAGGAAAAATATCCTAACTGCAAACTATATGTTCTTTGCAAAGATAAACCAGCAGAAGTGGTAGCACAAAATCCTTATATAGATGAAGTAGTTATTCACAAAAATATCTCTCAAACCAGAGTTTTTCTAAAAAACAAACAAATTGATTTTGCCTGTATAATCAATGCCAGCACAGAAGCTCTTAACACTCTTTACTTATCAGGCATTCCTGCCATTTCTGCACCTTTCATATTGAATTATGAAGATGTGCATCCAATTACTTATAATTTGATTCGGAAATTCGTCATCTCTATACCGTTTAGCATCAAAGAATATATGCCCAGCCAGTACTTACGACTCTTGGAGCCCGTTGGTATCAATACAAATAATACTAAGCTCGAGCTCTATTATTCAAAACAGTCAGAAGTGAAAATTGAAAACTTATTTCGACAATATAATATAGACCCAAATTTTGACAGAATCATTGCTATTGCTCCGGGCGGTTCACTATATTTGCGTTGGTGGGCTAGTGAAAAATACTCTGCATTGATTCAGTATGTGCGCCAGAATTATCGGGCCAAAGTTTTTATAATTGGCGCCGGAAGTGATAGCGAGCCAATTACCAAAATTCTTAAAAGTTTGCCAGCCGCTTCAGGCGTTGTGAGTTTGTTGAATCAGCCTATTGATGAATTTAAAGCATTTTTGGCACGAACCAACTTAGTTATTGGTAATGATAGTGCGCCGATTGTTATGGCCGAAGCTCTTAATGTGCCGACACTGATGATAGTAGGACCAACAGATGAAATGGCCAACCATCCACCATCAAGCGACTTGCACAGAATCGTTGTTGCCCCAAATCGAGGCAAACCGACGATGTATGCCTTCCACTGGGAAGGCTATGACTTACATGAAGCCAAAAGGCAAATTGACGCAGTAAGTCTAGAGATGGTAACATCAGAGATAGATAAGATTATGGAATCTTTAACCCCTAGTAAGTGATATATGAAAAACAACAGCGTTATTATCCCAGTTTCAGCTGCAGAACTGATTGATAAAATCACGATTTTGGAAATAAAATCTCAACGGATTAGCGACAAGCCAAAATTAAACAATATTCGAAATGAACTCAAGGTTTTAAAACAAATATTTACTGAAACTATCCACAAAACATCCAAAGTGCAAGCACTAATCAAATTACTACAGCAAGTGAATACTAAAATTTGGGACACGGAAGATAAAATCAGGCTTTGTGAGAAAAATCAAAACTTTGGTCCATCATTCGTGAAAGTGGCTCGCCTTGTATATCTTAATAATGACCTGCGGTCTGATATAAAGAAAAAAATTAACTTACTGATAGGTTCAGGCATCATAGAAGAAAAGTCCTATGTTGAATATTGACGGAGTTGCTAGCTACTTGCGCTGATTATCTCAAACTTAGGACATGGGACGATAAATTTTCCTCCCTTGGCGAGATATTCAGATTCTCTTTGTTGGAATTCTTTTATAAAGTGCCAGGGCAATATAAGCAGATAATCTGGTTGAGCTTTTCGCATATCTCCCTCGGATTTAATCGGGATATTGGTGCCGACTGTTTGTAAACCGAACTTAGCTGGCGACCGCTCAGCAATCGCATCTATTAAATTATTATCTAATCCAAACCATTGTAGTAGAGTGTTGCCTTTGGTAGAAGCACCATAGCCCCAGATAGTTTTACCCTTTTTCTTTTCTCGTTTAATAAATGCGACAGTCTGATTTTTTAGCTCTTCCGATTTTTTATAAAAATCTCGATATGTTGCAGGCTTGTTTAAATTAAGATTTCTTTCGTGACTTAATGTGGCTAAGACCCGATAATTGGCTACGTCTCGATATGGTGCGGTAGCAAAATGAGTAGGATTGGATTTAGTTTTGCGTACATAAGCTCTAAAACTACCGCCGTTTACGTCGTTAAACAGACAGTCGACCACCTTGAGCCCGTGCCTTTCTATAAGGTGGGTGAACGAGGATAGACTATAGTATGAAAGATGCTCGTGGCAAACATTATCAAACGCCAATTGCTGGAGCATCAGAGGCAGGTAGCTCATTTGAACGACCCAAAGTCCATTATTGTCCAGTAAGTGCGCAATATCACTAACAAATTTATTGGGATCTTCAAGATCATAAAACATGGCGATAGAAGTAATCGCCAGGGCCTTTTTATTGCCATAGCGACTTTTGGCTAAAGCTCGACGATTGAAATAATCCTCAATAATTAAATCGGCATGTTTTTGAGAGAGATCTTTGTAACCATTCCTGGCTGGGTCAAAACCGATACGAGTTAATTTAGGGTCAACAAATGAAAGCAGGGTGCCATCGTTGCAGCCGATATCAATAAACATATCGCCAGGCTTGGTCTTGATAACTTCTTGCACCGACATGGCAATCTGCTCCAGCTCTTTAGTCATAGTTGTGTTGGTGCCAGATCGATACCAATACTGTTGGTACATGTCATCAGATGAGGCAGTATGGGCGAGTTGAACCAGGCCAGATTTCGGCGCAAGGCACAGTTTTAACTCTATCTTTTCTTGCTTGGGACTCGAATTCTTCGCGATAAAATCGGAAAGGTGTAACTTGCCGAGAGAAAATAAACTAACCAGTTTTTCACCGGAAATCCGACAGGTCTTCCTTTTGATTGGGGTATTTGGTTTTTTAGCTTGGTTTGACATGAAAAAACATAATGTACTAGTTACTCTAAAGAAAAAACTACATTTTAGCAAGGTTCCTTTTAAGACTTAAATAATCGCCAGATTTTTCGAAGTAACTTGTAAGCATTTGGTAGACGATGTTTTAAAAACCAGATAATTTTGTGTTTAAAATAATAATTGATTTGGACGCCATAGCGGAATACGAAATCATCAGCTTCTTTGTGGGCTACGATCTGATCGGGATGTTTCAATGGAAATTTCACTGGCGTGATTGGGAGGTTCGCGCGGAT
>Ga0209515_10010287_pt1 | contig 10444 bp, 7 predicted proteins | sample Subgroupgradi54m_FD_187454 | JGI IMG/M metagenome (GOLD analysis project Ga0209515, IMG submission 187454) | Subsurface groundwater microbial communities from S. Glens Falls, New York, USA - GMW60B uncontaminated upgradient, 5.4 m (SPAdes)... ...
TTTGGCATTTTCGAACGACGACGGAAGGCAAGGAGCGAAGCGACGCCACCTCGCTAGGAGTGAGCGAAGTCACAAAGTCCGTAGACTTTGGGACTTCCGAGCGACTTGTCCCTCGAAGTCGGAGCGCAGAGGGGCGACGCGAGGCAACGAGCGCTTGTTTTCCTCCGCGCGAAGTTACCGGAGGTTGAGCCTCCGTATATACCGACTACCGACGACGAACGTTCGTTGTTCGTTAGGTTCGTTCAGGTTCGCTGTTCGGTTCCCATTATATCACGTTTACACCAGTTTCAGAAATGTGAGTATCTCGTGGAGTGTTTTGTGGCTTTGGGGGGAGATACATGAGGTAAAACCCAGTTTTTTGGCTTCATTTATACGTCGAGCGGGGTCGCGCACCGGACGCAGTTCGCCTCCAAGACCGACTTCACCGAAGGCGGCGAGGTCTGTGGGGAGCGATTTTCCGGTTATAGACGATACAATGGCAAGTAACACCGCAAGATCAGCGGCCGGTTCTCTTATTTTGAGGCCACTCGTGATGTTTATGTGAATATCAACACCTGATACTTTGATGTTTGAATTTTTTTCAAGCACCGCAAGCAACATGTTGAGGCGATTGACGTCAAAGCCCGAGGCGCGGCGTTCGGGGTAGGGGAAATGGGTTTTTGACGCGAGCGCTTGTATTTCAATGAGGATTGGTCGCGAACCCTCGAGCACGCAGGTAACGATTGATCCGGGCGCATGTGATCGCGTTTCAAGAAATGCGGAGGACGGATTTTTCACTTCACGCAAACCTTGTGAGGTCATTTCAAAGACACCGATCTCGTCGGTACTGCCGAAACGGTTTTTGGTGGCGCGTAATAAGCGGTAGCGGCCATCGCGGTCGCCTTCAAACAAAAGAACGGCATCAACGATGTGCTCAAGGCTTTTTGGGCCGGCAATGTCGAGCGCTTTGGTCACTTGGCCGATTAAGAGCAAGGGAATGCCGGTGCGTTTCGCGGTTTCCGCGAGTAGTGCGGTCGAGGCGCGGAGTTTGGTGGGCGCACCGGCGTCTTCGGCCGCATCAGCGGTCATCATTTGAATGGAGTCAATGATGGCGAGTGCAGGCTTCAAGTGTTCGATGGTCGCGGCAACCGTTTCGGCGGTGGTGTCCGTAAGAACGGCAATGTGGTCGCCGGAGATCCCCATGCGCGTGAAACGATTTTTAAGTTGCTCGGGAGATTCTTCGGCCGAGACGTAGAGAACTACCCCGTCATTCTGAGGCGTAGCCGAAGAACCTCTCGCGTATGCGAGCCTGCCTGCATGCGTGTGAGTTCCTTCACTTCGTTCAGGATGACGGATGTGTGCGGCGATTTGCGCCACGAGCGTTGACTTTCCAATCCCAGGTTCGCCCGCCAAAAGATACACACCGCCTTTCGTAATGCCGCCACCAAGCACCCGATCCACTTCATCAATGCCGGTCGCGTGATAGGTTGACGTGGTTGTTTTGATGTCCCCGAGCGTTACTACCTTCCCCGGCCGCACTTGTGACTCTTTAATCTTTAATCTTAAATCTTTAATCTCTTCAGTCAAAGAACCCCACGTCCCACACTCAACACACCGCCCCGCCCACTTGGCCGTTTGCGCCCCGCATTTTTGACAGGCAAAAATGGTTTTGATGGTGGACATAGTTAACAATTTTTCCCTGGGACGCATAGCCCCGGCGCGTACGTATTGTACGCGCGATACAAGTGATTTTTTTCTTTGTCAGATACGGTGCCAGGACAGCCAAGAATGGTTACATTAGTAGTCAGCCAGTTGGTGTTTGTCATAAATTCAGGCGTATTTTCAACACCCAAGTATAAATCAAAATGAGTTCCGATGATGCCTGAACCGCGATCCGCAACTGTTACGATATGATCGCCTATCGCGAGCTTGCATCCCATAGGAAAACAACTTGATGCGGCAACGGTTTGACCCGGGACGGTATTTCCGATGGGACAATACGCGGTATTGACATCAAAAAATTTGCAGGGATTCCAACTTTTTCCGCGCGCATTGACGCATGTTTTGTCTGATGTATATCCGGCGGTTGAAGGGCACCCGCACTCCATGGAAATTTTACAAAAGAAATCGCCCAGACCGTTCGCCATCGCGGGGTCGGCCCCGTGGTATATTCCTGCATAGTTGCCGGATTGTCCGTATCCGGCTTTGGATACATTGTAATAGGTAGTGAATGCCGCATTAAACGTGTTGCCGTTTTTAAGATCCGGACATTGCATAAGATTTGCCGCGTCTTTGTTTCCAAGGCCGCCACGACGGGGTCCTTCGCCTTGTCCGGCAAACAGATCGGTTTCCCGTAGTGTTGCCGGCGGTATGCTTCGTAGACGCAATGAACTGAATGCAACGGTGCTGGGATTTATCATGTAAAGCAAAAGATATGACCCGAGCGCCAAGATGAGGCCGATAACCGCGTTTTGAATTGTTTTTTGCGCTTCACCCACGTCGCCCATGGAAAAAATCCACTTCATGCCGCCCCACATAATGAGTGCAACCGCAAAAATGCCGGCAATACCGACGGCGTAACTGTAAATCGCGGAAATATATTGCGGCAGATATGAGACAAAAATATTTCCCGCATCATCCGGTTTGGTTATTTTGGTAAACGGTTGGAGTGTCGGAATGTTGAACTTGAGATTGGGTTGGATTTCGGTGAAGTCGGCGGCGTGGGCGTAACTCGTGAGTTGTAAGTTGTAAGATTTAAGTTGTAAATCGAAAAGTATACTGCCGGTGAAAAGCAGGATCGTGATGAAAAAGATTGAGCGTGCAGAATGTTTCATCATTGATAACAAGCTGGTAACACGTCATTCTGAATGAAGCGTAGCGGAGTGAAGAATCTCACACGCATGTGTGCTGACAAGCTCGCTCGCATGCGCGAGAGATCCTTCGCTTCGCTCAGGACGACGGAAGTTTTATTTAGCGATGGAATCAATAACATTTTTAAACTCTTCAAATGTTCTTCCTTCAAAGGGCTTGTTGTTTATGAAAAGTGAGGGCGCGCCGGTAAGTTTTAGGCCGAGCGCTTCGCTAAGTAACTCGTTCACTTGCGGTTTGTAGCGTTCGCTTGCGAGACAGTCTTGCATAAACGTGCGATCAATGCCGATGAGCGTTGCCCAGTCTTCAAGTGGTCGTAAACCAAAAACATCGGTGCGACCGAGAAGTAGGTCGTGAAACTCCCAATATTTTCCTTGTTCACCGGCGCATCGCGCCGCTTCGGCACTCCGCGACGCATCGGGATGGAGCGCGTCATTGGGAAAATCTTTCCACACGAATCTGACTTTTTTGGGATACGCGGCAAGCGTTTGCGCAATCACGGGTTCAAGATCAGCACAATAGGTACAGAGATAGTCGGCGTACTCGATTATGGTAATCGTCGCATTTTTTTCGCCACGCACCGGATCAATCACGGTGACGCGCGACGTGGTGCGTGTCGAAAGCGAAGGGTTTTGAGATGGCACGTTTGTCGTCGAGACATCGCGCGGTTTTTGAAAAGCGAAGTAACCGAAAATCGTGAGCACACCGGCAAAGATGAGGATGGTGACCACGAGTAATACTTTATGCCGCATAGTGTTATGGGAACCGAACAACGAATCTGAACGAACCTAACGAACAACGAAATTACCTGATGGGAACCGAACAACGAATCTGAACGAACCTAACGAACAACGAAATTACCTGATGGGAACCGAACAACGAATCTGAACGAACCTAACGAACAACGAAATGTTCGCTGTTCGCAAGGTTCGGGAAGGTTCGTTGTTCGGTTCCTATCATTTAATTTGCATCTGTCTCAATAATCCTGTCCTTCCATCAACAAAGAACAAGAAGCGGCCGTCGGCGGAAACGCGGGGTGCCGTGATGTTTGCGCCATCGGCTGGCGCGCCAACAAACGTTTTCGTGCCACTCGCGACATCAACACGGTACACGAGGTCCGGTGAATCGCTCACAAGTGACGGTTGCAGTCCCGCGCCCTCGGGCAGTTCGCGTGGCACGCCGCAATACGCGGTTGTGGCATCACTGAACGTGCATTTGTCCGCCCATGTAGCGAGTCCAATCGAGTGGCGATTTCCACCGATTGCGTCTCCTTGGCCATCCACGATCCAGAGCAGGGGATTAAAATTATTATCGGAATTGTAGACGCTGTAAAGAATGCGCGCGCCGTCCGGCGTCCACGCGGGACGGAAATCGCGACCCTCGACCGTGAGCGACTTGAAGTTCTCATGATTTTTTCCCACGAGATACACTTCGGACGTGTCGAATCCTTGCGCCGCACCATTCAAACCAAAAGCAATCACTTGATCGTTGGGCGACCATGACGCAATAACTTTGTCCTGATTTTCACCAAGCGGTTCGATTGCCTGCGCGCCACTGCCATCGGCGTTTGCGGTGACAAGCCATCGGTTTGACGGATCAATACCCACACTTTTTGCCACGATATGGTCGCCTTGGGGAGAAAAAGAAAATCCTTCCCAATGTTTGGGGAGCGTTACTTGCTGATTTTTTTCAAAATCATAGAGTGTGTTTGTGCCATCCGGATATTCAAGCACCGCGCGCTTTGCGCCCGGCGCCCAATTTATTTTTTCAATGTTGAAAAACGATTTGTCGGAAAGAAGTGTCGGTTTGCCATCGGAACCCACGCGATAGAATTTGTTGTCTTGGGTATTGTAGTAGGCGAGTGATTGTCCGTCGCTACTTAAGACAGCCGACTTCACCGGTGTTTCGGTGAGTTGGGTGGTTGTGGTGGGACCGCCTTGGGCAATTTTTGAAGCTGGAGGAATTGCGGCGCCGGGTAGTGCGGTCACGCCACCGGGCGTAGTTGAAACGCCGGGTGCTGATACCGGTAATGTGGTCGCGGGTGCGGTGGGTACGGCGGCACGCGGCGGTATCGGCACAATCGGCGCGCGAAAAAAGACCCAGTAGATGGCAAACGCCATACCGAGAGCGATGACGATGAGTGCGAGGGCGACAAGAATTCTGTTTTTCATATTCATGGATTGGAACCGAACAGCGAACCTTTCCGAACCATAACGAACAACGAATGCGACGCTGAGGCTCGGCCTCCGGTTGATAACTACCGGAGGCCGAGCCTCCGCACATGACCGATTGTTCGTTGTTCGCAAGGTTCGTTCAGATTCGTTGTTCGGTTCCCATCAGGTAATGTGTGGTTTAGAAGAATGCGGTGCCAAATGTTTTAAGCGCTTCGGCGGGGTGAAATGCGGCGTAGACGATGATGGCGATGAGAACGAGGAGTGTGCCATAAAGTGTTCCAACAAGAACGCACATGGGATAAATGACAAAGACACGACCCATCAAGCGGAATCCAGGTTTGAGGAGTGCGGGCATACTGACATCAAGTGATGGCGCGATGCCTGCTGCGGCATCAACCGGATCAGTGAGTGCCCCGAACGCGCCTTCTTGTTTATTAAAACCAAACACATTGAGTGCATCAAAGATAAACGTGTAGATGCCGAGCACAAGCCACGAGACGCCGAACGAAGCAGTGCCTATGGTGCCGAAAATATCAATCCAAAGTGGCCGCAACAAGAAGTAGGATGCTTGTGAAATGAGGAGGTGCGCAGGATTCTTTGCGTTTTTCGAATCTTCATCGGCGTCTGTAGCGCGTGATGCACGCAGTGCACTCAGTGTTTGTTGGATACCTTCGGTGATGCTGGGGGAAGCCTCATCCTCTTCTTCCGTAGCTTCTTCAAATGTTTCCATGGTTCTTGGTAATGGTTCTTGTGCCGTATTTTCATTCATGACCATCTCATCAAGAAAAGCAGGAGACGCCTCGTTGTGCGCTCGCGCAAGTCCGAGTTGGTATTCTGCTTCTTGTGCGGTGGACATAGACCTTCGTTATGGGAACCGAATTACGAATCGGTACGAATATACGAATTTACGAATTCTGTTCCCCTCTTAAGTTAAGAGGGGCGAGGGGAGTTACCTCGCTAGGAGTGAGCGAAGTCACAAAGTCCGTAGACTTTGGGACTTCCGAACGAGGACGCGAGGCAAGGAGCGAAGCGAACTTATGTTGTCTGCATAACCCCCTCAAGTCTTACGTCTCCCCCTTGCCCCAAGGGGGAGATCCGCTTATTCGTAGGTTCGTATATTCGTATAAATTCGTTATTCGGTTCCTATTCACCTAAACCCTCACTACAGCATGTTCCAGTGTCGGCTTCCCGTCCTTCATCACTACACGAATCCGGCGGAAGTCGGTTGATTTTTTTTCGAGCAGATAGGTGGCAAGACTGCCTTCAATGGTATCTTGAATAACACGACGAATAGCGCGCGCGCCGTGTTCTGGCCGTGTTCCTTTTTCGACAATCCACGAGCGCACTTCCGGATCGAGAGACACGACAAGATGATGCGGCGCAATGCGATCGTTGAGGCCGGTCATTTCAAGATCAACCAGCTTGAGGAGTGTTGGTGCAGAAAGTGTTTTGAAAAAACAAATCCGATCAATGCGATTCAAAAACTCGGGTCTGAAGCGATCGCCCACAGCCGTCCCGAGATCACGCAACAATCCGGCGGCCTGCGTCGCCTCACGACCAAATCCAATACCCTCGGCACGATATTGTTCACTGCCGATGTTTGAGGTCATGATGACAATGGTGTTTTTGAAGTTGACCGTTCGTCCCGTGGCATCCGTGATGTGCCCCTCATCAAGAATTTGGAGCAGAAGATTCAAAATATCCGGATGCGCTTTTTCAAGTTCATCAAAAAGAACCACCGAATACGGTTTGTGTTTCACGGCATCGGTGAGCTTTGCGTTTTCTTTGTAGCCGACGTAACCGGCGGGTGCACCGATCAGTTTTGAAACCGTAAATCCTTCGGCAAACTCGGACATGTCAAGACGAATGAGCGCGTGCGGATCGTCAAACACGAGCTCGGCGAGCGCTTTTGCGAGTTCTGTCTTCCCGACACCTGACGGTCCCACAAACAAAAACGAAGCAAGCGGACGATCGGGGCGCGCAATGCCGGTTTTCGCGCGGCGCACAAAATCCGCAACTGTTTTGACCGCATCATCTTGACCGAGCACCCGCCGTTCGAGCCGTTCTTCAAGTTCAAGAAGACGCGCACGCTCGGTATCAATGAGTGATTCAAGAGGAATGCCGGTCATGCGACTGATGACGGTCGCAATGTGGCGCGCGGTGATGCGTCCGAGCGAACCGGTCGTTTTTGCGCGCATGGTGTTATCCAATTTTTTGTACTCCTCTTCAAACTGTCGTTCTTTTTCTTTGAGTGAGATGGCCTCGATGAACCGTTCCTCCATGACCGCTTGGCGTTTTTCTTCCCGCACGCGTGTCAGTTCATCGGCAAGTCGGCGCCGTTTTTTTTCAGAACCTGACGCTTTTTGACCCACCTTAATGCTTGACGCGGCCTCATCAATAAGATCAATGGCTTTATCCGGAAAAAATTTGTCTTGGAGATAACGATGCGCCAAATCCACCGCGGCCACAATAGCCTCTTTCGTGATCATGACATTGTGATAGGCTTCATAATTTTTTTTGATACCCAAAAGAATGGCAACGGTTTTTTCCTTGTCAGGTTCGCCGATGATGACGGATTGGAAGCGGCGTTCGAGCGCCGGATCCGATTCAATGTGTTTTTTGTATTCAGCCGTGGTGGTGGCGCCGATTGCGCGGATTTCGCCGCGGGCAAGCGCCGGTTTCAGGATATTCGCGGCATCGAGTGATCCGGATGCGGACCCCGCACCAATGATCGTGTGCACTTCGTCAATGAAAAGAATTATTTCGGGATGCGCCTTCACTTCGTCAAGAATTTGTTTCAATCTTCCTTCGAATTCACCGCGGTACATGGTGCCGGCGATGATGAGTGACATATCAAGCGACAAAATACGTTTGCCCGCAAGCGCATCAGGCACCTCGCCCTGTGAGATTTTTTTCGCCAAACCCTCGACAAGTGCCGTTTTTCCCACGCCCGGGTCGCCGAGCAAGATGGGATTGTTTTTGGTGCGACGGCACAGAATTTGCATGATTCGTTCAATTTCCGTTTCGCGTCCGATGACCGGATCAATGCCGATTTGAATGTCGGGGTTCGTGAGATCAACGCTGAAAAAATCAAGCGCCGGCGTTTTCGTTATCGGTTTTTTATTTTTATTGTTTTTTGATTTTTTGGTGTGAATGAGTTCATGGTCATCGTCTCCATGGACGCCCATGGATGAGGCAAGTTCCGGAAACTTTGACGTGCTTTTCAAAACTTGGGTCACTTGATCACGGAGAATTTTCGCATCGGTTTCCGCCGTGGCCAAAAATTCTTTGATAGACACGTCTTCTATTTGAATCAAACCGGCGAGCAGATGCTCGGTGCCTACATATTTGTGTTCGTAGAGATTTGCGGCGAGCACGGCTTTTTCAATTGCGCGTTTTGCGGCATCTCCTAATTTGGGTGTGATATTTGCAAGTGCTTTGGTGTTTTTCCCCTCCGCGCCTTGGAGCGGCAATTTTGCGTTTTTATTTTTGAAAAGTGCATCAGCCGCGCCCTCTTTGACGCCCGCCTTACGCAAAATCTCGGCGGCGATGGAGCCCTTTTGCGTGGCAAGCGCCCAAAAAAGATGGAGCGGCGTAATTTCGCGCTCTTTGGTTTCAACGACAAGCGCTTGCGCGCGCGTCAAAACATTTTTTAAGTGCGTCGTGAATTTGTCAATGATGTCGGTGTTCATATGAGATAGCTATAAGCGGTAAGCCATAAGCTGTAAGCTGTAAGTTTAAGCGAACTTCTGTTCATACTTAAGGCTTAAAGCTTATGGCTTATAGCTCAAATGTTAGTGCCCCATGCCTCGTAATAATTGAATACGTTGTTCAAGTGGTGGATGGGTGGAAAAAAGATTTGCCAAAGATTTTTTCGTTTGTGCGCCAAACGGATTCGTGAAATAGAGATGGGCGGTGGCGGTGTTTGCGGTGCGGAGTGAGCTGTTTTCGTTACCGATTTTTTCGAGCGCGCGTGCCAATCCTTCGGGGTAGCGCGTGAGAAGGGCGCCGGATGCGTCGGCAAGATATTCGCGGCGGCGTGACACGGCGAGTTGTATCAGTTGTGCGATGAGCGGAGAAAGAATGGTGAGTGCAATACCTACGATGATGAGCGCGGGTGGCGCGCCGCGTTCGTCACGATTACGATTCCCTATGAGAGCGCCTCGCATAAAAAAATGTGCGAGAAGCGATATGGCGCCGACAAGCACGATCACGATCGTCATCACGCGGATATCATAATTTTTTATGTGGGAAAGTTCATGTGCAATAACGCCCTCAAGTTCTTCGTTTTCAAGTTTGGAAAGTGCACCTTCAGTGACGGCGAGTGATGCATGGCTCGGATCGCGGCCTGTCGCGAATGCATTGATAGTAGTATCTCGAATAAGGTGGATTGCGGGCACGGGAAGTCCATCGGCAATGCACAGATTTTCAACGATGCGATAGAGGTACGGATTTTCCGTTTTGGTGAGAGGTGTTGCTCCCGCGGTCCACAATGCCACGCGATCTCCCGAGTAGTATGAAAAGAGTGTCATGACAAGCGAAAGTACGAGCGCATAAACGACTGCCATGCTTCCGGTTTGGGTCACGGTGCCCAAAAACCAACCAATGCCAGCGATAATCAAGATGAAAAGAACGATCAAAATCACGGAACGGCGTTTGTTATTCGTGATTTCGGCATACATATCAAAAGGTTACTTTGGGTACTTCGCGTTCATTGGTTTCGGTGATTTCAAAGAACTCGCGGCTTTTGAATCCGAATAATCCGGCAATGAGGTTTGAGGGGAATTGCTCGATCATGATATTCAAGTCACGGACATTGCCATTGTAAAAGCGGCGCGCGGCTTGGATTTTGTTTTCCGTGTCCGAAAGTTCGTCTTGCAATGCTTTGAAATTTTCCGATGCGCGGAGTTGGGGATATGCTTCAGCCACCGCGAAAACTGATTTAAGCGCCGAGGTGAGCATATTTTCAGCCACGCCATGCTCGGCAATGGTTTTTGCGCCAAGCGCTTGCGCCCGCGCCGCGCTCACTTTCTCAAAAACGCCGGATTCATGTCCTGCATAACCCTTCACGGTCTCGATGAGATTAGGAATGAGATCATGGCGTCGTTTGAGTTGTACATCAATATCAGCCCACGCCTCATCAGTGCGCCGGCGCCGAAGTACAAACCCATTAAACGCGGCAATGATCCAAAAAACGACCGCGATCGCGACAATGAGGATGATCCACTGGTAGGTAAGCATATTTTGGGATTGGAACCGAACAACGAATCCTCTCGAACCTAGCGAACAGCGAATGTTCGTTGTTCGTAACTTCGCAAGGAAAAATGAGCTCGTTGCCTCGCGTCGCCCCTCTGCGCTCCGACTTCGAGGGACAAGTCGCTCGGAAGTCCCAAAGCTACGACGCTTTGTGACTTCGCTCACTC
>Ga0209515_10010288_pt1 | contig 10443 bp, 8 predicted proteins | sample Subgroupgradi54m_FD_187454 | JGI IMG/M metagenome (GOLD analysis project Ga0209515, IMG submission 187454) | Subsurface groundwater microbial communities from S. Glens Falls, New York, USA - GMW60B uncontaminated upgradient, 5.4 m (SPAdes)... ...
ATTCCCTTTCTGTTAATTACATCTTCTATTTCTTCAAGAATTGCAGGTGAAGTTATCAGAATACACACTTGGGATTTTACTAATTGATAAATGGTATCTGGTATAGAAGATGGTTTTCTAAAAGAAGCACTAACAAAAATATTAGTGTCTAAAACTATCCGAGGTTTTCTACTCATGCAGTTTTTCTTTTTTCAGCTCGGACTGCTTTTACTGCATCATCAATATCCTGCTGAAGTGCTTCTTGATCTCGGTCTGATATCCGTTCTTTAATTTCATCAAGAAGTGCAAATTTAGCTTTCCATTCCTCTTTTGAGAATCGTTTTGTAGGGTCAACAAGTTTCTCGTATTCATCAAGACTTAGCAAAATAGCGGCTTCTCTATTATATTTCTTAATGACAATCTTATCTTTACCATACATCACTCTACCAATAAGCTCGGCCAGATTTGATCGAAATTCTTTAATGGAAACTGAATTAGTTATCATACCTGTAATCTATCATGAATATTACAATTTGTCAAGTTTGTACGATTTGATAAGATTGGGTACCACATCTGCATTTTCAAGTAGACATTTTTGGAATACCTGTTAATTCCAGGACTTCTCTAGGAAACGGAAACCCATTTAATTAAAAAGGGGACAAATATAAGTTTAAATTATCTGAAATAGGTCTCGTTTGCAAATTTGATTTGCTCAATAAACAAGCGCTTTATCTCAATAATAGTTCCTTGCTCATAAAACAAAATCAGTGCTTTTTTAAACTCATCTTCATCTACGCTTCGGTAAGACAAAGGATATAGATCATGTGCTAGTAGAATCGCATTAGTAAGCATTCTTGCCGTTCTTTTGTTTCCATCTGTATATGGCTGAATGTAGGAAATCATAAAATGGGCAATTAGTGCTTTTTCAAAAGGACTAGAAGTTTTGTTTATAATAATGATTGTTTTTTCAAAAACCTCCCTTATCTGGTGTTCATTATCCAATGGATGATATGTAGTACCGGTAATTCCAACAGCCTGTTTTCTAATACCGGATGAAATATTGAGATTTTTAACTAAGATGTTGTGTAATTGATTTATTTCAGAAAGAGAAATATTTTTCGAATTATCTTTATTTTTTAATATTTCTTCAAAAGCGGTTTTATGATTAAGTATCATTATGGCTTCGTTTTTACTTTTTCCAACAGCTTCTTTTTGTTCTTTAACAAGAGATTCTGTTTCCAAAAGAGTATATGTATTACCTTCAATTTTTGAGGATTTCCATGATAACTCAATTACAAATCTTTCAAGTTCTCGCTCTAAAAGATTGGGGCTTAGCTTGCCAGTCTGTTTTTCAAAACTGTAACACTCTTTTTGTAAATTCTCTGTTTCATCATGCAATAAAAGATTATGTAGATTTTCAAATATTTTAAAGTCGAATGTTTTTCTTGCACCAACACGCTTATCGGTATCATCAGCAAAATATCTTCCTACATCAAAATTACGAAGAAGCGGATTTTGAGCTTTAGGTAAATATTTTGTCGCCCTAGCCTTACCTTTAAATTTAATCAAACCATATTTAAGAAGAACGTTCAGATCTCTAATTAAGGTTGGTTTTGAAAATGAATATGTCATCTTAATTCTTCCTTGGATTTCTTCTCGCAGCAAGCCTTCGGATTGATCAATAAGATTAAGAATACTTTTCTGCCTAGGTGTCAGTATCGTCTCATTCATATATTATAATCGTATCATTTTGAGACGATTTGTCAACCCCTTTGTACGATTTGGTAAGATTGAGTACCGCATCTGTGTTTCAAATTGATTTTTTTGGAATACCTGTTAATCCCAGGACTTTTCTGGGAAACGGAAGCCCTCACTAGATCCCAAATATTTATTTTATAAAGTTGTAAAAATGAGGCTAAAAAGTAGAATAAAAAGCTCTTACAATTTAAAGATTATTCATTATTTTCGCACTTTCATAATAAGGAAGAAAAGATCCTTAAATTTTTATCTGTACTACTTATTTTTTTAGAAGATCAAAAGTGGAGTCCGTTGATCCATCATCCACAAAAATAATTTCGTAATTTTTTGAAAATTTTGGCAACTGATTCGCAAGCTCTTTAGAAAAAGCTCTATGCTTTCTTCTTCATTAAAAGCAGGAATAATAATACTTAGCATAAATCATCTATTTTGCATTTAAATAGATGATTTATTATACTATAGTCTATTAATGAAAAAAGGCTCCTCTATAGTCTATATTAACTTTCCTCCCTATGATAATGCTGGAAGAATCCTAGATTATCTTATTGATAATTTTAATATTGTAGTTCATTTTTCTTATGATCATTTGCGATTAAAAAAGGGGCGGCGTTCTAGGCTATCCGTATATGAAAATGGTAAACTTGTATTTCAAAAAAATCTTGTTTGGCTTAGAACTCATCCAATTCTTCTTTTTCCATCTTTACCTTTTGTGGCTTTTTTTATATTTACCCAATCACTAAGGTATATTTTAAAGTTGAAGAAAAAATATAAAAAGTTTGATGTATATCTTACCGTAAATGCTTTTACTGCCTGGTGTGGAAATATCTATAGAAGCTTGGGACTTGTAGAAAAAACTATTTTTTGGGTATGGGACTATTTCCCCGCTGATTATCCAGACTTGCGATTGAGGATTGCGAGATGGGTATATTGGAAATTTGATAAACCGGCTCTTAATTCTTCCACTAAAGTTGTTTTTCTAAATAGTCAGCTAAGAATTGTTAGGAAAAAGCATGATAAAAGATTATTGAGAAAAAATTCTTTAATTATTCCTATTGGAACCAATCCGACCGATATTCTACCAAAGAAAAAAAACCTTATTATTGGTCACATGGGAATGTTGAAAATGGGACAAGGACTAGATGTTCTTTTAGATAATGTAGAATATTTAATAAATATATTTCCAAAATTAAAAATAGAAATAATAGGATCTGGTCCCGAAGAAAATTATTTCAAGAAAAAAGCAAAGAAATTTAAAGACACTGTAAGATTTTACGGATTTATAGAAAAAGATGATGATGTCGATAAAATTATGAAAAGATGGAGCATAGGTATTGCTACTTATATGCCTACGAAGTGGAGCGAACACTATTGGACAGACCCATCTAAAATTAAAGCTTATTTAAATCAAGGTGTTCCTGTAATTGCGACAAATGTACCAAAATTTGCCGAAGAAGTTAAATTTTCCAAAGCCGGTATTGTCGTAGATTACTACAAAAATCAAGAATTTATTGATGCGGTAAAATCAATAATTAAAAACAGAAAGTCTTTTTCAGAAAACGCGCTAAAACTTGCAAAAAAATACGATTACAGAAAACTCTACCCTAAAATTTTTGATTAACTTTTTTTCGAAACTTCGAAAATATAAGAAATTCCAATCGGAATAAATGAAGGCAAAAATACTTGATTAATTTTTTTGCTTCTGCCAATCTTCATTTCAGACTTTGAAAAAACCTTTATCCACTCATTAAAAGATAAAAACTGATAGCTAAGTGGCACAGCTTCAGGCTTTACTTTATTGTAAGCCCAATCCATAATCTTCATAAATGGAATCTCTAGTGGATGACGGTAAACTGATTCAACGAATAATATTCTTTTCCTTGCAACTCGAGCACATTCTTTAAACGACTCTGAAGCATCCTCGCAATGATGAAAAACATAAAAAACAATTACGGTATCGAAAAATTTATCCTTGAAGGGTAAAGTCTTACCATCATAAACAATAAATTTAATATCTTTTGGTCTTTCCGAGAAATCTACAACATCTACTCCTGTAATATCTAGAAACTTAAGGTTTGCTTTTAAAGATCTGGCAAGAGACAAATCTCCGCAGCCAAAGTCTAAAACTTTTTCTGCATTTTTAAAATATGGCAACAAAATTTCTGTTTTCCAATCAATACTTCTCTTAGAAAAAAATGCAAAAGGTAATTTCATTTCTTATTTGCTTTTATGGTAAAAACATCTCCCAACCAAAACTTATCCAATACCCACTCTAAAGGATAAAATAAAAGAACTATTAAAAATTTATGTATTAAATCAATTTTTTTATTAAAAACATCATTTATATAAAATTTCAGGTTTCCTGCAATTTTTACTACAGAGTAAAACTCTATTTTTTCATGCGTAAAGCCTATCTTTATAGTAACGCAACCTACCCATAAGAAGGTGATAATAATAGTTAAATTCTGGATTTAAGATTATTTCTTTATTAAGCTTAGTATCTGAAAGAATTCTTATTTTATGTTGAATAATACTTCTTTTCTTCAACGTTTTTCCTATGTTTACTGTATTCCATAGAAATGCTTTAAAAACTGCAATCGCTAATTTTATTTTCAAGGTAATAAGATAATAGAATACCAAGCATACTTGGAGGAAAATAAAGATTGGCAGAATTACTAATAGATTTATGGTTCCAAAATTTTTTAGATATGAACAAAACATATTTCTTAAAGATAAATATGCTCGCCTTTCATGCTGATAGGACTTAGAGGACGTGGTATCTGCCCCTCCCATATGGTAAATAACCGACTTTGGTTCGTAGGCAACAGTAAAACCGGCAAGCCAAAGACGAAAACATAAATCAGTTTCCTCAAAGAAAATAAAAAAATCTTCATCGAATAAACCAACTTTTTCTATTGCTTTTCTACTTAGCAACATACATGCGCCTTTTGCAGAGAAAATCTTCATTCGCTTGTTATAAATATCTTTGTTCTTATCTTTTAAATACCCAAAATGATACAAAAAACCGGTAGACGTAAGGAAGGCTCCAACCCCATCAAGCACTTTTTTATCTTCCAATAATCTTATCTGCGGCTGTAAACATCCAATACGAGAATCTTTTTTAAAGGTCTCTATTAGTGGATTTAAAAAATCAGGAGTTACTACTGTATCGTTATTTAAAATAAGAACATATTCCCCTTTTGTTTTTTCGTATCCGATGTTATTGCCTTTTGCAAAACCGTAGTTTTCTTTATTCTCAACAAAAATAACTTTTGGATAATTTTTCTTAACAAACTCCGCTGAACCGTCTGTGGAATTATTATCAACTACAATTATTTCTACTGAATTATAGTTTAATTTCTGAAGTGAATTTAAGCAATTCTTGAGAAATTTCTTACCATTCCAATTGAGGACAATTATCGAAACCTTTGACATGTTAAATAAGTTCTTCGCTCCACGTTCTCGGCAAATCTTTAGTTTTAAGCTCTACGCCTTCTTTTAGATACTTAAACTTTTGAGGTCCTTTAATCCTTGCCCATTCGACAAATTTCTTAGCTCCCTCTTGAAAAGAGGTGTTAGTTTTATATCCTAAAAGCTTAGTGGCTTTATCGTTTGTGCAATATGCTTCCATAACCTCTTGAGGACGTAAGGGAAGGTATTTTGGTTTTAGAGCAGAAGGAATCTCCCCATCTTTAAAAAATTCTTTAAGAACAATTTCTGCCAATTGGTTGATGGTATATCCTTCTTTTGGACCGATATTGATCACTTCTCCATTACATTGATCGTCGAACCCACTCTTAGCAAAATAAGGGGTAAAATCATCAATATACGTGAAAGCTCTTTTCTGATTACCATCGCCATAGATATAAAAATTTTTATTGTTAAGAATGCAATTAATGAAAATAGCAATAACATTTCTGTATGGATCCGCCAAATTTTGCTTGGAGCCATATACGTTATGCGGTCTTATTATAACGTAATTAAAGCCATGTACTTTTGCTAATATTTCCGTTGCATCTTCCATTGCAGCTTTTGCAATACCATATATATCCTCGGGCCTTTTTAACATATCTTCAGAAAACGGAGGTTTTTGGTTACCGTATACGCTCATGGAACTTGTAAGGACTACTTTTTTCAGACCATATCTAATAGAGGGAACAAGAGTATACATATATGCAAGATAATTCCTTTCCGTGGAGCTTAAGGGAGTAAATTGGCTTCGTCCTTCTGAAGCATCTGCTGCTAAATAATATAGAAGCTCAGGTTTTATCTTGGAAATATACTCTTCGGTTTTTTTACGGTCCCTAAGATCCAACTGTGTAAAATGGGCCTTTTTATTAACGTTATCTATATATCCTCCCGAAAGATCATCAACTGCAAAAACCTCATTGGCTGGATCTTTAACTAAAAAATCTACCAAATGGGAACCCATGAATCCGGCCGCACCCGTTACTAAAATTCTCATATTATGAAATTATAGCTAAATTTATCTAATTGTGCAATAAAATTTCTTTCCTTAGCAAAACAAGAAACAGCAGTATCCCTAAAAAAGCAAAGATAGAAATAATCCTTCCGATAGAATAATAACTCTCCTGAGAAAAATATATCTCAAGGCTATAAGTACCTATTTTATTTAACTTAAAACTATTAAGGTTGTCCAAGGTTTTTTTTGAGTAACTAATATTTACGTTTTCTTTTATTACCCAGTATGGATTGTAGTTTTCAGAAAATATTAGATTTGTTGGTTTATTTATATTAACATGCAAAGAATATTTTACCGGGGAAATCATTTTATATGTAAGCTTGTCATTGTTTTCAAGCCAAAAATGATCTTTGAAAAATTTATTTTCATATATTGTTATTTTCCCCCGCTGAATCTTGTCCAACCAATTAATTCCATCAAGACTCTCCTCAAGTTCGATTCGTTTTTTTGCATCATATTTTCTATCTTCTAAAAATATTTCGCCTAATGAATCATATGGTATAACAACGTACTTAATTCCTAGTTTCGACAAATAATCTTGTGTGTTTTTTTGTCTAAATGCTTCCGCCAGCTTTGCAGAATTCGTAGCATTAAACAGAGGAGATGCTTCTACGGCAGGGTGACTCTGTGATCCAAAAGTAAAACGCTGTTGTCTCGGAACCCACAAAGTTCTGAAAAAATCTGATTGGTCATTCAGATAATCTTTTAGTGATAAATATTCTTGCGGAACCTCATGAGACTTAAACGTTCCACCCAGTTGTCCCAGAATTACCGGATTAATCGTAAAAAGCCAAAAAAATATAAAAAGGGCAGGTATTAGAAATTTAACATTGAAAATCTTATTAGAAATTTTTTCCAATACGAAAGGGATTAATACTGAATAAGCTAGAATTACAAAAACATAAAACTTAGTGGAATCTCTAAAAAATATAAAACCTGGAATATTGGTAAAAGCGCTCAAATAAATTCCACCGAATGGCACATTTGCTCCTTTTGCTAAGAAACTGCCAACTAAAGCAAGTATTGCGAAGTATAAAATGAACATCTTTTTCTCTTTTTTTTCGTTATGAGCAAAAAGTAACGAAGAAAATGCAAGAATTGGAAGTAGTAAAAACTCGGGTTTCATAAAGCCGACTTTCCCAAAAATATTTTCCGGCCAGTTTGGATGCAAAAACGAAAACGACTGAGAAAAAGAAGCAAATGAAAAAAATCTTACTGCTTCCACAGATGTATTGGAAGCATCAAGAAGTTGATCAACATTCCCATGAAATAGCAAAAGAGGCAAGATCCAAGACAGATGTAACAAAAAAACAATTACACAGGAAGCAAGTAGGGAAAGCGCTCTCTTCTTATTCAACTCCTTAAAATTCATCAATATATATATCCCGATTCCCATAACAGTTATGTAAGAAATTCGTGGATCAAAAAGAACTTGAGCAGACAAAGTCAACCCAGCGATGATCGCATTTCTATAAAGAAAGTCTGAAGAATTTAGCAATATTAAAAAACGCGCCAGAACAAAAGGGACAATGGCATACGCCAACGCTACTCCCATCTGTCCTCCGCCAACCACCATCAATATATAGGTATTGGTTGTAAAAATAAGTCCGGCTATTAATGCTTTATCTATGCTAAGATCCGGAACCACTTTTTTTATAAGATAAATTGAGGAAAAAGCAGAAATTAAAATAAAAGCACCAAACCAAAAAATTTTATAGATGGCTGTCCAGGGTATACCGAGATAATAAGCGATTGAAACAGTGAAATTTTGATATAAATGTAAAAAATATACAGGATTTATTCCTCCCAAACCATTTCCCTGCCAAGAAACCCATGAAGAAGGAGGAAAGAGCATATCTTTCAAAACTTCAGGAAAAACATAAGGCCAATCTCCTCCTATAATTTCTTTTGAAAAAAACCACTCTCTATATATAATTCCGATTAAAACTAATAAAAGCAGAGAAAATAATAAATTACTCTTGTTTTTCATTGTTAAATTTTTTTAACGGCTAACAGATGATACGAAAGTTGCGGAATAAAATAAAGAATTGGCTCGGATATAAATGCAATCAATCCCCATAGAAACCATGGACGGAATTTGATCGAAGCATATTCACCTCTCAAAAACTTAAGACCTCTTAGCCCATAAACTTTATATCCAAGTCTTTTAAAATCCTTTAACTCCCATTTTGATTTGTGTGTCTGATAAGGATTACCATCTAATTGATCCTGATGATAAAAGCCGTTGGGTGTAAGAATAATAACTTTCTTCTTCGCAATTCTCTCCATTGCTTTTATTAATTCCAGGGAATCTTTTTTTTCCATATGCTCTACTAAATCTAAAGCAATTACAGCGTCGAAGCTTTTCTTTTTATAATAATCTTCAAGTTTTAAAACATCACCTATTTTATACTTGTCATGAATTTTATTTTTTTTGCTCTCCTTTATACTTTTGGGGAAAATGTCTATTCCCTCTGAATAAAAATGCCTTCTAATATTTACAATGGGAGAATTTGAACCGCAACCAACATCCAAAACCGTGCTACAGTCTTCTAACAATCTTTCTAGGTTTTTGTAATAAAAACTATCCTTTAATTTAAATGCTATATTTTTAATCATTGTAAGCAATAAACAAAATTAAAAAAAAGACTCCAACAAGAACTAACTTCGATCTATCTATCATAGTATCTTTTGTAGATTCCAAAAATAACAACCCCAACTAAGGTCATGGTTGAAATAGCAAGTCCAAAGTAAAAGTATTGCTGGGTGGTCATCTCGGCAATAAGTGTATACTCCTTTGCATTTTTAACATCGGAAGGAGCAATATACCATGCATTAGCGTACCCATTAACACGGAGATGATTTTTTTCGCTTATAGGAGTTACCCCTACTGTTTCAAGAATATTAGAATCAAAAGGGATACCAAGATTATATTTATACTTCTTTTTATCTTCGAGAAATAGCTTCCATCGGCTATTAAATTCTTGATTGAGGACTAAAAAGTATGGATCATTTGCGTCTTTAACAGTTATCTTATACTTTGTTGGGTTAATTTTAGTAAAGGTAATTTTTGGTAACCCATGGGTTCTACTGATAGCATTAGAAGTTTTTTTTAAAAAGATTTGAGGATGAGGAATAGCAACAAGTGATATATTCCTTAGTTCAATTCTCGATAAGGACATATTTGTTGTATCATCTGCAAATTGTAGGAATCCGGTGTTAACATACTGATTCGTACGTACTACAGCCTGATATTTCTCCCATTGAGATGAATTAAGTTGATTTTCTAAGATAAGATTGGGGTTCACCATCTTATTCTCTTTAGTATTTCCTTCAAACATCTTTAAGACAGAAAGGTTGCCATTAGTCAAATATTCAAATGATAAGAGATAATAATTCTGTTCTTGCCAATTTTCAATTTTCCAAATGAGACCACCTTGCCTTTTAAGGAAAGGGGCGTTAATTGCTAATGTCGCTGAGTCCGTACTTATGTTAATATTTTCAAGTGCGATATGCTGAGCCTCATTCATAAGATTTTTGGTGTTCTTTATAACAAGAAATGGTGTGGTTTTCTTCTTTTTGTTCTCTATCGTAAGATCTTCAAATTTAATCCATCGAGAATCTGGACGATTTTCCTTAACTTGTAAATTCTTATCGCCAATCTTTATTGAGATATCATTAATATTCGTTTGAGCTAAGGCTTTCTTATCAGCATACACTTCATATATCCCTTGTGGTAATTCTTTTCCAGTACCAAGTGTATATTCAATAGACGATGGCATATCTAGAGAGAAATCGAGCGTATTTTGAAGATGTAAGAAAACCTGCGCAATCAATTTGTCTAAGTATACTTTTTCCTCTTCAGATTTTTTAATATTTTGAATTAACTTGCTAAGACGAACTCTGTGCTGTAGTAAGTATTCATTTATAATGAATTTTTGTTCCGTCTTCCACTGAACTGATTCATCAGCATTTTTAACTGTGCTTATATTATCCTCGAAATATTTTGTGTATCTTGCAAGAATTGCCTCCCAACTATTCACATTATGCCACGCATCTAGATCCCAAAATTTCGGGTCTCCTTTAAAAATTTTGGGTTCTTTAAAAACTTGCCTCAAGTCTCCAATATTTTCAGCTGTACCCAAAACCGGAATTTGGTTACCCCAACCCTCTAAATCAAATACGCGCTTTGCGGCCAAAAACAACCTTCGATCAACAAGATAGTC
>Ga0209515_10010290_pt1 | contig 10440 bp, 10 predicted proteins | sample Subgroupgradi54m_FD_187454 | JGI IMG/M metagenome (GOLD analysis project Ga0209515, IMG submission 187454) | Subsurface groundwater microbial communities from S. Glens Falls, New York, USA - GMW60B uncontaminated upgradient, 5.4 m (SPAdes)... ...
TCTTATTCTTGATTCTGGACAAGCCAGAATGACGAAAAAAATGAAAATCACTTAAACATTTCCTATGCACCAATTGAAATTTCGTTTCTATGTTTCATTTGAAATTTCGTGTAACATCAAATATCAATCATTGACTTTTTTCTCAATCTCTTCTATTCTTAAATAGAAGCATGAATCCCGTACAACGACTGTTGCGTTTTATTTCCCAGCCTGACCACAAAAGAACTTTTAGCATTCTCGCCTTTCTTTCTATTTTAGCCGCCATTCCCCTTACCGTATACATCGCCCAACAAAGCCAGGATATAAGGCAAAGAGCATCCGGAGAGACATGGCTTATCCGCGCCCAACCTGTTTGCGGGAACGGCACAATACCAACAGGACGGGGAATGGAGACTAGAATAGGCTGGTTTTTTTACCCCACAAGCTCACCTTTACCAGGAGGTCAGTTAGGAACGCAGTACGATCGTTACGCTCAAGGAAGTCATGACAAAACATTTACAAATAACGAGATAAATCCTAATGGAAGTCTTTATATGTTTATGGAGCCCGAAGACGAAGTAGAATGGGAGGGGTTTCAACCAATTGAGCCCAATCCCAATACCACTTTCATTACTTTTGCACGAGGGTTTACTCCAGAGATATGGTATGCTCAAATTCACCCCGTGGCCAATAGACCTCTGGATAGCGGGGACTATACAATTAAATTCAAAGCTCCTGAACGATGGTGCAATCCGAATGCAACGCCCACTCCTACGCCTACTCGAGTTCCAAATGCTCTCCCGCAAGGGCTTACCGTAAAACCGCTTATCGCTTGTTCTGATACTCCTATTTCGGATGGAAGAGATGTTGTAAAATTCATTTATTTTAAAGAACGGTCTGTTAGCCTGCCTCCTTCGCACATCGCAATAGCAACAAAGGATGCCGGCTCGCCGGGATCACAAGCTCGGGGTTGGGAATATTTCACATGGCTTGAGAGTGGTTATCCTACACGACCTGATTGTAACAAATCTTGTACTATTAATAACGAAGACCCCCAAGAGGATTTGCGCGGAAATAGATGCTGTCTTTTGCAGCCAAATCAATTCAACAAGGTAAAACTTACAGGTGATTATTTAACACAAGACCCTAATGATAAGCTGGTGCTTCAGCCTGATACTATCTATTACGCACGGCTTGTAATGCATGGAAGTCAGTCTACTCAACCAAGCTCCTCCTCTGACGTAAGAACCACATTTTCAATTCCAAGCTGCCGGTCTCTTACTCCCACTCCCACTCCAACTCCTACTCTAACGCCCATTTCTACTCCAACTCCAACCGGAGCGCAAACCCCAGCTCTTTTTACCTTTACCTTCGCCTTAACCGGCATAAGTCAGGACGGAAATGGAAATCCGCGAACCCCTCAAAGACCAATTCAGATTGAACTGTTTGACAGCAATAATGAACCTCTGCCAATTAAAACCGGAACTGTTACTTTTAACAACACTACAAATCGTTTTGGGTTTGAGTCGGAAACCGTTAACATGGGCACTCTTCCCGAAGGAAATTATACAATTAAGGTAAAAACGCCAAAATATCTTAAGAAGCGCGTCCCGGGCATTCAAACAATAGTAAACGGAAGAACAGCGCCGTATATTATTCCTTCTGTAACTCTGGTTGTGGGAGACGCCAATAATGATAACAAACTTGACATAATAGACTACAATTTAATCCTTTCCTGTTTTGGAGACAGATCCTGCAATAATAAAGACAGCGTTGACTTCAACGACGATGGGCAAGTTGATGGAGTGGATTACAACCTTTTTGTAAGAAGTGTTGGTACTCGGCAAGGAGATTGATTATTGACAATTACAAAAAGAGTCTGGCATAATATTAATAATTGTCATATTGTCATGCTGAATTTATTTCAGCATCTCGAGCGAAGCGAGATCCTGAAACGAGTTCAGGATGACATTAATAATGTAAGACTATGTCTATTAGAACACTAATACTTATTATTGTTTTAAGCGTTGTTGCGGGAATCGCCGTATTTATTGCTGTCTCGCCTAAAAACGAAACTCCTCAAGGCGCGCCTCAAGCCTCAATACCAAAACCAACACCCACGCCAAACATTGCTTTTACAGTACTCGCTATTATGCCTAATCCGCTTACCATTTCAAGTCCTTCAACAAGTGTTGACGTTTCTATAGACACACAAACAAATAAAGTTACCGCGGTCCAACTTGAACTCTCCTACGATCCAAAACAGCTTACCAATGTAAACATCGTACAGGGAACATTTTTTGATAACCCAATTGTTCTTCTTAAAAAGATTGATGAGAAAAAGGGGATAATATCCTTTGCCCTTGGCATCTCGCCAAGCCAAACCGCAAAAATGGGAACTGGAAGCGTAGCAACAATTACCTTCACGTCTAATCTCGTAAAAGGAACTAAAACTGAAATCAAAATGCTTCCCGAAACTTTGGTAACCGCGGAAGGAGTCGCCCCATCGGTTCTTAAGTCTTCATCCGGAACCACGATCATGTCCCCTATTGTAAATTGACCTATTCACGAGTTTCGCAATTTTTATCTTACCTGTGTCATTCTGGCTTGTCCAGAATCTGATTCTGGATGCGCTTCGCTTACCAGAATGACGATTTGAACAAGCGACATATTCAAGTGCGAAACTTACTATTGACAACGTACTCTTAACTCTACTATGCTAGATATACATGGACAGTTCTCCTGTTGGCTTATTTGCTAAACTTCGCTCTTCTCTCAACAGAAGAACTATTAGTATCCTTTCTATTATAGCTGTTGCAGTCGCAATCCCTCTTACAGTACTTACCTCCCAACAAAAGCAGGATATACGCCAGAGAGCATCCGAACCAACTTCTACCATTGCAAGCCAAGCCATCAATTTGAGTCCGGGAAATAATTTGATAGGTTTGAGCGTAACTCCACTAACTACTTATTACGCCGAAAATTTTCTTTCTGATCTTAACAGTACTCTTTCAGATGCTCAAGTTTCAAGTATATCGCGCTTTGATTCGCAAAGAGGCCGCTACGAAGTTCACACTTTGGGAAGCGAAGCAAATAATTTTCAAATCGAAATCGGAAAGGGATATTTTGTTAAAAGTTCAACAGCAGGGAGGGCAACAATTTCTGGTTATGACAGCTCTTCCACAAATGTTAATTTCCCAATTTACAAGTCATGGTCACTTATTTCTCTTCCAGTTGTGACAACTTCAATAAACACTGCTGATTCACTACTTCAGGAAATGGGACGGCAAGGAATTTCGGTATCAACTATCAATAGATGGGTAGGAGGAAGGTGGGAATCACACGCAATTAACTCTCCTGCCAATAACTTTTCCATTGCTCCCGGTGAAGGATACTATATTCGCAACACTGGGACACAAAAGACGTTTACACTTACTGTTGCTGCTGCTCCTACGCCAACAACTGCACCAACCACAGCCAGAGTCTTTGTAACCAGCACAAAATACAACGGTAATCTAGGAGGTCTCGCCGGAGCAGATGCTAAATGTCAGGAAAGAGCCAATTCTGCTAATTTAGGAGGCTCTTGGAGAGCCTGGCTAAGCGACACCAATACCTCAGTCGCATCCAGAATAGAACATTTTGACGGACCCTATAAATTGCTTAATGGCACAACACTTGCTAATAACTGGGCAGATTTAACTGATGGTATTTTGCAAAGTAATATAAGTATTTCTGAACTTAATACAAATGTTAATTTAAACATTGGTAGTCAGGGCGTGTGGACTGCCTCTAATACAAATGGGGAAATATATACGAGAGTAATAGAAGGGAAAACATACCCTCCTAATAGCTGTAGTAATTGGTCCTTAACTTCAGGTGCTGGTGATGGAGGTGATACCGGTAGCACAAGATCAAGCTGGACTACAGGTTATGGTACTAATTGTGGCGCTGGTGGAAGTGGATTTTTCCTTTATTGTTTTGAACAATTCTCCCTACCGCCAATTTCTCCTATGCCGTCACCAACATCTACACTAACTCCAACACTAACTCCAACGCCTACACCAACTCCTACCCCAACCCCTACTTCCACCCCACGACCCACCTCCGCTCCAACATCAACACCTTCACCTACTCCTACTCCAGTAGGGTCACCTAACATAACCTCTGTTGTCCCTTCAGCCTTATATAACTGGAAAGGGAATACTAATACGTCACTTACAATTAATGGTCGTAACTTTACTGCTGTGAGCGGTAGTGGAATTCGTAAGAGAGTTTTAATGATATCTGGGGGAAACTCTTATGCCTTTGGTGATAGTAGGACAAATTCGTGGACAGATACTGGAATAGTAATCAGCAATATCTATGCATATGAATACCCCTTTAAGAGTCCATATGTTACAGTTTATGTACAGTTCTATATTATCAATGACTATGGTGAAATACAAAACGTGAGCACAAGTAATGTTTATTCAATAAGTGTATCAAACTGACAAGACTTCAACTGATTCTTTCCCCCTTTTCAACCAAACTAAAGTATTTTACAGCCGGGCTTACATTAAATCCGCACTCTTAATTCCCGAAACAAGTGTTGTTAGAAAATAAGGAGGTTGAAGATGCTCAAAAAAGATTTTGTGAACAAAACCCCAACTTATGCGCTAGATAATTTCATAAGCCTTTTTTCCATTTCGCATTTTTAATAAGCGGAGCATATAAATCATCCTCTATATTGATATGTAATGTCGCAATTTCTTCTTTTGTGGGATTGCGGCTTTGAAATTTTATGAAAGGGACATCCTCAATGATGGCAAGGGGCGTTTGCTCTTTACCCTCACCCATCACAACCGTGGCTGTTGATGCTAAACTGTCAATAATACTTGTTTTTGTGTATTCCATTACTTTACCAAAAATATCTTTGGTGCCGATATAATTTTTAAGAGGGATAATACCGCTATAGGCAAGCGTAATGCCTGTTACTCCCCAGCGAAGAGGGGTAGTTTTACTGTCTGTAATAATTACGCCGACATGTTTAATTTTGAACTTTTTTTGTAAATGTTCACGGATTTTGTTTGCGCTTTTTTGCGGATTTTTGGGCCAGAGCACATAATAACCATTGCCATTTGATTCATCAATCCCAGCTGACGCGGCTAAGATATTACGAGCAATAGTCAGGCTGACATTATACTTGCTGCTTTCTCGCGGGAGATAAAACTGCGCTTCCTGTCTGATAAGCTCATCCTTATCAACCGTACCCATTTTGACAATACGTCCTTCGCAAATTGAAACAATTTTTGAAGTCACAGCAATAACTGATTTTTCAGGAAGTTTTGGAAGATACTTATCAAGAACAAAAAAGATATTTATATTTTTTTGAGTAATCTTATGAGTTTTTATTGACGTAACTTTCATGAGAAGATTATATAAAAAAGTTCAATACTTGGTAGTATTATACTTTTGTATTGAGAGCTCTTCAACTATCCAGTTCCCATTTTCTCTTTTGACAAAAACCGCCACAACGGGAGTGTTTTTGGGGATTAACGATTGAATGAGTTCTGCTGCTTTTAGAATATCCTTTTTGTGTTCTTCATCTTCAACCGGATTTCCAGCACATTCCTGATGCCCATGCACAATAATTCCTTTTGAATGATGCTTTTCCAAAGAGATGAAAATTTTTCGCTTTAGTGAGCTAAACAAATTTTTATCTATGCTTTGTTGGGATAAAGCGCCTGTCAATCCTGCTTCTGTGATGGTGTCCGCAAATTTAGCAGCAAATTTTTTTCGCCCGAACTCTGCCACAGGTTCTTGCACCCTTCCATCCATGCAACCGATACTGGTAAAAAATGTCTCCCCTGCTTTTGACATAAGTGTGGGCGCGCTTGGAGTCGAACCAAGGACCTTTACATTATCAGTGTAACGCTCTAACCAACTGAGCTACGCGCCCCCTCGATAAACTATTCTATCAAATCCCAAACCTCTTTTGGCACCATGCTTTTTTCAAGAGTCCCTTTTGGCTCCCAGACAAGACAATTTAGCAAAATCTCCTGCGTTAAACGCAAACGCCGCAATTCCTCTAAGAGCTTTGACGCTCGCTTTGGCTCTAAACTTACGAATTTATAGTATAGCGCGACCAACTGATTTAGCCTATTGGAAACCGCCTGATAGGTTGCGATTATCTTCCCCTGCCTTGACCTTTTTTTGTAGGCATTGAACCGTTTTAGATTTTGCCATTCCCCGGCTCTTATTTCTATATCTAAATCTAATTCCTTTTCGGAAAATCCTGTCTCGTCTTCACTTACTTTTTCTTTCTCGTACTCCGGATTCTTCATATACTTGCACTGAGCGAAGCGAAGTGCTTGCACTGATCCGGCTCTGCCGGAGAAGTGAGGCGCGGAGGGGAATCGAACCCCTGCATATCTTGTTTTGTCCCAGAAGTATGTTGGCTTTTTTCTGAGGCGCGAGCCGGATTTGAACCGGCGAATAACTGTTCTGCAAACAGCCGTGTTAGACCACTTCACCATCGCGCCAAAAAGCCTTACAACTTCGGGATCCCGCACTTCTAAGCCAATTTTATCAAAATTGGCAAGATAGTGCTGGGACAAACTCCTGCGTTACCTCTTCGCCACCGCGCCAGGTACAAGACTGTACCTGGCTGCCAGGCTCTGAATAGTGCCTGGCGCCATGTGCCTTCTAGTATACCAGACTTATAGCCTCTTGCAAAGATAACTTCTTGGTTTTATGTTAAAATGTTAATGGTGTGAAGGTTTCAGTAATCATTCCCATATACAACGAAGAAAAAACAATTACCAACGTTGTTGACGTTCTTTCAAAAAGTAGACTGATTGATAAAATCATCTGCGTCAATGACTGCTCAACCGACAAAAGCCTTTCGATCCTTCGATCCTTTGGGAATAAAATTAATCTCGTCTCGCTCCCCAAAAATTACGGAAAGGGATACGCGCTTGTCGAAGGCGTAAAAATTGCCAAAAATGAACTGGTCATGTTTCTAGACGGTGATTTGATCAATCTTTCCGATGCTCACATTCAAGCTCTTTTTCGCCCTATAGAAAAAAGCGATAAAATAAGAGCTGTTATCGGAAACCCCATCGCGAACTCAAAAAAAATTTGGCATTTCAGCGGTTTATGGAGTAGTCTTTCAGGCGAAAGGGTGTACTATAGAAAAGATTTGCTGCCTCATCTTAAATACCTTGCAAAAACAAGATTTGGAGCGGAGATTTATCTAAACCAACTCTTTACCAAAGATGAGACTGCAAAAGTCCCGCTTAAAAACCTGGACATGCTTTTCAAACACGAAAAATTCCGTACAAAGAAGGCTATCAAAGAATGGCTAAGGGAATTGGCAGAAATAACTCAAGAAGTAGGCAAAAGAGAAGGAATACTGCCAAAAAATTATGATTCTATTATAAAGTTTGTTACCAATCCTAGTCTAAAAACTATAAAGGGAAAGCTTGCTGACTATCTCAACGGACAGTTTTAATAAAAACCCCTATAATATCATCTCCTATTTCTTTTGTTTCCCGTTTTACCGAGGATGGAATAGCGCCAAATCCATTTTTTATCTGTGCTGTCAACTCCCTATAGCTAAAAAAATAGTGCATTTTAACATTGCTCGTGCCGTCTCTCTCGCTCCATTCGGTCAGATACTTTTTAATTGGATAGAAAAAACTGTTTGTTTTTTGCTCTTTTTCGGCCGGCTCACAAATAATCAAAAGTCTCTTGGCAGAGGCAAAACAATTGCGAATAAAAGTTTCCCGTTTCCTTGGCTTAAGATGGTGCAAGATATCGCAGGTAATAACCACATCGCATGTTTGATAATTTTTTTTATCTAAGACATTCCCGATAAAAACATCTTTTTTTTTCTTAAGAGCATATCTAATAAAATCTTCGTTGGTATCAAATCCTGTGTAATGACTATCAACGGGTAGAAAATTTGCCAAGTTAGCCGGACCGCACGCCGGTTCAAGCACGCGATCACCCTTCTTAACAAAACTTGACATGTACTGGTATCTCTTGGAAAAATTTTTCTTGTGAATTAGCTTAAGACCTAAAGTATAAAGATAGGGGTATTTATAAAAAATGCTTTTACTCACTATAATATATGAACTGCAATCAGAAAGTGGTAGGAAAAACTAAGAATAGGATTTCTCTGATTTAGTATCAAAGCAAGTGCTATTCACGCCACTTGGGTGTACTTTTCGCTAACAAGCGATAAGAGATAAGGCATAAGCAATAAGTAAAATTACTTATCTCTTTTTGCTTTTTGCTTATCACTGCTAACTTCCCGTACCTTCTCTCAATCTGAACTTAAAACTAAATACGAAAAACTCAAAACAGTGTTTTAAGTCTTAAGATTTGTGTTTTAAGTCTTTAGAAAGGAGGTGATCCATCCCCAGCTTCGGCTAGGGATACCTTGTTCATGTTGTTCCCTCTATTACTAGGGGCATGGACTATATCTTCATCCTATCTATATGAAATGAGATGTGCGAAATGAGAAGCTAGATAGTGACGTGAGAAATGGGATTAAAATTTTTGCCAGTTATCATGAAGTTTTGTTAATCTTTTACCCATGATATTGTATCGGCTAATTAACTCATCAGCATAACCTGACTTTTTGATATAACCTCTTACTTTTGCGAATGATAAGTGATTAATCATTTCATTTGCTTCAGCTAAGGCATTTCTGAGAAACTTTTTAAACTCTTTTACCGATTCTCGCTTGGAATATCCTTCAGCAATAAGAGCTGGTATTGCTCTACTTGCCCGTCTCATTTGATCTGAAAGTAAGAATTTTTCTTTTGCAGGAAATTCTTCAACCAAATCTTCTATTTCAATCGAGAGACGAAATGATTCTTTATAAACCTCCAAGTCAAGAAAGCTTTTAATCATTTTACTTTAATTATGTTTTCCCACTTCTCAAATCAACATCCAGCTTCCCACTTCTATCTTCTCACTTCTTCTGATAGGCGTCAACGTTTAGTCTCTACGGGGTCCCGATTAAATCGGGACTTCCCTCGGTATTATCCCTTGATTATATCAAGTAGGAGTCCACCGATATAGTTGAGGTTTTCTATGCTGTTACCAACATAGGTCGCAACGTTTATACGACTTAAGCTTCATCGCCGATCTCTATCTCTCCCGCGTTAGACGCGGGATTCGATAGTTACCGACTTTGCTGCCTTGCATATTGCTCTGTTGTTACCAACAGTATGGACTATATCATCTCCCTAGTTTTTTAGGGAGTCAGCGTATAATGGAAGTTTAGATTCCGGATTATCCGGTACCTCCCATATGAGTCTCTACGGGGTCAGGTTCTTAAGACGATAGATGATAGAACATAGAAAATAGTTGTAGATTATAGAAAATTGAAGATAGATTTAAAAAGTTTTCCACCTGTCTCGTAAGTTTACCAACTTACCACCCAAATAGATGTACCGCTGAATTAATTTGTTGCAAAAATCTTTTGGCCAATAGCCTAAATCTCTTGCCATGCTTATATGTACTTCCATTTCGTTAGATGAACCAATCGCCGAATCAATATGTCTTTTGAATTCTTTTGGAAATCGACGCTTGGCCCAACCTTCAGCAATATTTGCTGGTGGTGACTTTGAACATCTTCGCATCTGTGATCCAAGATCATTTTTCTCGAAAATTGGCAATTTGTTCACTTCACGATTTACAATTATTGCCAACTCGTATCCCTCTTTGTAAACTTCGAGATCCTTAAATGATCGAATCACAGTTTTAGTATATACTTTTCTATCTTCCACTTTCAACCTTCGATCCCGATTTATCGGGACCATCTTCCATACTCTATCATCTACCGTCCAAAACTGACTTCCCACGGTATTATCCCGCCGAAGGCGGGACTTCACCGTTATTAGCTGCTTTTTCTCAAAGACTTTCATCTTTGAGCCGCCTAATTAAGACGGGCGGTGTGTACAAGACCCGAGAACGTATTCACCGCGGCATTCTGATCCGCGATTACTACCGATTCCAACTTCATGGGAGCGGGTTTCAGCCCCCAATCTGAACTGAGACGAAATTTGAGGGATTAGCTTGCCGTTACCGGCTTGCAACCCGTTGTTTTTCGCCATTGTAGTGTGTGTGTGGCCCAGGGCATAAGGGCCGTGCTGACTTGACGTCTTCCCCTTCTTCCTTCCCGATTAAATCGGGACTGTCTCCAATGAATATTTAACATTGGATGGGGGTTGCGCTCGTTTCCCCACTTAAGGGAACACCTCACGGCACGAGCTGACGACAGCCATGCAGCACCTGTGATACCATCCTTGCGGATTTCTCCCGCTTTCACGGGAAATAAACGGTACCATGTCAAGCCCTGGTGAGGTCCTTCGTTTTGTCTCGAATTGAACCACACGCTCCACCGGTTGTGCGGGTCCCCGTCAATTCCTTTGAGTTTTAGCCTTGCGGCCGTACTCCCCAGGCGGT
>Ga0209515_10010292_pt1 | contig 10437 bp, 4 predicted proteins | sample Subgroupgradi54m_FD_187454 | JGI IMG/M metagenome (GOLD analysis project Ga0209515, IMG submission 187454) | Subsurface groundwater microbial communities from S. Glens Falls, New York, USA - GMW60B uncontaminated upgradient, 5.4 m (SPAdes)... ...
CGCAACGTACTGTTTGCCGCCCGCGGCGTAGGTGACGACGCCCCCGCCGACCGGACCGCCGGTGTTGAAGCGATACAGGACGTCACCGCTGCGCGCGTCGAACACGACGAAGTCCCCCGTCAGCTCGCCCGTCAGCACGAGGTTGCCGGCAGTGGTGGCGACCGCCGCCACCATCGGGCGCGGCGATCGGTACTTCCATTTCACCCCGCCGGTCGAAGCGTCAACTGCGGTGAGCCAGCCCTGCGACTTTTCGACCGGATCGAGATCCGTTCTGCCGCCCATGTACAGTTTGCCCGGGATATACCTGACCTGCTCGAAGGCCGAGAAGGTCGTGCACCAGTCGACCGCGGCCGCGTACAGAACATTCAGGCCGGGATTGTACGCCGGGCCGTTCCACTGGCTGCCGCCGAGCACGCCGGGGCACGCGCGCAGCGGCGTCGTGATCACCGGTGTGTCCGCATTCTCCCGCGTCGTCACGGGCGTCTCGTAGAGGACGCCATGCGTGTCGCGATCCAGCGCGCGAAGCATCCCGTCCTTCCCTGTCGTCGCCACCAGCCGCCGCGCCGAGCCGTTGACCGTCGTGTTGAAAATCGGCGTGGCGTGCGTGACGTCCCAATCGTGCGAGTCGTTGGGCACGAGCTGACGATGCCACCGCAGTTTCCCCGTCCGCACGTCGAGCACCACGATCGAGTTGGTGTAGAGGTTGTTCCCCTGCCTCAGGTGCACGGGTAGATCGGGTGACGGGTTGGTGACCGCGACGTGCAGGTCGCCGTTCTCGGTGTCGAGGGCAAACGCCGTCCACACCGCGCCGCCGCCCATCGGGATCCCTTTCGGATTCTTCCACGTCTCGTAGCCGGCCTCGCCAGGTTTCGGCACGGTGTTGAACCGCCAGACCGGTGAGCCGTCGGACGCACGGAAGGCTCCCACCCACCCTTGCAGATTGTTCTCGCTGCCGGCAGGGCCGATCAGCACGAGGTCCTCGAAGACGAGCGGCGCCATGCTGAAGGTCTCGCCTTCCCCAGGCTTCGCGACTTGCCGCGCCCACAGCGGTGTCCCTGTTTCGGCGTTCAGCGCGAGCAGGTAGCCGTCGGGCGTTCCGCGAATGACCCGGCCATCCTTGAGCGCGATGCCGCGATTGCGCTGGAACCCCAGGTCATCGCGTGTCTGCCAGCGATGGCGCCACTTCACGCGACACGTCGCCGCGTCGAGCGCGATCGTGCTGATCATCGTGGTCACGTACATGGTGCCGTTGTAGACGATGGGCCCGGTTTGAAAATTGTCGCGCTCGCCAACCTGGAACAGGCACGCGGGCGCGAGACGCGCCGCTGTCGTCGTGTTGATCTCCTGGAGCGGCGAAAAACGGGTGCCGCTGTAGTCGTGCGTATGGAACAGCCAGTCGGTCGATTGCGCCGATCCATTCAACGTGGCCTGATCGGGTCCGGTGCTGGCCGGAGCCGCGCCCGCCGCGCCGGGGATGAACGCGGGCGGCGCCGGGCGCGCGGGAGCGCGCGCGCCGTCGGGCCGAAGATGCGCGGCCTCCAACTGTTCCGACGCCGCGGTCAACGGGTTCACGCCGGATGGAAATCCATTGACCTTCAGGATGTAGGCGAACACCGCGGCATGATCCTGCAGCGACAACGAACTGGACGCCCGAGGCGGCATGCTCGTCCGCGCGATGAAGAAGATGTCGGCCAGGGTGACGCGCGGATCGCTCCAGCTCGCCTCGAACGCCGCACCGGTCAGCGCCGGCGCCGTGCCGCCGGTGAGCGTGGCGCCGTGACACCCGGTACACGACTGCCGGTACAACGCCTCGCCGCTCGCGGCTTGTGCGTCGGTGAAGAGCGCGGCTCGGCCCGGCGGGGCCGGGGCCGGGTTACTGGCGGACTGGCCGGCGCCCGTGAGCGCCGCCGTGCCGATGCCCAGAACGCTCGCGAGGACAAGCGCGAGAGCGAGCGCGCCGACGAGCGCAATGCGGCTGACCAGGATGGAGTGCGTCTGGATCATGCGTGGGAGCATACCCCAGCCAGACAGTGATCAGGCGTGCCGGCCGGACGCGTGGTTTTGCCAGTTCTGCGGGAGTCAAGACCGTATACTACTGATCAACCGCTTGATGAAAAATATCGGCGCGGCCGTCGCGGTCTTCGGCGTGTTGGGCGTGAGTGTCTCGGCGAGAACACCAGCCCAGGAGGCGACGAAGACACCGGCGCAGGCTCCGTCTGGTTCCGCCGCGCAAACGACGGTGGTGAAGCAGTACTGCGCCGGGTGCCACAGCGAGCGCGGAAAAGCGGGCGGCGTGTCGCTCGCGTCCTTCGATGTCGCCGGAGCGGTGGACCACGCCGCGGTCGCGGAAAAAATGATCCGCAAGATCCGCGCGGGCATGATGCCGCCTCCCGGCGCGCGTCGTCCGGCCGACACACAGCTTGCGGCGCTGGCGGACGCGCTGGAAACGCGAATCGATCGCGCCGCAGCCCTCAATCCGAATCCGGGCTGTCGGCCTTTTCAGCGTCTCAACCGCGCCGAATATCAGCACGCGATCAAGGACTTGCTCGTGCTCGACGTCGACGTCAACGCCTTCCTCCCGCCCGACACCATCAGCCAGGGCTTCGACAACGTCGCCGACGTGCAGGCGTTTTCGCCGGCGCTCATGGAGGGCTATCTCCGCGCCGCGAGCCGCGTGACGGCGCTGGCGGTCGGTGATGTGACGGCCGAGGCCAGCGAAGCGCGCTACCGCGTGCCGAAGACCGCGTCGCAACTCCAACGGGTCGACGGAGCGCCATTCGGCACGCGCGGCGGCGTGTCCGTCGTGCACACCTTCCCCGCCGACGGCGAGTATGTCTTCCGCCTGGAACTCCACGGTAACGCCGACGGGTTCCTGTTCGGAGGGCCCGCGTCGGGCGAGCAGCTCGAGCTCTCGATCGACGGCGTACGCAAATCGCTGATCGACATCGACCCGCGCATGGCGGACGTGACGACGGGGCTGGCGTTGAAAACCGCGGCGATTCAGGTGGCCTCCGGCGCCCATCGCCTGACTGCCGCGTTCGTGCAGCGCTTCGACGGTCCGGTCAACGATCTGATCGCCCCGATCGATCACACGCTCGCCGATACGCAGATCGGCGTCGCGTACGGCATCACGACGCTGCCTCACCTGAAGGACCTCAGCATCGTCGGTCCACAACACGTGACGGGTGTGTCCGCCACGCCGAGCCGGCGCAAGATCTTCACGTGCCGCGCGACGACGGCGAGCGAGGAGCGGCCGTGCGCGATGACGATCGTCCGGAGTCTGGCGACGCAGGCATTCCGCCGCCCTGTCAGCGAGCGGGACCTGCAGGGGCTGATGCGTTTCTACGACGAGAGCCGGAAAGAACAGGATTTCGAGCACGGCGTCGGCGCCGCGGTCGAGGCGATACTGGCCAGCCCACAGTTCGTCTTCCGCGTCGAGGCCACGGAGCCGCGGCGGGTGGCAGGACAGGCGGTCCGGATCGGCGATCTCGATCTGGCGTCGCGTCTGTCATTTTTTCTGTGGGGTACCGCGCCCGACGCCGAGCTGATGACGGTCGCGTCGCAGGGCCGGCTGAGCGCGCCAGGCATGCTGGACAAGCAGGCGAAGCGTCTGCTGGCGGACCCGCGGTCGGAGACGCTCTCGACACGGTTCGCCGCGCAGTGGCTGCGGCTGAACGACGTCAACCACATGCTGCCGGACGCGATCCTGTATCCGTACTTCGATCGCACGCTCGGCGATTCGCTGATTCGCGAGACCGAGCTGTTCTTCGACAGCATCGTTCGCGAGGACCGGAGCATCCTCGATCTGTTGACCGCGAACTATACATACGTCAACGAGCGAGTGGCGAAGCACTACGGCATCGCGAACGTCAGCGGCACCGCGTTCCGCCGCGTGCCGGTGCCCGAGTACCGGCGGGGACTGCTCGGACACGGCAGCGTGCTGTTGCTCACATCGGTGGCCGATCGCACGTCGCCGGTGATGCGCGGCAAGTGGATCATGGAAGTGCTGCTCGGGTCGCCGCCTCCCCCGCCGCCGCCGAACGTGCCTGCGCTCGAAGAGACCGGTGCCAGCGTGGGGGGCAAGCGGCTATCGGTGCGCGAGCGGATGGAAGAGCACCGCAAGAACGCGGCATGCGCATCGTGCCACCGCGTGATCGATCCGCTCGGTCTCGCGCTCGAGAACTTCGACGTGACCGGCCGCTGGCGCATCAAGGACAACGGCAACCCCGTCGATGCGAGCGGCGTCCTGTACGACGGGACGACGCTCGACGGCCCGGCTAGCCTGCGCGATGCGCTCCTGAGGCGCACGGACGTCTTCCTCAACACATTCACCGAGAATCTGATGACGTACGCGCTCGGCCGCCGGGTCGAGTACTACGATATGCCGACGATCCGTGCGATTGCGCGACGCGCCGGCACGCACGACAACCGTGTGTCCGATTTCATTCTGGGCATCGTGAGCAGCGCCGCGTTTCAGATGACCCGATCCGAGGTCACCGAGACGGTCGCCAGAGGGCAATAGATGTTCATCACCGGACGACACCTTCATCGCCGTACGGTATTGAAGGGGATCGGCGCCACGATCGCGCTGCCGTTCCTCGACGCGATGTCCCCGGCCGGAAGGGCCTGGGCCCAGGGCGCGTCCGCCAGACCCAAGCTGCGGCTGATCGCCATGGAAATTGTGCACGGCGCCGCCGGCAGCACGGCGTTCGGGTTGAAGAAGAACCTCTGGTCACCAGCCGCCACCGGATCCGGGTTCGATCTGAGCCCGACCAGCCTGGCGGCGCTCGAGCCGTACCGCAACTACCTGACGGTTGTGAGCCACACCGACGTGCGCAACGCCGAGGCGTTCGTGCCGCCCGAGATCGGCGGCGATCACTTTCGGTCGGCCGCGGTGTTCCTGACGCAGTCGCACCCGCACCAGACACAGGGGTCGGACCTGCACGCCGGAACCTCGCTCGATCAGATCTGCGCGAAACAGTTCGGGCAGGACACGCCGATTCCGTCGATGCAGCTCTGCATCGAGAACGTGGATCAGTCGGGCGGCTGCTTCTATGGGTACTCGTGCGCCTACACCGACTCGATCAGCTGGGCGTCCCCGTCCGAACCGCTGCCGATGATCCGTGATCCGCGCGCCGTCTTCGATCAACTCTTCGGCGTCGGCGCCACACCCGCGGCGCGGGCCGCTCGCCGCCGCAAGGACCGCAGCATTCTCGACTGGGTCAGCGCGTCGGTCGGCCAGTTGAAGTCCACCATCGGCGCGGCCGACCGCGCTCGTCTGGACGACTACCTCGAGGACGTCCGCGAAATCGAGCGACGCATTCAGAAAGTCGAGGCGTTCAACAGCAGCGGCGAGCAGCGCGAGCTGCCCTCGGCGCCGAACGGCGTTCCGGACTCGTACGACGAGCACGTCAAGCTGATGTTCGATCTGCAAGCGGCGGCGCTGGCGGCGGATGTCACCCGCGTGTTCGCGTTCAAGTTGAGCCGTGACGTGTCCAATCGGGTCTATCCTGGAACCGGGGTCACGACCGGCTTCCACATCGCGTCGCATCACGCCGACCGCGAGGAACGCATTCTCGATCTCGCGAAGATCAACGCCTATCACGTCGGCCTGATCCCCTACCTGCTCGAGAAGCTGAAGAACGCGCCCGACGTTGACGGTTCGCTGCTCGACAACACGGTCGTCGTGTACGGGTCGCCGATGGGCAATCCGAACGTGCACAACCACAAGCGATGCCCGCTTGTGATCGCGGGGCATGCGGGCGGGCAGATCAAAGGCAACATGCACGTGAAGGCGCCGGACGGCACGCCCATGGCCAATGCCATGCTGGCGGTCGCGCAGAAGCTCGGGGTGAATATTGACAGCTTCGGCGACAGCACGGGGGCGGTGGATCTCAACAGGGCTGAGGGCTGAGGGCTGAAACGTGAGGACGCGATGAGAACCACAGCGCTTGGGTCGATGGCGGCGTTCGTGTTGGCCACGCTCGCACATGCCGCCGCGCCGGGCGCCGCGACGGTCGCCGACGCTGCGATGGCGAAGGACAGGGCCACCGTCACCACGCTGCTCAAGCAGGGCGGCGACGTGAACGCCGCCCAGGGCGACGGCATGACCGCCCTTCACTGGGCCGCCGTGCACGGCGACGCAGGGTTGACCACCACGCTGCTCCACGCCGGGGGCAACGTGCGAGCGACGACGCGGATGGGCGGGTACACACCGCTGCACCTGGCCAGCCAGACGGGTGCGCGTGAGGTGATCGATGCGCTCGTCGGCCGCGGCGCCATCGTCGACGCGCGCGCGTCCACGGGTGCGACGCCGTTGATGTTTGCCGCCACGTCGGGCAGCGCCGGCGCCGTGCAGGCGCTCCTCGACCATCACGCGGACGTGAACGCCGCCGAATCCGCGAACGGCCAGACCGCGCTGATGTTCGGCGCGGCCGCCAACCGCGCGGACGCCGTCCGTCTGCTCCTCCAGCGCGGCGCGAAGGCCGGCGTCACATCGAAGGTCGTCGACCTTGCCGGCGTGATGGCTCCGGAAGACACGCTGCAGCAGGAGATCCGCGAGGCGCAGGCGGCGACGGCGGCGGCGACACCCGCCACGGCCGCCGCGACGAGCGCGGGCAGAGGAGCGCTACCCGCGCCACGCGCGCCTGCAAACGGTGCAGGCCAGACAGCCGGCGTCACGCGCGCATACACCTACAACGAATTGATCGGCAAACAGGGCGGGCTGACGGCGCTGCACTTCGCCGCACGGCAGGGCGGCATGGAGACCGTGCGGACGCTGGTCGACGGGGGCGCGGACGTCAATCAGGTCAGCCCGGCCGATCAGACGAGCCCGCTGCTCATCGCGACGATCAACGGGCAGTTCGACACCGTCAGGCTACTCCTCGATCTCGGCGCAAACCCGAACCTGACGAGCGACGCCGGGATGTCGCCCCTCTTCGCCGTACTGAACGTCGAGTGGGCGTCGAAGGCCTTCTACCCGCAGCCGCGGGCACACCTGCAGCAGCAGACGTCGTATCTGGACCTCACGCGGGCGCTCCTCGACAAGGGGGCGGATCCCAACGCACGCCTGAAGAAAAAAATCTGGTACAGCCAGTACAACTTCGATTTGCTGCGGATCGACGAAGGCGGCGCCACGCCGTTCTGGCGCGCCGCCTACGCCAGCGACGTCGACGCCATGAAGCTGTTGCTCGCGTACGGCGCGGATCCCAACGTTCCCACGAGCCGGCCGGCCGGCCGGACGCGAATCGGCGACAACGAGAGGGAGTCGCGCGACATCTCGCCGCTGCCCCAGCTGCCCGTCGGCGGTCCGGGGATCCCCCCGCTGTTGGCCGCGGCCGGGCCCGGCTACGGCGAAGGCTTCGCGGCGAACGCGCACCGCTTCGCGCCCGGCGGCATGCTCGCCGCCGTGAAGTATCTTGTCGAGGAGCTCCACGTCGACGTGAACGCCACCGATCACGAAGGCAACACCGCGTCTCACAACGCCGCCTCGCGCGGCGACAACGAGATGATTCGGTATCTCGTCTCGAAGGGCGCCGACGTCACGCAGGTCAACCGCGCTGGGCAAACCACGGTCGATATGGCGAACGGCCCCGCACAGCGGACGCAGCCTTACCCCGAGACCATCAAGCTCCTCGAAAGCCTTGGAGCGAAGAACAACCACAAATGCGTGTCGTGCTAGCGCAACGCAAATCAGGCCGTGAGCATCCACACGACGCCACGGCGCGCGGATCCTCATGACCTTGAACGCAGGGACACGGCTCGGGCCCTACGAAATCCTCGGACCGCTGGGTGCCGGCGGAATGGGCGAGGTCTATCGCGCCGCCGACCCGCGGCTGCGACGCGAGGTGGCGATCAAGGTCCTGCCCAGCGCGGTCTCGAGCGACCCCGACCGGCTCCGGCGCTTCGAACAGGAAGCGCTGGCCGCCGCCAGCCTGAATCACCCCAACATCCTCGCCGTCTACGACGTCGGCTCCGACACGGACGTCCCCTACGTCGTGTCCGAACTCCTCACGGGCGCGACACTTCGGCAGGTGCTCGGCGACGGCGCCCTGCCGATCCGAAAAGCGCTCGACTACGCCGCACAGATGGCGCACGGACTCGCAGCCGCGCACGACAATGGGCTCGTGCATCGGGATCTGAAACCGGAGAACGTGTTCGTGACGAAGGATGGACGCGTCAAGATTCTGGACTTCGGACTCGCCAAACTCGTCTCGCGATCCGCGTCCGCCGGCGTCTCTCAGATGCAGACGGCCGCCGCTCTGACCGAGCCGGGCATGATCGTCGGGACTCCCGGCTACATGTCGCCGGAGCAAATCCGCGGCGAAACCGCCGATCACCGGTCGGACATTTTCGCGTTCGCCCTCGTGCTGTACGAGATGCTGTCCGGCCGGCGTGCGTTCAGTGGCGCCTCGCCGATCGAGACGATGAGCGCGATCCTGAAGGAAGACGCGCCGGCGCTCGCGCTGGCGAATCGTTCACTGCCTCCCTCGCTCGATCGACTCATCGGGCGTTGTCTGCAGAAAGCGCCGGACGAACGGTTTCAGTCGGCGAAAGATCTCGCCTTCAACCTCGAGGCGTTGTCCGCGGATGCGGCAGGGAGCCTCGTGGTTCCGGCTTTGGCGTCGGGTCGAACCAGGTCACGACGAGTTGCGGGCGTCGCCGTCGTGCTGCTGGTGGCGCTCGCCGGCGCGACCTCTGGATTCGTGTGGGGCCGAAAGACCGGATCGCCGGGCGCACCGACGTTCAAGCGCCTGACGTTTCGGCGCGGGACGATTCGGTCGGCGCGCTTCGCGCCCGACGGACAGACGATCGTCTACGCGGCCGCGTGGCAGGGACACCCGTCCGAACTCTTTTCGACGCGGCCCGAGAGCGCCGAGGCGCGCTCGCTGGGGCTGACGGGCGCCAACATTCTGTCGATCTCGTCCGGCGGAGAGATGGCGCTGCGACTGGCCAATGGCACGCTGGCGCGTGCGCCGCTTGGCGGCGGCGCCCCGCGCGAAATCCTCGAGAACGTGGCGACGGCTGTATGGGGCCCGGACGGGAAGACGCTGGCGATCGTTCGGTCGATCGCCGGCCGCCGGCGCCTGGAGTTTCCACCCGGCAAGGTCTTATACGAAACCGCTGGCAGCCTCGACAACCTCAGTGTGTCCGTGAACGGCGATTTGATCGCCTGCTCCGAGTCGACTCCGGGAATCGGGGTACTGCCGTCCGTGATCGTCGTCGATCTCAATGGAAAGAAACGCACGGTGTCAGAGGGATGGCGCGCCGTCCGCGGCGTGGCCTGGTCTCCGCGTGGAAACGAGATCTGGTTCGCCGCCTCGAAGACCGACTACGGAGGCCGCGGCCTGCTGGCTGCCACGCTGGACGGAACGCTTCGCGAGCTGACCAGGGTTCCGGACAATCTGTCACTGCATGACATCTCACGCGACGGTCGTGTGCTCCTCGAACGATCCGATGAGCGCCTCCAGGCAAGCGGCGTTGCGCCTGGCGAAACCATGGAGCGCGATTTGTCCTGGTTCGACGTCAACGGACTGTCCGATCTCTCGCCAGACGGCCACACGCTCATCATCACGGAGGCCGGTGAATCAGGGTTCCATGTCTTTCTGCGAAAAACCGATGGATCGCCCGCCGTGCAGTTGGGCGACGGCGGCGGCTTCGCACTGTCGCCGGACGGGCGGGGGGTGATCCTGCAGCGGCTCGATCCCCCGAGGCTCGCGCTCATGCCCACCGGACCCGGTGAGATACGCGCCATCGCTCATCAACGCTTCACCGGCTATCTCTGGGCGAATTGGTTCCCGGACGGCAAGCGGATCCTCTTCATCGGCAGCGAACCGGATCACGGCCTGCGGCCCTACGTGCAGGATCTCGACGGCGGACCTCCGCGTGCGATCGCGCCGGAAGGCGTCACCATGCAGACCGGCAGCGACGCGATCTCTCCCGACGGCGCCTGGTTCGCGGCGATCGGCCCTGGCCAGCTGGCCGCCCTGTATCCCACCGGCGGAGGCGAGCCGCGGCCTCTCCCCGCGCTATCACCCGGCGACAGACCCAGTCGATGGACCGCGGACGGCCGGTTTCTCTACGTGTTTCGCCACAACGCGATTCCGGCGCCGGTCTACCGCCTGGATCTATCGAGTGGGAAGAAGGAGCTGTGGAAGGAGGTCGGTCCGAGCGATTCGGCCGGAGTCACCGGTGTCGCGCACTTTCAGGTGACGCCTGACGGCAGCGCGTACGCGTACAACTACGCTCGGACGCTGTCGGATCTCTATCTAGTCGAGGGCGTGAAATGAGGCACGTAACCGACCTGCACACGCGCGTGTGCTGGAGCTCGTCGCGTTGAAGATTCTCGACCGCTATCTCGTCCGGCAGATCGTGCCGCCGATGCTGTTGGCGCTGCTCGGGCTCACGTTCGTTCTGATGATGCCACCCATCATGCAG
>Ga0209515_10010294_pt1 | contig 10436 bp, 8 predicted proteins | sample Subgroupgradi54m_FD_187454 | JGI IMG/M metagenome (GOLD analysis project Ga0209515, IMG submission 187454) | Subsurface groundwater microbial communities from S. Glens Falls, New York, USA - GMW60B uncontaminated upgradient, 5.4 m (SPAdes)... ...
CCCCGTTGCTGCCTGCTGGCATCCCAGGGTTCGTCCGCCGGCCTGCGCCGGGGCGAATGTCCGGGCCAGTCGCCCGGCAAAGGCCCCTAAGGACAGCGAAGGCGGAATGAATATTCTCACAGAGTGTGGGTGCGACGGGGAGAGAGTGTGAAATATCCAGGCTAGGGGTGTGACTGAAGCCCGAACAGTGCGACTTTTTTGTATGTTAAAATCTCCAGGCGTAAAGCAGATAAGCGGCCCTATGACCCGCTCGGGTGTGAGACAAATTTCAGGGTAACCTGCAGGTGCGGACCTCCTGTCGGGCATAGGCTTGGCGACGGCTGATGGTCCGCCCTCGAAGGGCGCAGCCTTTCGGCCAGCTCAAGGCCCTGAGCCCGTCGAACGGGCAAGCTGCGCCCCTACGCCTGAAATTTGTCTCACGCCCCAGGTGAGCCGCGCCCGCAAATACCTTTTGACCGGGCGCGGTTTGACGTGGCAGGCTGCCTGCCTTCATCACCATGTCCGCCAAGCCCACCATCATTTACACCAAAACCGACGAGGCCCCTGCGCTCGCCACCTATTCGTTCCTGCCGATCGTCCAGGCGTTCGCCAAGCATTCGGGCATCTCGGTGGAAACGCGCGACATCTCCCTCGCCGGGCGCATTCTCGCCAATTTTCCGGAAGTTCTCGCCCCCGCACAACGCGTCACTGACGACCTCGCCGAACTGGGCGCCCTCACGCTCCGGCCCGAGGCCAACATCATCAAGCTGCCCAATATCAGCGCGTCGGTCCCCCAACTGAAGGAAGCCATCGCCGAACTGCAGGCCAAGGGCTGCCAGCTCCCCGACTTCCCGGACGCCCCGAAGACTGACGCCGAGAAAGACGCCCGCGCCCGCTACGACCGCGTCAAAGGCAGCGCCGTCAACCCCGTCCTCCGCGAAGGCAATTCCGACCGCCGCGCACCCAAGGCCGTCAAGGAATACGCCCGCAAGCACCCCCATTCGATGGGCGCCTGGTTCCGCGACTCGAAAACCAACGTCGCCACCATGGGTCGCGACGATTTCTTCGCCAACGAGAAGTCCGTCACAGTGCCCGCCGCCACCAGCGTGAAGATCGAGTTCGTCGGCGCCGACGGCACGGTTCGCGTCTTGAAGGACAAAATCGCCCTGCTCGCGGGCGAGATACTGGATGGCACGTTCCTGAGCAAGCAGGCCCTGGTCACTTTCCTCGAACAACAGATGGCCCGCGCGAAGCAGGAAGACGTGCTGCTCTCGCTTCACCTCAAGGCCACGATGATGAAGGTTTCCGACCCCATCATCTTCGGCCACGCCGTCCGCGTCTATTTCAAGGACCTCTTCGCCAGGCACGGCGCGCTCTTCAACGAGCTCGGCTTCGACCCGAAGAACGGGTTCGCCGACCTGCTGGGCAAGATCGAATCGCTCCCCTCCGACCAGAAGATCGCCATCAAAGCCGACATCCGGAAAACCTACGCCAGCGGCCCCGCCCTCGCGATGGTCGACTCCCACGCCGGCATCACCAATCTGCACGTGCCGAGCGATGTCATCGTCGACGCCTCGATGCCGGCGATGATCCGGTCGTCCGGCAAAATGTGGGATTCCCACGGCAAGCTGCGCGACACCCTCGCCGTCATCCCCGACAGCAGCTACGCCGGCGTCTACCAGGTCACGCTCGACTTCTGCCGCAAGCACGGCGCGTTCGACCCCTGCACCATGGGCTCCGTGCCCAACGTGGGCCTCATGGCCCAGGCCGCCGAGGAATACGGTTCGCACAACAAGACTTTTGAAATCCCCGCGGGCGGCACGGTGCGGGTGGTCGACGCCTTCGGCCAGGTCCTCCTGGCCCACGCCGTCGCGGCCGGCGACATCTGGCGCGCCGGCCAGGCCAAGGACGCAGCGATCCAGGACTGGGTGAAACTCGCCATCCATCGCGCCCGAGCTTCCAACACCCCCGCCATTTTCTGGCTCGACGAAAAGCGCGCCCACGACGCACAGGTCATCGCCAAGGTAAAAACCTATCTCGCCCAGCACGACATCGCGGGCCTGGACATCCGCATCATGGCCCCGGCCGCGGCCACGCAATTCACCCTCGAGCGCCTCAAGGCCGGCAAGGACACGATTTCCGTCACCGGCAACGTCCTGCGCGACTACCTCACCGACCTCTTCCCGATCCTCGAGGTCGGCACCAGCGCCAAGATGCTTTCCGTCGTTCCGCTCATGAACGGCGGCGGACTCTTCGAAACCGGCGCCGGCGGCTCCGCCCCGAAGCATGTCGAACAATTCCTCCAGGAAAATTACCTGCGCTGGGACTCGCTCGGCGAGTTCTTCGCCCTCGCCGCCTCGCTCGAGCACCTCAGCGAGACCTTCGAGAACCCGAAGGCCAAAATCCTCAGCGAATCGCTCGACGAGGCCACGGGCAAGTTCCTCGAGCACGACAAATCGCCCTCGCGCAAGGTCGGCGGCATCGACAACCGCGGCAGCCACTTCTACCTCACCCTCTACTGGGCCCTGGCCCTGGCCACCCAGACCACCAACGCCGAGTTGCACCGGATCTTCGTTCCCTTCGCCGCCGCCCTCCTGGCCAAGGAGCATGAGATCGCCAGCGAACTGCTTGCCGTGCAGGGCAAGCCCGTCGACCTCGGCGGCTACTACCAGCCCGACGAGGCCAAGGCCTCGGCCGCCATGCGCCCGAGTGAAACGTTCAACCAGATCCTCCGCACGCTCTGAAGTGAGGCGCGTTCTTCAAGGCCGACGGCACCCGGCTCAACGGGCTCGACGAGCTGCCGCTCGATCCGGCACTCAGTTGAGGTGCCGCGGCCCGTGGATCCATCCCGACCCGGCGCCAGTGTGACATCCCTGCCGCAACCACTCGTATCGCGCCCCACCCTTGGCTCACGAACGATCTGAATCGCACCGCTTCTATGAAAACGCGTCTCGTCGTTGTCAGTCCAGGCTTGGGTCTCAGCATCGATGACTGGGAACCACTCCTGACCCGCCTCGGCAACGAAGCCGGCTGGGGGCCGACAACCACGGATTTTCTCCGTGACGAGACTCGAACCAAGGCGCACTCCACCCGGCGCCTGGCGGAAATCGCCGATGTCCTCGCCGCCCGAATCCACGCGCGCTGGATCGAGGCCGGCGGCTATTCCGAGATCATATTGGTCGGGCACAGCTTGGGCGGCCTCGTGGTGCGGCAGTCCTATCTTATCGGGCGGGGCGCCGTCGCCGGGGTGGAATTGAAGCACGCCTGGGCCGCGGCGGTCACTCGCATCGTGCTGCTGGCGGCGCCGAATCGTGGCGTGGAGCGATTGCCGTGGTATGGGGTGCCATTCGATTGGTTCGTTCAGCGGCTGCCATTACCCACCTTTACCTATGAGGACCTCAAGCGCGGCTCCGCTTTTGTGACCAACCTCCGCATCGCCTGGATCCGACTCTTCGTGGGGGCCGCCGCCGGCGCCAGACTGCCGCAGGTCGTGCAACTGCTCGGCACCGAGGACGCGGTCGTGCACGAAAATGACAGCGTCGATGTCCTGGCGTGCCCCGGCACCCTCTACGTGAAGGTACCGGACGCCAGCCACACGAGGATCCACCGGTTGGAGGGATTGAGCGTCCCGGACGCGCGGGAGCGCTACACTCTGCTGCGGGCGGCGATCATCGACCCCTCCCTGTTGCAGCCCGCGACCCCGGCTGCGCTGGTTGAGCGAGAACCGCCGGCGCCGCGCGCGGTCTTCGTGCTTCATGGCATTCGCGCGAGCCAGATCGACGATTGGCTGCTCAAGGTTGAGCGGAAGGCGCGCGAATGTTTCCCCAAAGGCACTGTGCTCAAACGGCCGGCCTATGGCTATTTCACCGCCATCCGATTCGCCCTGCCGGCCGTGCGGCGGCGCAACATCCGCAAATTCCAGGATGCTTACACCGAACTTATCGCACGCCATCCCAACGTAGTCCCCGACTTTATCGGACACAGCAACGGCACCTACATGCTCGGCCAAAGCCTGCTCGAGGTGCCGGCCATGCGCTTTGGCAATGTGGTCCTGGCGGGGTCAGTCCTGCCACAAGACTATCCCTGGGACGAGAAAACCGGCACGCAGGTCCTCCGGGTGCGCAGCGAACGGGGTCAGCGCGACTGGCCGGTGGGCTGGCTCTGCAACGTGCTGCGAAAGGCTTTCTTCATGCGCGACGTGGGCACCGGGGGCTATTCCAGTTTCGAGCGAGGCGAGGTATCGCAGGAAAAATACCATTCCGGAAAGGACGGTCATGGCGCGATGTTCACCGACGAAAACATCCCCCGGATGGTCCGGTTCGCCCTCGGCGAGGATCCCGGCCCGGAGTTGTCAACCCAAGTGCCCGAATTGGCCTGGTGGAGCCGGGTGTCCCGCCTGCTGGTCTGGCTGGTGCCGCTCATGCTGCTCGCGATCTGCGCGGTTGTCTATTGGCTGCTTGGAGGGATCGTTGGTGCGGCGGTCCTCCTCGCCCTGTTTGCTTTGACTTACGTTGTGCTCGACGTGCTTTAGTTGCGGCGAGCGCTCCCCGCCCGCCCATGTCCCGCCTCGATTTCACGCTCGAACACACCGCCGCCGGCTCGGGCGCCCGCGCGGCCCGGTTTCAAACCCTGCACGGCGAGGTGCAGACGCCCGTCTTCATGCCGGTCGGCACCCAGGCCACGGTCAAGGGCCAGACCATCCATTCGCTCAAGGCGACGGGATCGCGCGTGCTGCTCGCCAACACGTTTCACCTGCTGCTGCGCCCCGGCCTCGAGGTTTTTGAGAAAATCGGGGGCATCCACCGGTTCATGAATTGGGATGGCCCCGTGCTCACCGACTCGGGCGGCTTTCAGATCTTTTCCCTGCCGACCTCGCGGCAAATGACCGAGGAAGGCGCCACCTTTCAGAGCTATGTCGATGGCGAGGTGCATCTCCTCTCGCCGGAATCGAGCATCGCCATGCAAAAGGCGATCGGCAGCGACATCATGATGGTGCTCGACCAGTGCATTCCGGCCACCGCACCCCGCGCGGAGGCCGAGGCGGCCCTCGAGCTCACCCACCGCTGGGCCCGGCGTTCCCTCGAAGCGCGCGGGGATTCGGCGCAGGCTTTGTTTGGCATCGTGCAGGGGGCGTGTCACGCCGACCTCCGGCGGAAGAGCGCGGAGTTTTTGCGCGAGCTGCCCTTCGACGGCCTGGCGATCGGCGGGCTGGCAGTCGGGGAAACGCCCGCCCAGCGCCATGAGTTCACCGGAGTGGTCACGGACCACCTGCCGACGAATCTGCCGCGCTACCTGATGGGCGTCGGCACGCCGCTCGACATCCTCGAGGCGGTGCACCGGGGCGTCGACATGTTCGATTGCATCATTCCCTCGCAACTCGCCCAGCGCGGCACGGTGTTCACCTCCCACGGCCGGCTGCACCTCCGGCGGGCCGTCTATAAATTTTCCGACGAGCCGCTCGATGCCGCCTGCACCTGCCAGGCGTGCCGGGAGCACTCGCGCGCCTACCTGCACCACCTGATCAAGGCGGACGAATTGCTCGGCTGGCATCTGCTGGCGATTCACAACCTGACTTTCTATCACCGCCTGATGCGCGACATGCGCGAAAGCATCCTGCAGGATGCCTTTCTGCCTTTCCACGAGCGCATGCGTGTCGAACTCGCCCGCGACGACGTGCGACATCCGGCGGTGAAGCCGAAGCCGGCCCGGGTTTTCCGCTACCCCCGGCTGGGGGATTATGAGATCCATCCCGGCGCCGGCGGGGTCAACAGCATCCGCCAGATCAGCTCGGGCGAGGTCATGCACTCCGTCAACCGGCCGGACGACGAAGCGAACCGGCTTTACGTCGAGCAGTCCTTTCTCGCCCGGCGGCTCGCAGCTCCCGGGGCCGCCACGGAGGATCTTGTGGTGTGGGACGTGGGACTCGGCGCGGCGACGAACGCGATGGCGGTCCTGCGCTGCTTCGAACGCTGTCAGGCCGGGGCCAACGGCGCTCCGTTGCGGCCCTTGCGGCTCGTCAGTTTCGAATGCGACCTCGATCCCCTGCGGCTCGCGGCCAACAGAGGGAGTTATTTTCCCCACGTCCGCCACGGCGCGCCGCAGGCGATCCTGGCCCGGGGACACTGGACGCATGCTTCGGGCGGAATGCACTGGGAGCTGCGGCACGGCGATTTCCTGGCGCTGCTTGATCTGGCTCCGGCGCCTGATCTCATTTTCTACGATCCATTCTCCTTCAAAACGGATGCGGCGCTCTGGACGGCGGAAGCCTTTGCCCGAATCTTTGCCGCCTGCGCGCCGAAGCCCGCCGAGCTCTACACCTACTCCGCCGCCACCGCCGCCCGCGTGGCCCTCTTGAGCGCCGGCTTCCACGTTGGCGCCGGCGCAGGCACCGGCCCCAAGGCCGACACCACCATCGCTTTCACGCGCCCCGAAGGTGCCGCCGCCCACCCACGCCGCCCCGCCCTGTTCGGCAACGACTGGCTGGCCCGCTGGCGTCGCAGCAGCTCGAAGACCCCGGCATCGCTCTCACCCGAAGCGCGCACCGCGCTCGAAAATCAGATCGAAAGCCACCCGCAGTTCGCGCGAACCACTCTGACTGAAACACAATCCAGCGAAGACACCGGCTGATGCTCGTCCGCGGATCGTATGCCGCCCTTACCTCGATCCCACATGCTTGAGGCTGGCGACAAGGGTGTTGTCGAGTTCGAGCAGACTGTTGAACTGGCGCTTTCCGTCCGCCAGTTTCTGCAGCAGCACGTCGATGGCCGCGATCAGGTTTTTATAATAGGCCACGTTCGCCGGCCTGGTTAGCGGTCCGAGTTCCAGGGCGTCCGGCCAGGCGGCTTTGTTCTGTTTGTAGCCCTCGGGATCGTCGCGATACTCGGCCAGAGACGCTTGGATCAGATCATCCGTTTCGCCACGGGCCAGTCGTTCCCGCCCGATGAGCAGGATGGCCGTGGTCGCCCCCCGCACCCGGTCATCGTTCCATTTGATTTTCAATCGCATGGCGGATCCTCCCGCGCTTTCCAACGATGGTCAACCTGGGCTCGCGCCCGGCTTTGCGAACGGCCCTTCGTTCGGCCGGTGGCGGCTCCTCATCGACGTAAACATCGACGGGCCCGCCGCCATCTCAACCGGTTTTGATCATGAACAGCCGCGCCGCGGCAACGCCGGCGAGACGCGCCTTCTCCCGGAAATCCGCCCGGGTTGCCAGGCTTACTGGAAAAAGCCCTCGGCGCGGATCACGCCGGACTCGCCACCCAGGCTCGCCGGGGCCTCTTCGCGACAGGAATCGGGAAAGGCGGGCTGGCGCTGCATCCAGCGGACGGCGCACAGGCTGTCGGTGAGGGCCTCGTGCAGAGCCGAACCGAAATCATAGGCCCGGCCGTCGAAGCCCGCCTCCGCCACCGCCTGGTCGATGGCCAGCATCACGGCGAACATCCGGCTGTGCAGGCCGGGGATGGTAACGTCAATCTGCTCGCGCCCGGGATCGAGGTTGGCGCGGCAGGCCCCGGCGTCGTGACTGTGATGCGAGCGGCAGGCCTCCGGCCGCGCCTCGTAGATCGAGCAGCTGTCGTCCTTCAAGAGGGCGCAAGGCCGTTGCAGCGCCGCCTGCTCCGCGTGGGATTTTCCGGCGAACGCGGCGCGTTGTGCCGCGGTGCGCGCGATCACGGCCTCGAGTTCCGCGGCGGAAAAGCGGGTCTGGATGAATTCGGCGGCGATGAGCACCTCGTGGGCCTGCACGCCAACCAGCACCTGGCAGCAGGCGCCGCAACCCGCGCGGCACGCCACCGCTTTCCGGGCACCGGCCGGAGCCGACGCGAAGGCCCGGTCGAAACCCTTGTGCGCGTCACGGACCACCGCCAGGAGATCGCCCGGATTGCGCGTTTTCCGCAGCCGGCGCAACAACCCTGTTCCCGTTTTTTCGAACAGGTCTTCCTCCTCCAGGGTGAATTGGTCGCTCATGAAACCAGCCAGTAGATGCGGAGCAGCGCCGTTTGACAAGGTCGGTGACTGCCGGGCGCATCTGCGGGTTGACGGCGATTTTTCCGGGAGTAGCGCCGGTCTGTGACCGGCGGACTGAAGACAGAGCATCGGCGGGTTGGAGATCAGCCGGATACTTCACCGCCGGATGGGCGAAAAGCGCCGCGTTACTCCCGGACGATGGTCGTCGTCCGCCTGGCGAGGAAACCCATGATGGTTCCGGCGATAAAACCCATGCCATGGGCGAGAACGTCAACCGGCGGCCCGCCGGCACCGTGGAGCGCCAGGACGACCATGCCAGCCGCGAGCGGCACGAAAAACGACCGCCACCCATGCGGGCGGCGGGCACCAGCGGCCACCCGCGCGGCCCGGCCAGTCAGCAGCCCGAGTGCGCCGAAGATGGCGGTCGAAGCCCCCAACGAACGATAGGGACCGGGAAAATACGCCGCGGCGATTGCGAGGTTGCCCCCAACGCCCGCCAGTCCGATCAACAACCAGCCCCGGCCCCGGCCAAGGAGCGACACCACGGCGGCAAAGACAAACAGGCCGCCAATCAAATTCGAAAGGAGATGCGTCTCATTCGCATGCAGGAAAAGCGCACTGAATGCCCGCCACCATTCCCCGCGCCCGAACACCGCCGTGGTGTCGAGCAGACTGGCGTCGGTCCATTCGGGGTGTCGCAACTGGCCCTGAAACACCAGGAGAACCGCCAGCGCCCACAACAGCGGTGTGGCCAGCTCCAGGCGGGTCCGGCCCGGGGCTTCGGTCGCGCCCGGCGGCGGCCAGCCGGCGCTTTCGCGATCGTAGCTTGCGAGTTCCGCGCGGGCGCGCGTCGCCGCCGAGGACTCGACGAGCAAGCGATATCCGGCATCGGACGGCATCAGCCAGCAGGCGTACCCCTGGGCGAGGATGACCAGGCCGTGGTCGAAACCTTCCTGCGTAGTGCCATAGACGCCGACCTGCGCGAGATCGTCGGGCAGGCCATCATCCGGCCGGGAGGCGTCCGCAGAGCTGTCGGGTGCCGACATGTTATCCGGCCAGCATAACCCGGCCGGCGGCGGATGCCACCGCGGATTATCGCGATGCCGAAGGGCGCATCTCAAAATCTTGCTGCCTGCGATTCCCGCCTTGTAGGGCCGCCGCTGGTCGGCGTGCCGGTGGGCTGTGATGTTCAAACCCGGCCTGCCGACCAGCGGCAGCCCTACAAAATGCAAGAAACTGAGATGCGCCCGATGCCGGAATGTCCCCCGCCGCGTGCTTGTCAATCGCCCGGAAGTCGGCATTGTGCGGGCTCCCCCACCGCATCTCCATGAGCCTGTTCACGCGCAAGTCCGGATTTCCCGCCTTCGTTTTCGCCCTCCTGGTTTTCCTGCCGCCGTTGTCCGCAGCCGACAGCGCCACCGTGCCGGAGGGATGGATTTCGCTCTTCAACGGCCGCAACCTCGAGGGCTGGACCGTGAAGGTCGCGAAACATCCGCTGGGGATCAATCACGCCGACACTTTTCGCGTCGAGGCCGGTGCGATCAAGGTCGCCTATGACAAATACGACAGATTCGACGAGCAGTTCGCCCACCTCTACACCAACCTCGCCTATTCGCACTACATCCTGCGCCTGGAATATCGGTTCACCGGGACACCGCGGACGGACGCGCCGGAGTGGGCGGGTTACAACAGCGGCGTCATGATCCATTCGCAATCGCCGCTGACCATGACGGTCGGGCAACTCTGGCCCGTCAGCATGGAGTTCCAGTTTTTGTGCACCGGCACCAAGGCCGGGCGCCAGACCGGCAATGCTTGCACCCCGGGCACCCACCTGGTCCGGGAAGGGAAACTCACCACCGCGCACACCGTCGAAGCGGTTGGAAAACTGTCACCGACCGACGAATGGGTGGCCGTCGAGGTGGAGGTGCACGGCAATGACGAGGTCATCCACCGGGTCAACGGCGTGGAGGTCCTGCGCTACCAGCAGCCCCAGCTCGATCCGACCGACCGCGATGCCCAGCGGCTGCTGGCGCTCGGCGCACCGCTGCGGCTGAACTCAGGCCACATCGCCCTGCAGGCGGAATCGCAGCCCGTTTGGTTCCGCAATGTGATGCTGCGTCCGCTGGCACCCTGAGTCGCAGTGCCGGTGCCTCGCGGGCTGCGGCGTGTTTTCAAATGGGATTCCGTGGGCCAGCGAGCTCGCTCGCGCTTCCACCGCGCTAAGTAGAGCCTGTCCCAAAGTGGCGGCGCAAAGGGGAAGTCCCATGCAAATTACCGAAATCGCGTTCACCGGATACTCCGTCATCGACATGAAGCGGGCGAAGGAATTCTACGAAGGCCTGCTGGGCCGGGTGTAATAGAAAGTGAAGTCAGTTAGCGGACCAGTATTTTTGCCACTGGCGATTGGCGCGGAGGGTGCGGAGCTGGCCGAGGGCGTGGGCGTTGGGCTCGGTCCACCAGGCGCCGGATTTTTTGAGCCGGGCTTGCAGGAC
>Ga0209515_10010297_pt1 | contig 10434 bp, 12 predicted proteins | sample Subgroupgradi54m_FD_187454 | JGI IMG/M metagenome (GOLD analysis project Ga0209515, IMG submission 187454) | Subsurface groundwater microbial communities from S. Glens Falls, New York, USA - GMW60B uncontaminated upgradient, 5.4 m (SPAdes)... ...
AAAGGAGAGATGTGGTTCTCAAGTACGAGAGCAAAATGAAGCTCTCACTTGATGGGAGTTTTTTTATGAGTACGTATACCTTTACATCAGAATCAGTTTGCGCGGGTCATCCTGATAAGATTTGTGATCAGATCAGTGATGCAGTTGTGGATGCGGTCTTAGCGCAAGATCCCAATGGTCGAGTTGCTGTTGAGACGATGGTCGCACATGGACATATCATCTTGGCTGGGGAACTAACGACGACTGCCAAAGTTGATCTTGAAAAAATAGCGCGTGATCAAATCAAACGTCTTGGTTATACAGACACGAAATCAGGGTTTTCGTATGAGTCCCCAATTGCCATCCATGTCCATGAACAGTCTCCTGAAATTGCCGTTGGTGTGATGCAAAAGAAAAGAGGCGCAGGTGATCAAGGGATGATGTTTGGATTTGCCACGAACGAATCTGTTAATTATATGCCGCTTCCGATCACGCTTGCTCACGAACTCACGCAGCGCATTGATGAGGTAAGGGAGAAAAAAATCCTTCCGTATATTCGTCCGGATGGCAAAAGCCAAGTGACGGTTGCCTACAAAGACGGTAAGGCGATCGGGATCAAATCAGTTGTTTTGGCTGTTCCCCACAAAGAGTCCATAACGCTCAAGCAAGTGAAGAGTGATTTATACAAAGAAGTCGTAAAACCTGTTCTAAAAAAGCATGGCTTTAAAATTTCAATCAAAGATCTGATTGTCAATGGTACCGGTGTCTGGCACCATGGTGGCCCGTCAGCGGATTCAGGTCTTACCGGTCGAAAGATTGTCGTTGATGGGTATGGTGGCTATGCCAGAGTCGGTGGAGGAGCTTTCAGTGGCAAAGATCCAACGAAAGTCGATCGTTCAGGTGCATACGCTGCACGTTACATTGCCAAAAATATTGTTGCGGCAGGTTTAGCCGACAAAGCAGAAGTTCGACTCGCCTATTTCATCGGGGCTCTTGCTCCTTTGATGCAGGAAGTTGAGACGTTTGGGACCAACAAAAAGTCGCAAAAGGTGATTGATGCGTTTGCTGCAAAACTTCTTGATACCTCAGTTGAAGGTATTTTGGAAGGACTTGATCTTAGACGACCGATTTATCTCAATACTGCTGCTTACGGTCACTTCGGCAGAGACGATTTCCCTTGGGAGCAGGTTGTTGCCTAACAATACATCAGCTTGTCAACAGCAGGAAAATATGTCATAATGCCACAACTTCACTGTTATGAGACAAATCGTTTGTTTTTCTCTTACGACACTTGTTCTGAGCTCCCTCTTGATTACTCCAGTTTTTGCAGAAACCAACGTCAATGTGGAAAGTAACACGGGGAACAATACGATTTGTGTCAATGGGAAATGCACGACGACAACCAATGAAGGAAAGAGCACGGTTTGTATCAATGGCAACTGTCAAACGGCAACAGGAAGCATCACCGTGCATGCAAAAGATGGTAACGCTACGGTGAATGTTACCACCAATGTCACCGCAGGTTCCCAAGGAGCGACGATCACGCCAGACCAAAATTTTGAGAAAAAGCTGCAGGACAAAAAGGCAAGTATGGAAGCAAAACGAAAAATCCAACAACAGAAATTTGATCTCCATACCTTTTGGTTATCTCTGAGAAGACTGATTACGTTACAGTTTCTCTTTGGTAAGCAATAAGCTATACTCTTATTCTATGACGCAGCAAACACTAAAAATCGAAGATCTCAAAAAAGGCACAGGCCCGGCCGTTAAAGACGGGGATCATGTGGTCATGCATTATACGGGATGGCTTGAGGATGGGACCAAATTTGACTCCTCACATGATCGGGATGAACCGTTTGCGACACCGATTGGTGTTGGGTATGTGATTAAAGGGTGGGATCTCGGCGTTGTCGGGATGCAAGTCGGGGGAAAAAGAAAACTCACGATTCCTTATGAGCTTGGCTATGGCAAGTACGGCGTTGATCCTGATATCCCCGGTTTCGCAACCCTGATCTTTGAAGTCGAATTGTTGAAGATTACCTAGTGTATTCCCCTATGAATTTTTGGCAGCAATTACCCCGACCGTTTACTGTCCTTGCTCCTTTGGATGGGGTGACTGATGTTGTTTTTCGCCAGATCATAACAAAAATTGGTAAACCTGATGTGCTGTTCACCGAATTTACCATGACTGAGGGATTGTTATCAAAAGGGCGAGAGAAAGTTTCTCAGAACCTTCTTTTCCATCCAGAAGAGCAGCCAATTGTTGCGCAAATCTGGGGTACTCAGCCAGAACATTTTTATACCGTTGCAAAGGATTTACAAACGCGTGGTTTTGCTGGCATTGATATCAATATGGGTTGTCCTGAAAGAACAGTTATCAAGAATGGCGCATGTTCTGCTCTTATTCACAACCCATCCCTTGCCGCTGAGATTATCCAAGCGACCAAAGAAGGCGCAGGTTATCAGATGCCAGTGAGTGTGAAGACTCGTATCGGGTTTGAAACAGCATCTGTTGCGGAATGGATTGGTTTTCTCTTGAAGCAAGATCTCGCAGCGCTTACTGTCCATCTCCGAACTGTTGCCGAAATGTCCAAAGTTCCGGCACATTGGGAAGTGATGCCACAGATCATCGCTCTTCGAGACCATCTCTCACCTGAGACTGTTCTTATCGGCAATGGAGATCTCAAATCACTTGATGAAGTTGCCAAGCAGTACAAAGCCTATGGCTGTGAGGGGTTTATGATTGGGAGAGGCGTTTTTGCCAATCCTTGGGTGTTTAACCCCAAGGTGACGCTTGGAGATGTTACGGTAATGGAGCGGGTGGATCTCTATCTTTTTCATATCAATTTGTATTATCAGACCTTTGGCAAGGAGAGAAATTTTGCCAACTTAAAAAAATTCGCTAAGACATACCTCAGCAATTTTCCAGATGCAACAACGTTGCGGGAGAGACTCATGGAGACAAGGACCTTTGTAGAACTCAAAGGCAGGCTTGAGGAATATAAAGCAAAAGCGATGGAGAAGCAAAGACAGTTTGTTTCTGAAATTATGTTTTAATTATGGCAATTTTCTCTATATAGATAATATTATATAATATACGAAGTCGCTCATGGAGAGTATAAAAGTATTTATTAGTTATTCTTCCGTGCAGAAAAATATTGGAGGAAGATTCAAAGCTTGTCTGACAAGCTATTGTGGCTATGAAACTTTTATTGCTCACAGTGATATACCAGGCTCTTTAATTTGGGAGGATGAAATAATTAAAGCTATTGAAAGTGCGGATTTTTTTATACCCTTAATTTCTGATGCATTCAAAGTATCAGATTTTACTGATCAAGAAACAGGTATTGCTGTTAGTCTGAAGAAGAAGATAATACCAATAAAATTAGAGGATATAAATCCATATGGATTTATAAATAAGTACCAAGCGATGAAATACAAAAAATATCAGGCTTATGATGGTATCAGAGATAATATAAAAGAATTAGTTCTAACTATTGCTCAAATTGTGTTAAATGATAAACAGTACCATGAGAAGGCAATAAACTCAACGGTTTATGCTTTTTGTAATAGTAGTTCGTTTGATACAACAAATGCCACAATTAAAATTATGCTTAATTATGATCATTTTGTATCTCGTCATCTTGATCAAATTGGTCAAGCAATAAAAAGAAATCCTCAAATTGCTGGTGCATTTGGGTTACTAGCGTTTAGGGAATTCTTACATAGAAAATATAAGATCGCCATTGACTCATAAGAGATAAATTTGTAAGATGAAATTACTATGAAATCTATAAAGCATAAAGACACCAAAGAACAATATGAAAAAATTGTAAAGCTAGTTGAGAGAGCAGAAAAAGCAGCTCAAAAATTTATCAAAGCAAATAAACATCTTGATCCGCAACTGCGGGTCAAGTATTCGTCATAACCAAAATTTGGTGTATAATAAGCTCATGTTTACCTATCTCCACACTCGTTCTGTCATGTTCCTTCGTCTCTCCTTGGGTTTAGTTTTCTTCTGGTTTGGCGTTTTGAAACTCTTTAATGCCTCACCGATGCTTCCGATTCTTAAAGATACCTTTCCCGGTATTGGGGAATCGCAACTGTTTATCTTTCTTCTGGCTTTTGGCGAAATGCTCATCGGGCTTGCATTTCTGACCAATCGATTTGTGAAGATCGCGGCAATTATCATGATGGTGACGCTTTTTGTCTTGAGTGTTGCCATGCTTTTTACGCAAGGTTTTGATCCACGATTTCCCGTGTTGTCCCTCGTCGGAGAACTGGTTCTGAAAAATGTTGTGTTGATCGCGGCAGGACTCGTTTTGATTGCAGAGAAAACAGAGACGATAGAAGAGAAGGCTCCCTCCAAGCAATGATTTAGTACTCCGTATATTTCTTCGTTTTGCCTTTCACTTTTTGTATTGGATACTTCTTGGCATCCTTAGCCTTTTTGTCATAAAACGCCCTGACTAGATCAATATCGAGGTCGTGACTTATGAGGAGCACCCAGGAGAGGATGTCAATGAGTTCATCCCCAATTTCTGCCTTCTTGTTCATGATATGCTTTTGTACTTCCTCTTCATTTTTCCATTGAAAATGTTCCAAGAGTTCTGCTGCTTCAAGGCTTAGTGAGATTGCCATGTCTTTTGGTTTGTGAAACTGTTTCCAGTCACGTTCTTCACGAAATTTCAGAATAACATCCACAAGTTCTTGAAACATAAACCTTAGTATACCCGAAAAATTTTGAGAAGCAACAGCAACAAAAGATCAATGACAAGTGGTATGAGAAGAAAAAGGCTTCCTTGCTGGAAAACTTGCAATACGATAGGATTTGCAAAAAGAACAGTCGGCGTAACCGCTGGTAATCGAACACCAAGGAAGTAAAAAAGCACCACAAAAAACGCAAGCACCCCAAACAGCTCAAGCGCTCCTTCCATATCTTTCTTGCTTGAAAACATCGTATTACCAATTTCAAATGCCGCGTAGCCAATGAGGAGCACCATCCAGGGATTGTGGAGCAGATGGTTTTGTGCGGCTGAGAAGAGGATGCCCAGTAAGAGAGACGTCCCAAACAGAAAGGGCGCCGCGCCGATGAGAAATCGACGAATAGGATCAGTTCTTGCAATTGCGACACTACCAAGCTTCACGTTTTGTCCTTCGATCTTCGGCATCAGCTCCATGTCACCTACAGGAACGAAGAGTATTCCCGCCATCAAAAAATGCGCCAGTTCATGAAGCAGCGTGCCAGGAAAGAAAAGAAGCGCTAAGAGAGAGATGGTTACTGTTTTGCTGTGCGTCACGCGATACAAAAGGAGTGATACCATCCGAGTCACTGCTTTGGATAAAAGAAAGAGAAGAAGCAGTTCACTGAAAAAAGCAAGGACAAAGAGCATACTCTCAGTATAGCATTTAGAAACAAATGCCAGAAGCAATGGGTTTTAGCGAAAAGCGGTGAACATTATGAAGCAGCGTTTGATATTGGTTGAGCGCGCAAGCGTTGGGATCAATACGTACTAATGCTTGCTTGGCGAGTGCTCCTTGTTCTTTCCATCCGACTTTGTCAAAAAAATACAGATAGTGAATAAGTGCTTCTTTATCTGTTGTTTTTGGAATCTGAAATGTCGTTTCGGTTACAGCAAAGCGTTCAACAATCGCTTTGTTTGTCGGCGTTCTTTTTACAAAGATAACTACAAAGTCATCCAAATAAATCAGAGCATAGTCTTTGTTGTCAAGAAGACTTCTGAGAAAATTATTTCTCCACGGTGTCTGATCCCAGTGAGAGATGAAGAGGATATTGAAATGGTACTGTCTGTCTCCCTTGGCAAACAAAGCCGGATTCTCCTGCATCGGTATGTAGACAGTTTGAAAAAAATCTTTTGGATATGCCTCAGGCCTGCCATCGACAAATACTTTTTCTTGTGGGTAGAGACGGTAATCAAGATAACTGCCAATATCAAAATTATTGTAGATTGGTCCTGTGAGATGTTGTTGGCGAAAAAAGTCAGCAGCTTGTTTGCCACTTTCTCGAAAACCAATCCCACCTGGGTGCATCGTGAAGAGGCGCATGATTGCTGTCAAGAGAACGAGAAGTGTCAAGCCAAATGCATAGAAGGTAAGGATGGTAAAGATTTTGGGTGTCAGGTACTTCTTTCGTAAGCTCGTGATTTTGGCTAAAGGAATGATGAGCGACTTTGTAAAAGGAAGAAAGGTTGCAAAGACAAAAAGAGGGAGATTGCGAATGTGGATGATTGCAGCAAGAGTGAACGCAATACAGACAAACCAATCTATTCTTTTCGTTGTGAGACGGCTGAGCAATAAGCTCATAAAACAAAGCGAGAAGGCAATTTCAAAAAGAAGAATACGTGCCTGCTGATAGAGCATTTGTAACAAAAAAATGTTTTGGTTTTCCATAACCGGCATACCATAGTTGTCAAGAACGGTGATTGGAAAAAGCGCGCCGGTTAGGCCATTGGGGTTGACGAGCGTTGCGAGTACTGCAAGACAGGTAACGATCACAAGTGATTTACTTGGTTTTGCAAGCAGAAAAAGTACCAGGAGCACGATGCCAACAAAAAAATAAATATGCAGATTCACCCAGAGCATTTCAAGCGGAATAAGCAGAAAAAGCAACTTCGTTGGCTTCTCTTGATAACGGTAGAGGATAGTTATAAAAAGTGTCATCAAGAGAAAACTAAAAATTTCCGGGCGAACATCACCTCGCTCAAGTAACAGAAATGCAGCAATACTTGCGACCAAAACACCAGCAAGGAGTGAAGAACGTTTGACGGCAAAAAAGAAGATAAGCAAAAAACTTGCCATGACAATGGTCGTTGAAAACACTAACAGCCCAGGTAAGCCAGCAAGTTGCGAGATCTCATAAAAGATAACTTCAGAGAGCCAGTGAGAGTTGATAAAGGGATAGGTGGGATACGTATACGAGAGAAGGTTGGTGTGAGGGATAGTATGGGTTTGCACGATAATCTTTCCAAGCAGCAAATGTCTGCCCAGATCTTGATCCATTGCGGTGAGCGGGTGCAGCAACCCAATCCAAAGATAGAGACTGATAAGAACGCCACAGATAATAAGTAATATTTTATGCATGCATGTGCTATGAATTTACCACTTGCAAAAGAGAAAAGCTATGTTCTATGATAGATGATAGAGTATCCCTATGCCAAGAAAAACACTTGCCCTTATTTCTGGTTTGGTCGTTGTCACCGTTATTCTTTTTATTATTGCCCTTAAAACTGGCAAGCAGGAAATGCAGCCAGCACCTACTCCTTCAGTACAACCATCACCTACTTCAGTAGCGCATTCTGTTTTGAGTTTTTCACCAAATCCCGTCACTGTCCAGCCAGGTGGGCAAGGGAGTGTTGCTGTAACGATTGATACGTCAGACAACGCTGTGACAGCTGTACAGCTTGAGATTGCTTATGATCCATCTGCCGTAACGAATATCAAGGTTACCTCAGGCTCTCTCTTTGCATCACCGACGGTACTGATTAATAAAAATGATGCCAAAAAAGGTCGCTACACGTATGCCTTTGGGATCACGCCAAATGGTAAAACCGTTTCAGGAACTGGATCAGTTGCAGCGATTACCTTCACTGCCAAAGGTGCTCTCGGTACACAGTCTCAGCTTACCTTACTCCCAACAAGTTTGGTGACAGCACGGGGTGTCGCAAGTTCAGTCCTCAAATCAGCAACCGGGACAACGGTTGTGATTGGTAGCGGCGGTGGAGCAATGCAATATACCAGTCCATCAGTTTCTCCAGTGAACAAATATTAAACGGAAAGAGAAAGGTTTATTCCCACTCGACTGTAGCTGGAGGTTTCGTTGTAATATCGTAAAGCACTCGTGAGATGTTGGGAACTTCATTAATAATTCTCGATGAAATTTTTTGTAATGTCTCATAAGGAAGATGCGCCCAGCCAAATGTCATTTCGTCAGATGAGGTGGTAATACGAAGAGCAATCACTTCTTCAAAGACACGGCCATCTCCTTTGACCGCAGTTGAATATGCACCACTCATGACAGGAAAAGAGTGAAACACAGTATGCAGAAGATTTGCTTTTTGTAATTCTTCCAAGGTAATATCATCTGCAATTTTTACTTGTTCAAGTCTTTCTTTTGTTACTTCTCCTCGTATCCGAACGCCATATCCTGGGCCAGGGAATTTTTGTTTATGGACAAATTCATCAGGAATTTTGAGTAGTGTTCCAAGTTTTCTCACTTCATCTTTATATAAGTCTCGTAATGGCTCAAGAAGTTTGAGTTTCATGTGTTTGGGCAGACCTCCCACGTTGTGATGACTTTTTATTTTATCTGCATGTTTCGTTCCTTTGCTCTCAATGACATCAGAATAGATAGTTCCTTGTAAAAGAAACGTAACATCTTTTCCACTTTTTACTAAGCGCTGCATTTCTTGCTCAAAAACGTCAATAAAAAATCCTCCAATAATTTTCCGTTTTTTTTCAGGATCGGTTACTCCTTTCAATCGTTTGAGCATTTCCTTCTCGACATTGACGATAATCGGTTTTATCTGCACGCCATTAAAGATTTTTTCAACATCTTGCCTTGTGCCATCTCGCATAAGACCGTTATCAACAAAAATTGGGATGAACTTATCTCCAAGCGATTTTGCTGCTAAAACACCGGCAACCGTTGAATCAACTCCTCCTGAAACAGCACCAATCACATACGAATCCCCGACAGTTTCTCGAATAGATGCTTCTAATAAGGCAGGATCGAGAGTATGCTCTTGTATTGCTACATTGCAGAGTGAGAGGAAGTTTTTGAGAATTTGTGAGCCGTATTCAGTATGGTCAACTTCCGGATGAAATTGTACGCCAAAAATTTGTTTTTTCATATTGGCGACGAAAGCAAACGGTACGTGATCTGTTGACCCTAATGTATCAAATCCATCTGGCATTGCAATGACTTCGTCTCCATGACTCATCCAGATCGTAGATTCTGTTGGTAAATCCTTTGCGATTGGCCATGCACGGTCTTTCATGTGTAATGTTGCTGGACCATATTCTTTTTTACCTGAAACAACAGTGCCTCCTAAGAGCTTAGAAGTTAATTGCATACCATAGCAGATCCCAAGCAGTGGAATACCAAGTGCAAAAATCTTTTTATCAATCTGTGGTGCGCCTTTTTCATACACAGAAGACGGCCCACCGGACAAAATAATTCCTTTTGGTTCCTCTTTTGTAATTGCAGCGAGTGCTTTCTCTGGAGGAAGAATGGTAATTGCAGCACCAAGTTCACGTAGTCTTCTGCCGATAAGATGTGTGGTCTGTGATCCGAAATCAACGATAAGGAGCATAAGTTATTATAAGGTTTTTATCTCTTTTGGGCAAGGGGAGAAAGTACAGGACAAATTTATGATAATCTCTTTTCATATACAATCTGGCCATCTTTTATTTTGATTATTTTGTCGATAGTAACTTTTATCAAAGCATCTTTCATAAAATCATTGCCAATATTGTTTAATACTTTTTTACAGACAGCATTAATATGTTGAGAAGTAGCTGAGCCTGTAGAAATAATAATGACACCTGCATGGTTTTGTAAGCTGACCTGTTCATAGAAGATAAAATCTCGATCTAAAGTAATAAGTGTCCTTTTTAGTTGTTTGCTTTTTTTCAGATGGAGTAAATCGTTTTTTTGCACGAAGTTATAATCAAACGCGTGAGTGATAGAGTATCCAAGAGATCGTAAATACGTCACGCTGGGTACGGGGAAGCATTCATCAGCGTACAATTTAAGATCTGATTTTTTAGAAGGCATACTGAGAGGTGAATTCTCTCTTCTTAATCTCGTCTAATGCTTTCTCAACATTTTTTCTTTTTACCCATGGATATGATGCAATAAAGTCAGCAATCGTATACCCTTCTTTTATATAGTCGATGAGATAGGTAATAGGAATTTTGCTTTTTGGAACAAGATTTGTTATATCATTTTTTTTCATTGTATTGATAATAAAGGAAGAGAGAAAGTTTGTCAATAAAAGCCTATAGTGTCGGAGTGTTCAGAATCGGACTGAAACTACCGCACCCCCAGCGCGGCGTACTACCACTATACTACACTCCGCAAAAAGAAAATCAACCACTAGGAAAAAATCTAATGTTGCTTTATTTTGCTATCTTGTATTTTATCATAAAGTTGTTATGATAAGTGATATTAATCATGGCACGAACAGCAGCAAACTCCCAAAAAGCGAATGTAGTAGAACAAAAAAGTGAAGCCTCACAGAAGTTAGAATCCATCCGTATTGCCATGGATCAAATCGAAAAACAATATGGCCGCGGTTCCATCATGCGGTTTGGTGAAGCAGCACAAAAGTTCGACATTTCGGTTATCTCAACCGGATGTTTGCCGCTTGATATCGCATTGGGTGCAGGCGGCTTGCCTCGGGGAAGAATTATTGAGATTTATGGACCTGAAGC
>Ga0209515_10010299_pt1 | contig 10432 bp, 10 predicted proteins | sample Subgroupgradi54m_FD_187454 | JGI IMG/M metagenome (GOLD analysis project Ga0209515, IMG submission 187454) | Subsurface groundwater microbial communities from S. Glens Falls, New York, USA - GMW60B uncontaminated upgradient, 5.4 m (SPAdes)... ...
CCGGTGACGGTCAAGCTCACGCCCCGGCAGTCGGTGGTCACGGTCGACTCCGACCCGCAGGGCGCCACCGTGCTGGTCGATGGGCAGGAGCGCGGGCCCACGCCCATGTCGGTCACCGACCTGCCCGCGGGCAGCGAGCACGAGTTCACGCTGCGACGCACCGGCTACTCCGACATCGTGCGCAAGGTGAAGATCCCGGCGCCCGGGCGCGAGGCCAGCGTCAACTGGAGCATGACCATGTCACCCGACTTCGCCGCGGTGCGCCTGGAGAGCGACCCGCCTGGCGCCAAGGTGCTGCAGAACGGCGAGTTGCTCGCCGGCATGGTCACGCCCGTCATCGAGCACCTGGTGCAGGCGGGCAAGCCTTACCTGTTCACGCTCAAGCTCGAGGGCTACCAGCCGCTGGTGCAGCAGGTGACGCTCGAGCCGGGCGCGCGCGGCCAGCGCATCGGCGGCAAGCTGCAGCCGGGCGCGTCGCTCAGCATCAGCGTCGGCCTGCCCGACGTGCACATCAGCGTGGTCGGCGTGCCCGCGTGCACCGACAAGCCCACGCCGCTCGTCGACTGCCCCGTGCCCAGGGGCAAGCACAAGGTCAAGCTGGTGGCCAAGAACCCCGCCTTCGACGAGAGCATCGAGGTCGAGATCAAGGACAAGGACGTCAGCAAGCAGGTCGGCATCGGCATGGTCGAGGCCGAGGGCGAATTCATGCTGCAGCAGGGTCACAAGAGCGTGCGCAAGCTGGCCGCGCTCGAGGGTCGCCAGCAGGTCACCATCATCGATCCCAGGACCGGCGAGTCGTCGCGCAAGTCGGTCGTGGTCCCCGCCGGTGGCACCGTCAAGGTCGCCAAGTAAGCTAGCGCTCGGTACTTCAAGAGGAGAGACTTCCATGCAACGTCGCAACGTCGTCGTGTCGCTCGTCGCCCTCGTCCTGCTCGTGCTCGGCCTGGGCGCGGGCGCCACCGTGTTGGCCAAGGGCAAGGCCAAGAAGGCCGGCGCGGTCACCGTCGAGGTCAAGACCTCGCTGGGCAGCTTCAAGATCGAGGTCTACCCCGACAAGGCGCCCAAGACGGTGGAGAACTTCCTCAAGTACGTCGACGACAAGTTCTACGACGGCACCATCTTCCACCGTGTCATCGCCGACTTCATGATCCAGGGCGGCGGCTTCGACAAGAACATGGTCAAGAAGGAGACGCGCGAGCCCATCACCAACGAGGCCAAGGGCGCCATGTCCAACGCCAAGGGCACGGTGGCGATGGCGCGCACCTCCGATCCCAACAGCGCCACGGCGCAGTTCTTCGTCAATGTGAAGGACAACAAGCGGCTCGACTACTCGGGCGGCCCGGGCGGCGACGGCTACTGCGCCTTCGGCAAGGTGGTCGCGGGCATGGACGTGGTCGAGAAGATCAAGGCCGTGCCCACCGGTCAGTCGGCCGACATGGGCGACGTGCCGACCACGCCGGTGGTCATCGAGTCCGTCCGCCGCGTGAAGTAGTCTCCGGGCAGTGACGGTCAAGAAGCACCTCTCGCCCGCCGGCGGCGTCGTCCGCGAGGCCAGGCGACCGTCTGGCTGGCAGGCGCCCGGGCCGCGCCCGGCCGGACCGGGCGAGCGCGCGGATCTCTGGCCCGGAGTGGGCGAGGATCTCTGCTTCCTCGTCGGTGACTGGCGCATCTTGCAGCGTGTCGACGGGCACCGCTGGTCGATGGACGATCTGGTCACCGCGCACCTGGCCGCCAGCAGCGTGGCGCGGCCGCCGGCGCGCTACCTCGACGTCGGCTGCGGCGTGGGCTCGGTGCTCATGGCGGTGGCCTGGCGCTTCCCCGACGCGCGCTGCGTCGGCATCGAGGCGCAGGAGCTGTCGGCTCGGCTGGCACGCCGCTCGCTCGCCTACAACGGCGCCGACGAGCGCGTCGAGGTGCGCCTGGGCGACCTGCGTGATCCGGCCATGCTGCCCGAGGCCGGATGTTTCGACCTGGTTACCGGGACGCCGCCCTACTTCCCGCGCGGCACGGGGGTCGAATCGACCCTGGTCCAGCGCGGCCCGTGTCGCTTCGAGCATCGCGGTGGCATCGAGGACTACAGCGCGGCCGCGGCGCGCGCGCTCGCACCCGAGGGGCGCTTCGTGCTGTGCGCCGCGTACGGCCAGAGCGAGCGCATCGAGGCGGCCGCGGCGGAGCACGGGCTCTGCATCCTGCGTCGCGTCGACGTGGTGCCGCGCGCGGGCAAGACGCCGCTCCTGGTGCTGCATGTGCTGCGTCGTCTCGCCGACGGCGGGCCTGCGCCGGGCGGCGCGCGCCACGATGCGATCACAGTGCGAGATACGCACGGGCAGTGGACGCCCGACTTCTTGCCCATACGCACCGAGATGGGCCTACCTCCGGCGCCCTCTTCACCGTCGGTGTGACCGTTGTCTCGCAGCAGCTTCGTCACACGGCTGAGCTGACCGGATCGTCTCGTCTGCGTAGTAATCGCGCGCAGCGAGGTTCATTCGATGTCGCTGTCAGGAAGCCATCACGAGCTCTCGTTATCGGATCTCATCCAGGTCGGCGCGGCCAACCGCAGGACCTTCCGCGCGCGCGTGCGCGGCGACCACGCGCGCGGCGAGTGCTACGTCACCGCGGGCGAGATCGTCCACGCCACCTACGGCGAGCTGGTCGGCCTCGACGCGATGTACGCCATGCTCGGCGATGCCAGCGTGAGCTACGAGGTCGAGTCAGGCGTGGTCGCCCACCTGCGCACGCTCAACGCCAGCTGGCAGCATGTGCTGCTCGAGGCCGCGCGCCGGCAGGACGAGGGCTCCTTGCCGCGCCCGATCACCGGGCCGGTGCCGACGCTGCAGACGGCGGCCGCGCCCTACTCGCTGGCCCGGCGGCTGGCCTATGTGACCCTGGGCGCCGCGGTCGCGGGCGCGATCATGCTCTCGCTCTGGGGCGTGCTCCTGCGCGAGCGGCCCACGGCGCAGGTGGCCGCCGCGGGTGCGAAGGCTGCACCCGCCGCGAGCGCGCTCCCCGCTGCCCGGCCCGCGTCCGCGGCCAACGCCGCGGCCGTCGCCACCAGCGCGGTCGACGCCGCCACGCTCGGTGGCCCTGGCGACGCCGCGCCCGTGTACATCTCCGGCCCGGCGCCGCGCTCGCCCGGGGTCGACCTGGCGCTCGCGCCCACCATCGTGCTGCGTCTGCTCGTCGACAGCGACGGTCGCGTGCTCGACGCGCGCGTGTACCGCTCGCGCCTCGAGCTGAGCGCGTTCGAGGAGGCCGTGCTGGCCATCACGCCCGAGCTGCGCTTCCAGCCGGCGCGCAAGGCCGGCCAGCCGGTGGCCGCGTGGCTCAACTGGCCGGTCAGCTTCGGGCAGGCGGCGCCCGCGGGCGCGGCCACGCTGCACATCAAGGGCTCCGACACCATCGGCGGCGCGCTCGGCCCCGACCTGGCGCACGAGTTCGTCACCGCCGGGCACGCCAACGTCGAGGTCGCCGTCGAGGCGCTGGGCTCGGCCACCGCCTTCGTCGGCCTGTTCGACGGCAGCGCCGACATCGGCGCGTCGTCGCGTCCGGTCAACGACAAGGAGCTCGAGGAGGCGCGCCGCCTGGGCGTGCAGCTGGAGGAGCTGGTCATCGGCTACGACGGCATCGCCGTGGTGGTGCATCCGTCGAACTCGCTGTCGCAGCTGACCGTGGAGCAGACCGCGCGCCTGTTCACGGGCGAGATCGGCAACTGGAAGGAGCTGGGCGGACCCGACCTGCCCGTGCATATCTACAGCCGGCCCAGCTACTCGGGCACGCACTCCTTCTTCAAGGAGAAGGTGGTGCGCCGCGGCAACGCCAAGGGCCCCGAGGAGTTCGCCCCCGCCACGGTCTGGGTCGAGGAATCGGGCGAGGTGGTCAAGCGCGTCGCCGCCGATCCGGGCGCCATCTCGTACATCGGCATGGGCTGGGTCGACGCGGGCGTGCGCGCGGTGGCGCTTTCCCCGGGCGCGGGCCACGTCGCCATCGCGGCCAGCGCCGAGACCGTGCGCGACGGCAGCTACCCGGTCTACCGGCCGCTGCTCATGTACACGCGCGGCGCGCCGCGCGGCGCGGTGGCCTCCTTCCTGCGCTTCGTCCTCTCGCCCGCCGGCCAGGCCCTGGTCGAGAAGCACGGCTTCATCCGCAGCGACACGCCCGCCGACGCGCTGGTGCCGCTGGCCGCCGAGACGGAGAAGGCGACCGTGGCCAACGGCGCGGCCGGTCCGACGCTGCGCCTGCAGTTCCGCGCCGCCTCGGCGCGCATGGACGCCGCCGGTATGGCCGGCCTGGCCGAGCTGACCCGGCGCCTGAACAAGAGCGGCGAGCGCATCCTGATCGTGGGCCACGCCGACGCCGAGGGCACCAGCACGTCGAACGAGAAGGTGTCGCTGTGGCGGGCGCAGACCGTCGCGGCCTACCTGCGCAAGGCGGGCGTGCCGGTGGAGCGCATGCAGGTCGAGGCCGTGGGCAGCGAGCGGCCGCTCGCGACCAACCAGACGGGCGAAGGCCGCGACCGCAATCGCCGCGTCGAGGTCTTCGTGCTGGGGCGGTAGCTGCGGCTACCTGCGGCTACCTGCGGATGTAGGGGCGGGCGGGCACGCGCTGGCCGCTGTTGTGGCGGATGCGCACCTGCGTGGGCCGGCTGTGGTCGGTCACGCGGATCACCGTGCGGTTGTCAGCACGGCTGACCCAGCGCGGGTGCACCCAGATGTAGGCTGACCCCTGCGGCTCCCAGCGGCCGGCCACGTAGTAGTAGCCGGGCTGATCCTGCGCCCAGTAGCCGTCGTACCAGACCCACTCGCCCGAGTAGTCGTCCCAGACCCAGCGGCCGTCGACCCAGACATAACCGGCGCGCGGCTCCACGTACACCGAACGCGGCGCCGGCGGCGCCGAACGAACCACCAGCGAGCCACGGTACTGCCCGCGCGCCGTGCAAGCCGACGTCATGGCCAGGCCCGAGCAGGCGAGCACGATGGCCAGCGTGGACGTCGACAGAAGCTTCTTGGCGATGCTCATCGCTTCCTCCTCGAATTCGAATAAATAGACGAATCGACAGGCTGTAATGGAGCAACGCGCGTGCCACAGCCGGGCGCGGCGCGCTACGACGCGGGCGCGGCAAAGCACCGATTCCTGGTCGGTCCGGATGTGGCGATTCCGCACGTCGTGCGGGAGAGACACGGGCAGAGGCGGCGAGGTTAAACCGGCACGATCGCTAGACCTGGTCGAGCCACTTCTTGAACGACTCGAAGCCGTAGGGCCGGCCCAGGAAGTCCTTCACCAGGTTGGCGGCGTCCTTGCTGCCGCCGGGCACGAGCACCGTGTCCCGGTACTTGTAGGACGTCTTGGTGTCCATCATGCCGGCCTTCTGGAAGGCCGAGAACAGGTCCTTGGCAATCACCAGGCTCCACATATACGTGTAGTAGCCCGACGAGTAGCCATTGAGATGGCCGAAGGCGGCCTGGAAGTGCGTGTCCTTGACGTAGGGGAACACGCTGTACTTCTTCTGCAGCTCCTCGACGACCTTGGTGCTGTCGAAGGCCTCGAGGTCCATGCGGTGGTAGCGGAGCGAGAGCGCCGCGTAGAACATCTGCGTGCGCACCCAGTAGCCCTTGCCGAACTCCTTGGCCGCGCGCATGCGCTTGACGATGTCGGCGGGGATGGGCGTGGCCTTGTCGTCCTTGGCGAAGGTCTGCAGCACGTTGACGTCCCAGGCCCACTCCTCGAGCATCTGCGAGGGCGCCTCGACGAAGTCCCACTCGGTGGCCACGCCCGAGAAGCGCACCCACTTGTGCCGGCCCGCCAGCACGTGGTGCATGAGGTGGCCGAACTCGTGGAACAGGGTCACGACGTCGTCGTGCTCCATCAGTCCGGTGGGGAAGTTGCAGACCAGCGCGCCCTCGGGCAGCTGCTTGCCGGCGACGCCCGAGCGCAGCGTGAACTGCGCCGCGTGCTTGTACTTGCCCTCGCGCGGGTGCAGGTCGAGGTAGATGCGTCCGATCTTCTCGCCGCCCTGGAAGACGTCGAAGGCGTCGACGTCGGGGGACCACTTCTCGGCGTCGGTGGCCGGCTTGTACTCGATGCCGAACAGCGTGCCGGTCACCGACAGCAGCCCGGCCTGGGTCGACTTGAAGTCGAAGTACTTGCGCACTTCCTGGGCGTCGAAAGCGTACTGCTCCTTCCTGACCAGGTCCTCGTAGTAGACCGCCTCGGTGCCGTCGACGGCAGTGGCCTTGGGGTCGTCCTTCTTCTTGCGCGCCAGCAGCACCGCGTAGTCACGCTTGGCCGCCTTGTCGGAGGCCTTGCTGATCTTGTCGACGAAGACCTGGATGGCGTCGCCGTTCTTGATCATCTTGATCTCGGCGTCGTAGTCGGCCCAGTCCTTGTAGCCGAGCAGGTGCGCCTTCTCCTGGCGCAGCGCCAGCAGCTCCTTGAAGACCTCGTCGTTCTGCGGCCAGCCGCGGTTCATGTAGACCATGAACAGCTCGGTGCGCGCCTTGCCGTCGCGGGCGTAGGTGCGGAAGGGCAGCCAGTCGGGGTAGTCGGTGTTGACCACGACGTTGCCGTCGGCGTCGGGCTTGTGGGCATCGATCCAGTCCTGCGGCAGACCGGCCAGCTGCTCGGGCTTGAGCTTCACCGAGCGCACGTCCTCGCGGATGTTGTTGGAGAAGTGCTGTCCGACGATGGTCTCGCGCTCCGACAGCTCCTTGAGCCGGGCGCGCGTCTTGTCGTCCTTGTCGACGCCGGCGCGGCGGAAGTCGCGCAGGGTCAGCTCGAGCATGCGTCTGGCCTCGGCGTCGAGGCCCTTGGCGTCGACCGCCTTGATGGCCTCGTAGACGGCGCGGTCGAGCTTGATCTCGGTCGACAGCTTGTCGACGTCCTGGGTGCACTTGTCGCCCGCCTCGCGCACCGCGGCGACCGGGTGGACCTGCGAGTACAGGCCGGAGATCTGGCCGGCGTTGTCCAGCTCGACCGACAGGTCGTTGAACAGCTCGAGCGTGGCCATGGGCTCACGCTGCGAGCCGTCCTTGAGCTGGGCGAGCTTGGTACGCGCGGCGTCGAGGTGTCCCGCGCACTGGTCCTGGAGCCACGCCTCGGGCGGGCGCGGTGGCATCGGCTTGGCTGCTTCCACGGGTCTGGCCTCCTCCGCGGGCGACGCAGGCTGCTGCGGTCCCACGGGTGTCGGTGTCGTCGGTGGTGTCGCGGGCGCCTTGCCTGCCGGTGACGGACAGGCGGAAGCGATCAGGAACAGCACCGCGGCAAATGGACGATAGCGCATCGGGGGTACCTCCGGACTCCGGACGCACCACGGCCGGCGCCCGTGCGGCGTCGGCCGTGATGGATTGACTGGAAAACTACCGCGTTACTACGCGGGCGGTATCAGATCTTGCTGAGCACCAGGAAGCAGAACAGCAGCGAGTAGATGACCAGCGACTCGATGAGCGCGAGGCCGAGAATCATCGGCGTGAACAGCTTGTCAGCCGCGCCGGGGTTGCGCGCGATGCCATCGAGCGCGGTCGCGGCCGTACGACCCTGACCGAGCGCGCCGCCGAACGCCGCGAGACCAAGGCCCAGACCGGCGCCGAGGGCGATCCACCCGCCCTGGCTCGCCTTGGCCGCCGCCACGCCATTATCCTGCGCAAAAGCAACGGCCGAGACGGCGAAAACGGCCAGGAACGACAGCAGGCTGAGGATCTTCTTCTTCGCGTTCATCAGAGCTTCTCCTTTTCAGACCAATCGGATGCGGAAATCTATTCGGGGTGGCGCCGAAGGCTAGTGATGCTCTTCGTGGGCCACGGCCATCGAGATGTAGACCATCGAGAGCAGCGTGAAGACCAGGGTCTGGATCACGACCACGAGGATGCCGAGGATGAGGAACGGGACCGGCACGAGCAGCGGCACGAGGCTGAAGAAGATGGCCACGACCTTGTGGTCAGCGGCCATGTTGCCCATGAGGCGCAGCGACAGCGAGATCGGTCGCGCGACGTGCGAGATGAGCTCGATGAGCAGCATGAGCGGCGCGAGCACCGGGATGGGGCCGAGGAAGTGCTTGAAGTAGGCGATGCCGTGTTCCTTCACGCCCAGGAAATGCGTGGCCAGGAAGACCAGGATGGCCAGCGCCAGGTTGGTCTTGAGCGTGTCGGTGGGCGGGGCGAAGCCGGGGATGAGCGCGAGCGCGTTGTTGAAGAAGATGAACATCGCCAGCGAGCCGATGAACGGCAGGTACTTCTGCGCGTTCTTCTTGCCCATGACGCCCTCGGCGATGCCCAGGATCGCCTCGGCGAACATCTCGAACAGGTTGCGCAGGTTGAACTTCGCCGGCGGCACGATGGCGTTCTTGCCCGCACGCGCGAGCGAGCGCTTGTACGCGAACGCGCCGTAGATCAGGAACAGCGCGACCATCGCGGCCGAGAACACGTGGGCGAGGCCGAACTCGCTCTCGGCGAAGGGCCCGAAGGTCCACGGATGCAGCGTGTCAGGGCCGCGGCCGAGGTACAGGCGCAGGTTCTCGTAGAGATGATCCCAGCCGGGAAGGTAGCCCAGGAGGTTCCACCAGGTATCGTGCTCGCCCATGGTCTAGGTTGGTCTCTCTAGCTCGGGTTCTGCTTACGGCTTTGGCTCGGCGTGGGTCCCGCGCACATAACGCGCCGACTCGACGACGATGGACAGGAGAAAGATCGAGATGCCCACGGCGAATGCGGCCGGCGACATGGGCAGGAAGCGGATGCACACGAACACGACCGCGAACAGCGCGATCATCTTCACGATGAACAGCATCTGCATGCTCTGGCGCTTCGCGGTCGAGCCGGTCAGCAGCGACTCCCAGATCTTGCGGATGGCGTAGAAGTTCACGCACGCGATGAGCGCGCCGAGCGCCACCCCGACCAGCACCGGGCGCTCGAAGGCGAGCGCCGCGATCACGATCGCGATGCCGGAGAAGAACAGGTTCCAGCGTTCCATCGCGCGCAGGTGTTGTGGGCCCACTACGACTTGCCCTCCGGCTTGGAATCGTCGCTGTCCTCGGGTTGCGCGAGCGGCCCGCCCTTGTGCTCGGCGCGACGGTTGGCGTCGGCGGTGGCTTCCTTGGCCGCGGCAATCATGCCCTTGAAACCCGCCGCGATGCCGAGCAACGCGAACACGATCATCATCCAGGGATCGGTGCCCAGCCACCGGTCGAGGTAGTGGCCCACGAGCCAGCCGATGAACACGGCCACGCCCATCTCGATGCCGATGGACGACAGGCGCCAGATCGGCATGAGGCCGCGATCGTTGTCGTCGTCCTTTGTAGACTTCGCGCTCATCGGTTGGTTGCCGATTGGATGCACGCTATGAGCCACGGGGGCCGGCAAGGCAGCCGCGAGTTATCACGCTGAAACAAAGCCCGTCAACGAAAAACCGGGGCGGCGAAAAGGCAAGAAGCGCGGCAGTTTGCCGCGGGCTTCTCGAGAATGTGTACGACCGCGTCACGAGGCCGGCGCGACCTGCTTTTTGGACAGGGTGCGGGCCAGGTCGAGCAGGGTCTCGTTGGGCGATCCGACCAGCAGCGCGGGCTGCACATCGGCGAGTCCCCACGGCTCGACCGTGCCGTTGGTGACCGCGAAGGCGCCGCCGTCGATGCGTCCGACCACGCCGAATCCGGACTCCAGCGGCACCTTGGCCGCCTCGTGCACGAAGGGCAGCGTGGCGACGTCGACCTCGATGAGGCCGCGCTCGCAGGTGAGCACCAGGCGGTACTTCAGGATGCGCCGCTCCAGCATGAGAATATTGCCGAGATCGCTCAGGAATACGCCGGTCCATCCCTTGACCAGGCCATCCGACGCGATGCCCGTGTAGGGCTGGTAGTAGAGCTGGACCTCGCCGATGCGGCGCGCGATCAGGCCCGAGTGGGCGGTCACGACGTCGACGAAGCCGAGCTCGTGCAGCGCGATCGACGACGTCCGATCGTTGAGCGTCCACCACGCTCCCGGCTGGTGCGGCGAGCAGCCGAGCACGACGTTCTTGGCGCCCGAGCCCTTGCAGAACTCGGCGATGGCGACCGCGACCTCGGAGACCGAGCCGGTCTGCGCCAGGCGGCGGTCGCCGTTCCACAGCACGCCGCCCGTGGGCAGACGGTGGATCGAGTCGAAGTGGAAGAAGCGACCTTCCCAGGGCGGACGCAGCGCCAGCTTGTCGCCCACCTTGATCTCGGTGACGGTGTTGAAGTCTTCGGGCACGGCGATGTGCGTCTCCCCCCGAGGGTCGAGCGCAACGAACAGGATGCCGCGCGGCGTCAAGCCCTGGCGGCGTAGCTCGCCCAGGCCGATGGCGACGGCGGCGGGGTCGCGGTAACGAAGAACACGGGTCGGGATCATGGTTCGGAGCTCTTTCGAATGGTGCGGAGGTTGCGGCGGCCGGGGCTGTGAGTCTCACAGCCGGGCGGCGGAAGCAAGCGGCG
>Ga0209515_10010300_pt1 | contig 10432 bp, 14 predicted proteins | sample Subgroupgradi54m_FD_187454 | JGI IMG/M metagenome (GOLD analysis project Ga0209515, IMG submission 187454) | Subsurface groundwater microbial communities from S. Glens Falls, New York, USA - GMW60B uncontaminated upgradient, 5.4 m (SPAdes)... ...
TGTCGATTTGAAGGCCCAGCCCCTGCCAAAAAAATCCCGGACTTCGCAGATGTCCTTATCGAACAGGAAGGCTCCGGCATATTGAACTGGGCACTTGAAGGATTGGCTTTGCTTCTCAAAGACATTGAACAATCCGGCGATATTCAAATGCCTGCGTGCCAAGAGAGTATTGTTGACGCCCTGTTGGCCGAAAGTGACAGCTTGCGCCATTTTCTGACTGACCGGATAGAACGTGACGATCACTCGGATTTATCCGTCCCAGAAATCGTCGAGGCATACGCAGAGTATTGCCCTTCTATGGGATGGAATCCGAAACCTATTACCATCGTTTACCGGGAACTGGAAGGGTTAATGCTGGAACTGTTTGGGACGGCAAAGGCGCACTCTATCCAGCGTGACAATAAGTCAGTTAAAGGTTTCCGTCGGGTCAAAATTAAAGGACAAGGGACACAAGAATGGCAATAGATTTATCAAAACTGGAAAATGTGAAACACCACGGCGCAAAGGTTGTCGCCCGCTGTCCGGCGTGCGCTGAGGCAGGCACCGACCGCAAAGGGGAACATCTGTTCATCGAACCGATCGGCAGGTTCGGCTGTGTGGTTTCCCCCGGACATGATGGACACAAACACCGGCAACGGATTTTTGAGCTAGTCGGAATTAAAACAGGCATCCCATCCGGCTTTAAAATCAGGAAACCCTCAACCCTTATTTCAGAACAGAAAGCCGTTCAAAAGAATATTTTGGGACGTTTGGGACACGTCCATTCAACTCACGCCCGAAAGGTGATTGACGAACCTGTTCTTCAAAAAGAGAAACGAGATGAGCCTTTAAACAGCGTCCCATCCGTCCCAGAAACCAGTCGGCATTTGTATTCACCAAACGAACTGGAAATGCTTCACGGGATAGACACCGAATCTCTTCAACGGATCGATGAGGTTAAACGAATCTTTAACGGAACGGTTGTGAGTGTTATTGACCGAAAACCCTAATGATTTATGTAATTTTTGAGAGGAAAACAATTTTATGAGCAGATGGTCTTATTCAAGCAGATGGACAACTGAGGAATGTAAATCGATCACAACAAAATTCCTCAATAAACATCATTACTTTAACGGCAGTGTCCGCTGGGGCGGGATGAATTGGAGCCGTAACGGTGAACAGACCGGCAGTATTGGCTTTGTTATCTCAACAGTCGAGGGTGATTCATATATCCGCTTTCAATACACGCAGACAGATCGGCACACGCAAGAAAAGACCGAGCTTGATTATAATGTCCGGATTGTGTGGACGCCCTGCCATTTCGGGGGGCGCCGGTGGTGGTTTATCTGTCCTCTGGTGGTTAACAGTTATGCCTGCAATCGCCGGGTGGGCGTGTTGTATCTGGCCGGCGACAAATATTTCGGGTGCAGACATTGCCATAACCTCACCTATGAAAGCTCTAAGGAAAGCCATAAATTCGACAGTATGTTTTGGAAAATGGGAGTTGATCCAAAAATAGGCAAACAATTATTTAAAAGGGGGTTTTAAAATGACAACGGAAAAACAGATTGAAGCCAACAAACAAAACGCACTCGTTTCAACCGGGCCGATGACAGATGAAGGCAAAGCACTTGTTTCGCAGAACGCGGTTAAGCACGGCATCTTTGCCAAAGATTTGATTATTGTCGCCGGTGACGGCAAAGAAAATGAACAGGAATATCGGGAACTTATGGACGGTCTTATCGTCAGCCTCAATCCTACCGGCCAAATGGAGTGCCTCTTGGTTGAGAAAATAGCGGTGGACTTCTGGCGTTTACGTCGGGTATTGCGTTTTGAGACTGGAAGTGTCCGAAAATTTCTCGATACGGCGATAAGCAATTACTACAACAAAGCGAATTGGGAAGGCAAAAAAGAACATAGAGAAAATGAAAATATTGACGAGGATATCACCAAACAAAAGGAATTTATTGACTGGAATAACCGCTATATCAAAGCGCTTAAAAGTGGTGTGGTGAATTTTGACAGTCCCACATGGTCAAACGAAAGTTTGGAAAGCGACATCGAGGAAGACTTGATTCTTATAATGGAATCTATTAGTGAAAAAGTAATGAACGAAGATGAGTATCTGGACTTTGAAGACAAAGGGCTGGAATTTGAACAGATGAAAACAATACTGAAAAGAGCCGAATACACAGACAAGGACATCGCTGAAGCGCTTATCGAATGCCTCGAGAAGCAGAACAAAGGCTATGAAAAATGCATCGAAGAACTTAATCAGGAACGGCGCAAGAACGCCTTCGCCGAGGACGTGGCGATCAAAATAAACAGCCTGCCAACCGGGGACACCTATGAGAAGGTCATCAAATATGAAAAGGCTATTCAGCGGTCTATTCTGCAAAACATCGCCTTGTTGAAGCGGCTCCAAACTATGCACTAAATGGCTTTGTTTTGGAAAAAAATAAAGGTACTTGGAAGGGGGGATAGGGATGCGGGTCGGGCGAGGCGCAGGTCGTCAGTGATACAAATTTTTTAAAATGTCGTGTCGTGGTCGTTTTTGAAAAAATAATTCTTTTTGAAACAAATGATTCAATAAACTACTTGAAATAAACAGGAGAATGATTATAATGTTTTATAAGGTTAAGGAGAACAATGCTATGGAAGATTACATGACAATTAAAGAAGCGGCGGAATTTCTCAAAATTACCGGCCAGACGCTCCGCAACTGGGACAATTTGGGAAAGCTAAAACCTTATCGGCATCCGATGAACAATTATCGTTTGTACAAAAAGGCTGAGCTGATTAAAATACTTAAATCAATCAAGAAAAAATGAACCCCTCTCCTATCAAATATTTTCTTTACGCCCGCAAGTCTTCCGAAAGCGAAGATAAACAGGTCGCCTCTATCCCATCGCAAATTGACGAACTCAAACGACTGGCTGAAGAAAGACAACTGACTGTTGTAAATATTTTCACCGAGGAGAAATCAGCTAAAGCCCCGGGACGGCCAGTTTTTAGTCAAATGATTGAAGCCATCCATAAAGGCGAAGCTAACGGAATTATTTGCTGGAAGCTGGATCGCTTGGCCCGTAACCCTATTGACGGCGGGACGATCAACTGGCTCTTACAACAAGGCACCATCCAGCATATACAGACCTTCCAGCGCGGCTATCTGCCTACTGACAACGTTTTAATGATGGGTTTAGAGTTTGGCATGGCCAATCAATTCGTTTTAGATTTGAGTGTCAACACTAAACGGGGAATGAGAAAGAAAGTTGATGACGGCTGGTTCCCTCATAAGCCCCCTATCGGATATTTATGCAATAAACACAAACTGCCGGATATTCCCCCGATTTTCAAAGACAAGGATACGTTTGCCATTGTCAAACAGCTTTGGGACACCATCCTCACAAAACGCTGTACGGTGAATTATATTTTTAAACTGGCTAATGATTTAGGATTAAAAACGCATTCCGGGCGTCGGCTTACCGAAGGCCAGTGTCATTTAATGCTTCGCAATCCTTTTTATTATGGATGTTTCAAATGGAAAGACGGTATTTACAAAGGCAACCACGATCCTATGATCAGCAAACAGCAGTTTGATGAGGTTCAGGCTATTCTGGACGGACGATCATTTACCTGCGCACAAAAACACAGCTTCGCTTATACGGGCCTCATGCGATGCGGTGAATGTGGCGCCGCTATTACCGCCGAAAATAAAACCAAGCACCAGAAAAACGGCAACGTTCATCATTACACTTATTACCGTTGCACCAAACGCATCAAAAAATGTTCGCAACGGCCTGTCCGGGTTCATGAACTTGAAGGACAAATCGCTAATGTTTTAGGAAAAATTGAAATTCCCTCTTCTTTTCGTCAATGGGCGATTAAGCAACTGAAAGCCGAAAAGGCCAATGAAACCGAAGACCAAAAAGAAATCGTTGATGCCCATCGTAAGGCATGGGACACCTGCAAACGAAAACTTGATGCTTTGTTTGACCTTCGATTAAGCGGCGAAATCAGCCCGGATGAATTTGCCAAGCACAAAACAAAACTGCTTGAAGAAAAACACAAATACGAAAAGTTAATGGATGACTCGAATAATCGGGTGGAAACTTGGCTGGATCGTGCTGAAAAAATGCTTCAATTTGCCGAGACCGCTAAAAGTAGGTTTGAACTTGGGGGGCTTGATGATAAGCGGGACATTCTGGCGGCTCTCGGTTCGAACCTGTCGCTGTTAGACAGAAACCTGTCGATTACGCTCACCAAACCGCTTGAACTGGTCGGAGAAGTCGCACCCGATGTTCAGGCGCTTCATAAACGGTTGGAACCTCGTTATCCTATTGACAACATTGAGGCTTATGAGAAATTCTACGCCAAAAATGAAAACTGGGGTGCATTGATGGACGAAAATCGAACCTGCGAACCCCAAAGGATTCAATTAGTTATAAATTTCTATCGCAGGAAGCACGCTGGGCGACTTGAGATTTCAATAGATACGCCGTTTACTTAGGACAGAAAATTAGTCGGAAGAAAATGTCACGGATGGCGCCTGGATATAAAGTTCACCGGATCCGGAGTCGTAAAGCAGAGATTGTGATACATCAAAAATGACGCGTATCTTGTGATTGGCAACTCCATTTTGAACTGTTATTGGATCTGTGGGAGTATATGTTTGTTCTGGAACACTTGATACTGTAATGGTGCACGGCGCCTGTTGTGTTGAATCTGTTGTCGCAACGCTGCCAAGAGTATCACCTCCAAGGACAGCGGTTGTATAATGAGTTCCATCGTTACCGCTTACAGTGAAAGTAGTCGAAGGTTGAACTTTTATAATGGTATAAGTTCCATCGGGAACAGTCACACCGCTGATGAAATTTCCCGCGACTGAGCTAGAGCCCACTGAAGCAATATCGACCGTGCTGGATGTACCGCTAAATACAGTAGTACAACTAGAAGACGTAGTACAAAGTTTAACTGTGTTTACCTGTACCTTATAAACAGTCGCGGGACCAAGCGCGAATGCCCGCGGGATAAATATAAAAACTGCCGTTATTAAGGCAACGCTTGTTAGAAAAACTTTATTCATACGGCTTATTTTCTGCCTCCTTCTATAGTCAATCCGCTTGACTTTGATTTAATGGATTTTATCACCGTAATATCGAAATCCCTGACCACTCTATCAAGGACTTTATCACGCAGGTTGATCTTGGGATATGCGGCCGGTGAACCTTTGATGTCACTGATAATATCATGCAGAGAAAATGAAGTAAACGCCAGCGTCAAGGCGCCCTCAAACCGGAAGTCAATATCCCTTGTTTTATTATCATGAAGCACGGTAAAATCAAGCCTGGTATATTTAACCGGTGTGTATTCCATTCTGGCTTGCCAGCCTAATTTATTATTGAAATGTTCAAAATTATACCAATTGCCTCCGCCGTAGACTTTAAGGAATGATAAATAGGGTACAGGCCCGCCTAATTCCCAATCAAATCCATTAGCCACTTTCTCATAATATTGATTTGACGCGTCCTCTTGAACAAGACGCCTGCCTGAAATCCCTATATAGGTATTGATACGCCCCTCAAGCCCCCTGTCGCTAATCGCCTCGAATCCTACGCCACCCCTGCTATGTCTATGCAAATCCTGGTAGTCATAGAATGAGTTTATCCCCAAAAGGTAAGATTCCGCGAATATTTTTCTTAAACCAAAACCGATGTTATAGGTAGGCCTGGCGGCTGTCTCTGAGATTCTCGACTGATTAAAAAATACAACGTCTTTGTCCTGGGTTCCAAGAAGCGGCTGAACAGTCTCGAAGAAATAATCGGTTTTCTGGTCGGTCCCTGCTTCTATGGCAAAGTTAGTGCGCTTAACCCAGTCTGGAATTTCTATTTTATTTTCTGAAACCTGTTGCGCGGCTTTTTTATCTTTAGGGTCATTAGCTTCTGACGCAAAAAGATCGTTGCTTTTAACCGTACTCGGGTTATTCGTAGTTAGGGATGATTTTTTTGCGAGGTTATTTTGTGTCTCTTGGGATTGTTTAAGGGCTAAATCAATAGCCTGACCGTGGGATAATGCCTGGTCCGATGCCGTTGAAGCATTCGTCACTTTGGCAAAAAGAATGGAAGAAATGATTACAAAAAATGATAGGCATATCTTTTTTAACATCTCCATCCTTTTTTACTATTTAATAGAACTTTACCAAATAAAATTTTTCTTGTCAATGGGAAAGTCAAAAAAATTGTCATTTAAAAATTAAAAGTGCACTGCGGCTCCATTCAAATCCCTTATCCACATCGGAGTGGAACGTGATTTCAATCCCGTGGCCTATTCCTTGTATCAATTTATGTGGTAGAGTTACTGTAACAAAAATTTAAATCTCCCACAAATATAAACTTTAATCTTTTGATCCCTTCATTAAATCAAATTTCTTGGATATTTAGGTAAAGTACGAAAGGAATATAGTAACACAAACTTTGGAAGGTTCAAACATCCCGTCAACGGTCAAAATAAAAAATATGCAACTTTTTTATTTACATAGGCTTACGTTAATAGAAATTCTGGGGTCGCTGGCGGGACGATGTTCGAACTTGTTTGATGGCTCAACCAGCTAATACCAGTTGAATTAAACATCAGAAACATCAGGGTTAACGACAAACCGAGCAACTCGGGCAATCTCCATAGCACGCATTTTTCTGACATCTTTATCCGAAGACCAGCCAACAATATTTGCATGATTGGGGTTATCCTGCACTGGATGAGGCACAACATTAAGTTGTTGGGCTATCACATGAGAAGTTTCTACGTCTGCCCTTCCATGAAGGGTGCGAGATATACTTCCAGCTATTTTCTTCCCAATCGTCCAAATATTATTTTCGGCAAGATTCAAATGACGAGTAACTGACAATTCCAAAGGGGATTCGGGCGGGATAAAAGCGTCTTGCTTAACAGTTTGGTCTTCTTTACGGAACCATTTTGAGGAAGTAATATACCTTGCCAAAAGCTCGTTTGGAGCGACAGAACCTATCATCTAACTTTCCTAGTGACCTGTGAAATTAACTCAAGCAAATCTTCTGAAATATCAAACAAAGCAAAATCCATTCCATGCCTTCTAGTTGCGCCAATAATAGCCGCATAATATAGCCAACCGCCGGGGTTGATACTTATTGAAATAACCCTATTTGGAGAACGATACCATTCTAAAGTAATTGCGCCATCTGGCTCAGCACCAACTCCTGGAGCCTCTATGCCCAAAGGGAACGATTTAAGGAATGTTTTCGTACACTGTAAAATTTCTTCAGAAATCGGTTTTGCTCGCTCTCCATCCCATCCATGAGAAGAACATTCTTCGGAAATGGCATCTAATTGCTGAAAAGTACCTTTAGCAACAAACCCTAATGTGTTTGATTTCTGTAAAATCGCGAAGATCTTTTCTCTTTCCTGGGCAACAAAACCAGCACCAGCAACTGTTTCGTCTGCATAACCAGAAATAGTTAGGGGCATTGCAATAGTAGTCATATCACTTAAACTCCTCTATAAGTTTTTCGGTTAAACTACCAAAAAAGATTTTGTTCTTCACCCAACGCATCTCTTCTATACATTCGATGATGCGCAATTCATTATATGCAAAATGATCTTGCATAAATACGTCTATGTCCAAAAGCAAACCGATTTCTCTTGGAATATTCTGAACAGTTTTTATTACATTGACAGAATATGACGTTTCAGGGACTTGCATCACATCATGATGCAGATAGCCAGAAAGCGGCCAGTTCAATTCCTTTAATGGCTCTGGAGGATATTTATAATAATCTGAAAGTTCAATCTTTGATTGCTTGATGGCTATACGATTTATAAAACGTAACCCAACCCTTCTGACTTCACTCGGCTTTAGTAACTCACAATAAATTGCCCACGATCGTAACGCTTCCCGACTAAACTGTTCCCAATCTCCGTAAGGCTTCAAGCGGCTAAAAACAAATGATCCTTTATTGAATTGTACAATATGCAGATTGTCAATTGAATGCAATTTAAAACCAACACAATCAAAATTAACTACAGGAGCCGGTTGCCCAAGGAGCAGAACTCTTGTCTCGCGCATTGTCTCGTGGTTAGGAAAATCGGGAAGGCGCTGTTTTAATTCATTCTGTAAACTGGTTTCATCCCATTTTACAGACGGAACAACGCGAATATCAAGAACGGCTTCGACGATTGGCGCTTTGGATAAGTGCGAAAATTTTTCTTTTAAATCTATTGGTTTTACCATTACAAGTATTATACTAAAAAATTATTTAAACTACAGAACATTATGCCCATATTTACCTATTATTTACAACACCCCAAATTCCGGCCCCACCACACCGCAAGCTAACAATAAGTTATTTGATCCTTGATTGCCTTCTCAGCTTCTTTTTCAACAATACTGATTCTTCCCTTAATTTTATTTACCTCATTAAAATTGGTTGGATCGTGGGCTTTTTCCGAAATACCCAAGAACTTGCAATATGTCTTCACTGACGGAAAAATCCCTCTATTAAATTTCCCATGACTCACTAAATCTCTCAAGAGTTTTGCTTCCATGTGAGGGCTTGGCGCAACGGTGGCATCATCATATTTCTGCAATTGTTTTTGATTAGCTATTTCAATTATTTGATACAGTAAGTTTATCTTAGCCTGATAAGATATTCCTTCTAAACGAAAAAGTCTCCATAGACATAATTGAACCGATAAACTAGAATCCCAGACTTGGCGCCCTAACTTATCTGGAACTGGCCCCAACAATCGCAAATCTGTCTTCATCATAAAAACATTCTCTTTTAAACCGTCATCACGCTCTTTATATCTTTTTAGAGGATAAATAGGATGCCCGATAAAAAATGAAATTCGATCCAACTCGCGTTGCACCTCAAATAAAACATCCTGATCAGTTTGTTGTGAAGTGACAATTACTACAAGATTATTTTGGTTTTCGATATCTTTGGCTACGTCAAAATAATCGGGGAGAATTTGCTTTAAAAAATCTTCAGACAGATTACTGTATCTAGGGATAGTGAACGCGTATTTCATTTCAGAATTTTTCTAATTCAATTTTATGAGACATGGGGATCGTTTTCCTATAAATACCATCGATATTCTTTTTTATATTTTTTACTTCTGAGGCTTGAAGCTTTTCATCGCTACACAATTCTGCAAGCTTGTCAGTCTCAGCCTTCATTTTATCAAGATTATCCTTTAATTGATTAGAGCGCTCTTTCCAAAACAGAGCCTCATTCTTTAGCGACTCCGTCTGGCTATTTTTCGCACCCGTATAAAAAATAACACAAGCACTTAATATCCCCCCAACTATAGCACCGACAATCGCAATCACAATCTTCTCAAGGAATATTTTACTTGTTCTTACCATTATCCCCCCGTTCTAATTACATCCCTACCTTCTCATACAAATACTTCTAAAAATCAATAAAGGTGGTGCGAATATTATCCACCCCGCCCAAGATTTCTTCCGCGTCGCTGATGGCCTGATATTTGAGCGTTAAAAGGTCAGGCAGTTTTTCCTGATCAAACTCCTCAACGCCAGTTTCAATGTATTTGGAGAGGACAAATTCTAAAAATTCTTTCTGTTTATCATCCAACCCTGCAAAAATTTTAAATTCTGCCAATGCGACACGTTTTTCTCTGGCATTACATGATAACAATAAGCCACAAGGAATAACTTTTCATATTTTGTTCCATGGCCAGTTAAGCTGGGCTCTTAATTGTTTTTCGATTCTCTGGTAATCATCCGTTGCTAGAAACCAGAGGTTAACCTCTCCACCTTTATCTGCCTCAAAAAAAATTAGTTTGTTGATGCGACAGTTCGTCTCCTGTCCCATCACAAAGCAATTACGTGGGGATATTTGTCCGTATCCTGTGTTAAAACGCGAGGAGAGATTTTCGCATTCGCCCACATACTTTCGGTCGGCACCAACAGCGATGACATAAACACCACACCGATTGATATTCGCGGGTATGCGAAACTTGCAGAAATTACCATCTCCATATTGGTTAAGTGCGATCTTTCGTCTATTTTTGTATCTCCCTTGAGGTTGATGTCGAACTATTTTTCCATTCAAATCTCGCTCCGTGGTGATATTGCAGATGATCCTGAAGTTGTGACCATTTATATTCATTCCTTTTTTATCTCCAACGCTATTGTCCAACTTAGGGTGATTTAACGGAAATGACTAGGTCACTGGCTCAAGCAAACTTCCAACCCAAACAAGACACCCACGCTTATTTCGACATTTATCTTTAACTCCAAGTCCTTAAATTTAGAAACATTCTACCACAATTAAAATAGGAAGCAAAATTACTTCTGCTGTCCTTTTACACCACCGTACGTACGGTTCCGTATACGGCGGTTCATAAAGATTTTAAGAGTTCGTCAGCTTTGTTTGTAAGGCCACTAATCCAAGTT
>Ga0209515_10010302_pt1 | contig 10430 bp, 10 predicted proteins | sample Subgroupgradi54m_FD_187454 | JGI IMG/M metagenome (GOLD analysis project Ga0209515, IMG submission 187454) | Subsurface groundwater microbial communities from S. Glens Falls, New York, USA - GMW60B uncontaminated upgradient, 5.4 m (SPAdes)... ...
CTTAGCCGTTTTAACCGATCTGCCGACCAGTGCCTGCCGCGACCCGCGCGGCCACGGCGACTGCAGCCACCCCGACTACACTTATAAAGCCTTCAAGGGCGGCAGCGCCGTGGCCGCCAGCTCGCCCGCCAACTGTGATAACGCCGCCATCAACTGCGACAGCTACATCCTTTTCACCTTGGCCATGGAAACCCAGTCCAATCCCTACGTTCTAAGCTCCAAGCCGTTTTAGTGGAGAGTGGAGAGGTGGGAGTGAAGATTGGATTAGACGTCTTTGAAGCCGCCGGTCGGCGGGTTGAGCTCGTCATAGCTGGCACTGACGTGTTTGGCAAACTGGGCACGGGCTTCCAAAATCTCGTCGGCGTAGAGATTCGGGTCGGGGCAATAGGGAAAAATGAAATTTTCCATGGTACCGGCGGTCTGGACCATCAAGGTGCCATAGTTAAAAATCGAAGCGAAAATGCCGCGCTGCTCGGCATTGACATCCTCGACATTACTCATCGAAAGGCGCGAGATTTTGCGGATAAACAGGCTCTTTTGGATAACTTGGATCAGGCTGCGATCGGTGACGACGATCTTGCTTTGGCGGTAAACGTAAGTTAGCACAAACAGGACGATCACTAGGATGGCGAAGGCAAAGATGCCGCCGGCGATGATCAAGCCGCGGCTGGTCGGCGAAAAGCCGGCGATAATGTTGGGCGCCACATAAACGCCAATGATTAAGATGGCAACCACCACCAGCACACCCAGCAGATAGATGCCGATAATGCCGATGGGGTGTTTATGGATAACCGTGACGACGACTTCATCGGGCTCGAGCAGATCGCGGTCGGAGCTGCTGCGCGGCCGCAACTGGCTGGGCGGTGGTGGAGCCGCCGGAGCGGGCGGCGCCATGGGGTTAGACGGCGGCATTACAAAAGACTCGGCTGGGCTTTAGATTGCTTAATCTTGAGGTGCTCAAAGGCAAAGGCTGTGGCTTTGCGGCCGCGCGGCGTGCGTTCCAGCAAGCCAATTTGCATCAGATAGGGCTCATAAAAATCCTCGATGGTGGTGCGCTCTTCGGCGATCAGCGCGGCGAGGGTTTCGACGCCGACCGGCCCGCCCTGGTAGTGCTTGATAATCGCCTGCAGCAGGCGCCGGTCGGCGGCGTCCAGACCGAGATCGTCGACCTCCATCATCTCCAAGGCCTGATGGCTGAGGGCGCTATCAATAATGCCGTCGCCGTTGATGTCGGCGTAGTCGCGGACCCGTTTTAGCAACCGATTAGCGATGCGCGGTGTCAGCCGGGCCCGCTGGGCGAGTAAATCGGCGGCTTTGGCGTCAATCGGCACTTTCAAGATTTTGGCCGAGCGCTTGATGATTTTACTGATCTCGCCGGGCTCGTAAAAATCGAGTCGGTGGATCATGCCAAAGCGGTCGCGCAGCGGCGCCGCTAGGGCGCCGGTGCGGGTGGTGGCGCCGATGATCGTAAACTTCGGTAGATCGAGCCGCAACGAGCGGGCGCTCGGCCCCTTGCCAATCATAATGTCGAGTTTGAAATCTTCCATGGCAGCGTAGAGTACTTCCTCGACGGTGCGGTGCAGACGGTGAATTTCATCGATAAATAAGATGTCGCCGTCCTGGAGGTTGGTCAGCAGGCTGGCCAGATCACCGGCCCGCTCGATGGCCGGCCCGCTAGTTACTCGGATCTGGGCGCCCATTTCATTGGCGACCACAAACGCCAGCGTGGTTTTGCCCAGTCCCGGCGGCCCGTAAAATAAGATGTGGTCGACCGGCTCGCCGCGTTTTTTGGCGGCGGCAATCGCCAGTTTGAGCGTCTTTTTGAGCTTTTCCTGGCCGATGTAATTAGAAAAGTCACGCGGCCGCAGCGTCTGCTCCAGCTCAACTTCGGCCGGATCCTCCGGCTCGGCCGCCTGATTAACTATTCGCTCTATTGCCATATTTTTCCTCGGGAAGAGAAGCCGAAGCGTCGGATTCATTCCGCGCCCCGCGCGATGAGAAACCCCGAAGGGGTGTCTTATACGGCGGAGCGGAGCGTAGCCGCTTAATAATCCTCTCAATCGCCATGTCTTAATTCTACCATTTTGCAATCAGTTACTTAGATGTTCAGCCACTGTCTCGAGACCAGATCCTGTTGCAGCTCGTAGCTATCGGCGTGTGAGCAGAGGCCCAGATAAGATGTCAGGTTATCTGAATTTAGGCGATCTAACATCCTCTGGCGGGTTTTAGTTCTCAACACCGTACAATGCGGCTTTAGAACGTAGCCAACAAAATCAATTCCCTGATGCCAGCCGCGAAGGCTAACTTTGGCTGGATGAATCGTCAGCTTAAGCCGAGTGGCCAGAAATTGATCGATAACTGACACCAGATCAGCTAGATACCGGCGATCTGGGCTCAAGATCACGAAATCGTCACAGTAGCGGAGGTAAAACCTCTCGCATAGATGATTTTTAACGAACCAGTCCAGCTGGTGCAGATAGACATTGGCAAACAGCTGACTGGTCAGATTACCTAGCGGCAAACCTTGGCTGGAGCTGACACTGTAGCTGGCGATGATCTCCGCCAACAGATCAACAATTTCTGGATTGGAAATCTTTTGGGTCAGCAACTCCATTAAAATCTGATGGTCGACCGAGGCAAAAAACTTGTTGATGTCCAGCTTCAGAGCGTAGACATTGACGGTATTGTTACGGCTGGCCCGGTACAGGAACCGCCTTAAACGACTGAGCGCAGCATGAGTACCTTTGCCTTTTCGACAGGAGTGGCTATCATAAATAAAGCCCTTTTCAAACAGCGGTTCGATGGCGCTGGTCACGGCCTGATGGACTAGTCGGTCGCGGACCAGAGCCTTATGGATCTGACGCTGCTTGGGATCCCAGACCGTGAACGGCTGGTAGGGCCCGTGCCGGTAGGAGCCATGAGTCAGTTCATCGGCCAGCTCAAAGATGTTGGCTTCCAGATGGCGCTCGAAGGCCAACACATCGGCGCGGGCCCGCTTGCTCCGCCGAAACTTTTCCCAGGCTGCAAACAGTGCTTCGGCGGAGCAAACTTTGTTAAAATCTAGCTTAGAATCATGAGCAAAAGCCGCCTGACCCCCCCCCAGTAAGGGCCAAGCCAAGTTGGGCGCCAGCCCGAGCGATGTGCCGATCGTCCATAGTCTTTATAAACTTTACCAGCAGCTGCACGAATTAGTCCTGAAATTTCCCAAAAGCCAGCGCTATAGTCTGGGTGCTACCCTCCAAAGCCAGCTTTTAGCCGCTTTGGAGGGCGTGATCTCGGCGGCCAGCGTCTCCCAGCCGGAGGTCAAGAATAGGTATCTGCGGGCCGTTTCGGCCCAAATTGATCTGTTACGGCTGTTAATAAGACTGGCCAAAGATTGTCGCTGTATTTCTAATCAATCTTATCTGGAGCTCGAATCGCAGTTGCACGAAATTGGCCGGATGCTCGGCGGCTGGCTGAGATTTATTAAATAAACGGGGCGCGAGTTCGCGCCCCGTTTTGACCTCGAGTAGTCCCTACGGACTGGCAAAGCGTAGTTCCAGTTGTGGTTGTCGTCCCAGTTGGCGTTCAGGTTGACCTTGCGGTTGTGCCTGTTCCAGTTGAGAATCGGCACGTTCGTCCAGGCGTCGTAGCCGGGAATCACAATTTGTGCCCTTTGCTTTCCAAACCACTGAAGCCAGACGCATCCGGCTTCTGTATTTCATGCGAGACAGCCATTGCCTCCAGCAAAGAACACGGAGTACTCGAATTTTCGCCTACACGCTTCTATTAGAGGTCTAATAAAACTCCGGTAGTATTGCGAAACTCAAGGAATTTCGGTGATCCGCCAACTTATTAGCAGATTCATTAACCTACTTTCCAAAAGCATTTTAGCAAATTAAAAGGGGCTTGGAGGCTCAAGGATCGAAATCCAAGAGCTCCAAGCCCCAAGGGAACTAATCCCCAGGTTCTACAACTCCCTGCGGACTGGCCAAGCGTAGTCCCAGCTGTGGCTGTCGCCCCAGCTGGCGTCCAGGCTGACCTCGCGGTGGTGCCTGTACCAGCTGAGAATCGGCACGTGCGCCCAGGCGCCGCAGCCGGGAATGGTCACCTGGTAGCCCGGCAGCCACACGTAGGGAACCTTCTCGCCGTCCATGGCCTGGACCCAGTCCGGGAAGTGTGCGGCCGCGGCCAGAATCTCGGCATGAGCCGAGTCTGCGCCACGAACGTCACGCGGCCGAACCCCGTCCTTGGCGTTCCAGTGAGCGCCGAGGTCGAGGAGCGCCCAGCGGATGCCAGGAGTGTGCGAGTCCTCGGTGCCGGGCAGGAGCCGAAGGTGCTCGGCGTCGAGATGGAGAGCATCCCATTGCCACCAGTTGGGCTGGCGGCTGCGGACGATCTGCCAGAGCTCGTCGGCCGTCCGGATGTAGCCGGGGACCTGGTTGCGTCCGTTGCCCTGATCCGGCAGGTAGACCGACAGCACCAGCACCTCGAGCGGCTGGCTCGGCATGAAGTCCGGGATGTCGTTCGGAAAGTCCGAATCGCTGAAGCCCCAGCTCCGTTCCTCGTTCCAGCGCCGAACGTTAGCGAGTTGCTCGGCAGGTGAGACGTACCAGAAGAGCTGCTGGGTCCAGATGCGGTCGAACTTGTGCTCGAGGATGTCCTGCAACGGCTTGCGGACCTCCAGCGGCTGAACGTTGCCGTCCAGCAACTGCTTCTCAAGCTGGTGGATCTGTTTGAAGACCCGCTTCAGGTCTTCATCGACGATGATTTGCATGGGAACTCCTTCCCAGAAGCGCCGCAAGACTTCCGTCGCTCTTGGGCGACGGTCTCAACTATTCATTGAGAACGGCGGGCTGGGCTCAAAGCTTAAACCCAAACTGCCGCCCTCAACTTCTCTGAGAGTTGTAAAACCACCTCTGTTAAGGTACAGATAGATTATACTATTTTTTAGCGTTTACGTCAATACAGGGCGGCGGCGTGGGGCATGACCGAGCCTTTGAGGATGGCCAGCACCTCTGGCGCCTCGACGGTTTCTTTCTCTAACAGGGCTTTTTTGAGAGTCTCCAGCTGAGGCATGTTGGCTTTGACGACCTCGCGGGCCCGGTTGGTGGCCTCGGTGATCAGGTTTTCGACCTCGTTGTCAATCACCTTGGCCGTCTCGTCGGAGTACTGGCGCTCGTGAACCAGCCGGTCGAGCATGACACCTTCTTCGACGTGGAAGACCTGGTTGCGCAGCTGCTTGCCCATACCTTGGTTGATAATCATATCGCGAGCCAGCTCGGCGGCCTGTTGCAAGTCGGAGCCGGCACCGGTAGTCACGCGGTCGGGACCATAAACCAGTTCCTCGGCCACCCGGCCGCCAAGCACCCGGCCAAGCACGTCCTTAAATTCAATGATGCTATGATAGCTTTTATCCTCCGGCGGTATGAACCAGGTTGAGCCGCCAGTCTGACCACGCGGGATGATAGTAACCTTGTGGACCATATCGCTGTCGGGCAAGACATGTCCAACCAGGGCGTGGCCAGCTTCGTGGTAGGCCGTCAGCTCCTTTTCTTTGTCGCTCATGATTTTGCTCTTGCGCTCCGGGCCGATGGCGACTTTTTCAAAAGCCTGGACGACGTCGTCGTTTTCGATGACTTTACGGTTATGGCGAGCGGCCAAAATGGCCGCCTCGTTGGCGATGTTGGCTAAATCGGCGCCGGAAGTACCGACCGTTTTGGCGGCCAGTGAATCCAGATCGACTTCGCGGCTAATCGGCTTATCCTTAAAATGGACTTCCAAAATGGCCTTGCGGGCCTGGCGGTCGGGCAGGTCGATATTGACACGGCGGTCAAAGCGGCCGGGCCTTAGCAGGGCGGGATCGAGCACATCGGAGCGGTTGGTGGCCGCCAGCACAATCACGTTTTGCCCCTGCTCAAAGCCGTCCATCTCGACCAGGATTTGATTTAGGGTTTGCTCGCGTTCGTCATGGCCGCCGCCCATGCCGCTGCCGCGGCGGCGGCCGACGGCGTCGATCTCATCTATAAAGATAATGCACGGCGCGTTTTTCTTGGCCTTGGCAAACAGATCGCGTACCCGGCTGGCGCCGACGCCGACGAACATCTCGACAAACTCCGAGCCGCTAATGCTGAAAAACGGCGCGTTGGCCTCGCCGGCCACCGCCCGGGCCAGCATCGTTTTGCCGGTGCCCGGCGGCCCGACCAGCAAAACGCCTTTGGGAATTTTGGCGCCGACGCCCTCGAACTTCTTAGGGTACTTTAAGAACTCGACGACCTCCTGCAGATCCTGCTTGGCTTCATCGTTGCCAGCCACGCCGGTAAAGGTGATCTTATCCTTCTCGCTGCCGTATAGCCGAGCGCGGCTTTTGCCGAAACTCAGCGCCTGGTTACCCTGGCCCTGGGCGCTTCGAAACATCAAAATCAAGATAAAAGCGATGATCACCACCGGTAGAATGCTGGTCGCCAGATCGAGCCAGACGTTGCGCTGGGAGCTCGGCTTGTTGACCAGCTCGACCTTGCCTTGCTGCAGACCCTGCTCGAAGATGCTCGAGCCGGTTTCTTTGGCCGACTTTTCGGTCGGCTTGGATTCACCCTTCGGCGTAATCGTCAGCTGATCGCCGTTGACGACAATCTGTTGGAGCTTGCCAGAGTTAGCTTCAGATAAGACCTGCGAGAAGGGAACTTCTTTGAGCGAGCTGGTCTGGTTGAAGGCGGCATAAAAAATCAGGCCAAATAAAATCAGCAGCGCCACGAAGCCGGCGTTTTTGAGGCCACGCCGCGGCGAGCCACTCGAACCACCACCACCCCGCAGACTAAACGGCTTTTTCTCCATAATCCTCAACTAGTATAACAGATGGCGAGCCAGGCAGTCGGTCGTTGGATGATTAGATGGAGCCGGTCGCACACGGCGGGCGGAGCGGCAAAAAGTTAGTCGATCGATTTGAGTATCTTTTACAACAGCCTGATTTAGAACGCCGGCCTGGACTCAGCCTGCCAGTCCTGATCTGTCAACTACTTAACAAGTTAAGTGTCAACACCAGCCAGGGCCGGTGATTTTGGGTAGGATTTTTGACCGATTTAGCTCTTTTTGGTGGGCGGGACTTTGCCGCCGCCCGGACGAGCCAGTTTAATCAGAAGTTAGCTTTTTAACAGCCAGAGCGTATACTAAGTGCTGAAATATGCCCGACCCTAAAAACACTAGGAGTTTTATTGAGTGCTCTTGAAATTGAGCCCCCCGATCTAGAGGCTGCCGCGCCGCAGCCAAACATTACCAGATTTGTCGAGCTCGACTTGTCCCATCTCGAGAAGTTGCCAGTGCCTGATATTGTCGAGCGAGTCAGGGGGTTAAATGTTACTCTAGCTACTTGGGCCACCACCCAGGAATTGAGCGAGAAAGACCAAGCTTTTGCCGAACATACGCACAAACAGTATGTCGAGTTCGGTATCGGTGTCTCAACCTTAATCAATGATGTGGCTGCGCCAGTTGTCTATCAAGAAACTGGTCGCTGCTACCAAGTCCAGTTTCAAGTTGGCGGAAATCAGGCTGGTGTGCCAGTCTGGGCTTTTGAGAGACACCCCGAGGCGCTACCACAGGCCGTGCCAGCCCAGCTGGCGCCGGATGAAGTATTCCCTCTAACCCGATTACGTTAAGCAAGATCAGCCGATAGACCCTGACGACGTACCTGATCTCGTGCCATATCGAAGGCCACCTTACATTTACTTAACAAACCTGGCCGAACCAGGCTTATCGGAGCCATTCTTACCTCTGGCAAAACTGGCCGAAGGTATCAGACATGATGGTTTATTGATAGTCGCCGAGGCTATGCCCATACACAAAGAATTTTTCTTCATAGGCGGGATCGCCATCCACGAGCTGAGCTAGCGACTTGCGAAACATCGGCGTGCTATAATCACCTCTGTTAGCGCCTTTCTCGGGAAGAGCAGCCGGAGCGTCGGCATTTACTGCCGCGCCCCGCGCGATGAGAAACCCCGAAGGGGTGTCTTATAAGGCGATAGCCGCCTTCGCCAGGGTAGCTCAGTTGGTTAGAGCGCAGGACTCCCGAAGTAAGAAATGCGCCGGCGTAGCTCAGTTGGTTAGAGCGCAGGACTCATAAGCCTGAGGTCGCTGGTTCGATCCCAGCCGCCGGTACCAAACTTACTTCGGAAGAAATAGACTGTATTTTCTTGCTCGCTCGAGAGCTAAAGCATCTCGCTCGGCCAAGCAAGGAAAACGTAAACTGCCACCGGCAGTTTACGGGTCGTGAGTTCGATCCTCACCCCTGGTACCAAAATGGCTTTGCTGCTAAAAAGAACCGGCCGGCTTTTTCAAGCCGGCCGGTTTCGTCTTGCGGGCGAGGTCTAAGCTTCCCTTAGAATCTCGTCGACCGCCAGGATCTTGGGGTTGGTGGTCTCTTCCAACTCAAAAGCTATATCGGCACTCATGCTAGCTTCTCCTTTTTGTTTGGTTTTTGTTAAACGATCTTAACCCATATTATACACGTTTGCGCAAAAAGCGCAAGCACTTTTTTTATTTTCTTGCCCAGCACATAGCTTCGAGTCGCCCGCACGATCTATAGTGCAGGCCAATCCGCGAAAGCGGATAATCTCGAAGCTATGTGCTGGGCTTGCGTTAACAGATGGTTCGTGCTTTACTTACGGAGTTAGGAAACTGATCGGCACCAGTGTGAGAGCGAATATTCGAAGCTCCTGTTAGATTAACTAGGACTTATAGAGTTCACTGGCACTAGACGCAAGATAGTCCATCCTAGGTATATCAACTAATAGGAGTACAACCTTAAATGTACAAGCTATTTGTAGGTGGTCTGCCTTTTGCAACCACCGACGACGAGCTCCAGCAACTGTTCGCCGCTCACGGCACCGTAGCCTCGGCTACCGTCGTACGCGACCGTGACAGCGGCCGGAGCAAGGGTTTTGGCTTCGTCGAGTTCGAATCCGACGAAGAGGGCAAGAAAGCCCAAGAAGCCCTGAACGGCACCGAGATGGCTGGCCGCACGATTTCGGTCGATGTCGCCCGTCCCAAAGAAGACCGCTAAGGGTCGCTCGTATATTCCCAAATTGAGTGCGCTCTACAGGGTTCGCTAGGCGCTCACGCCTGTGGCGCTAGCAACCCTCAATTTTGGAACATACTCGCTCGGTAAAATCTGAAAAAACGCCCATTACCGGGCGTTTTTTCGTGCCGCCCCCAGGCTCTGGCAAAAGTTGTAATTATTTCATCAAGAGCGTATACTGAAAGGTAACCCAGTCGACACGAGAAGGACATTATTTAAAGGAGGGTGTTACTTAGCTGCCGGACGTTTTCGCTTTAACGTTCTACCAGGAAAGGTAACGCCATGTCCCACGCCACTCACGCCACCATCGGGGTGCGCAACCGAAGTTTCAAAGTTCACTATCGCCAATATCTAAAACTCAGTGATGAACCCAAAGATGAATCTCTCTATGACCAGGCATCGGCCGAACTTGGTGCTAACTTATTAAAGGATAGTTACTATCAAAAACGTCGTTTGAGACGGACGGCTAGACGGCTGAGACACGCATTCTAGAAACTAAAGACCCGGATTGATGTTCCGGGTCTTTAAAAATTAGGGGCAGGATTTGCTTATTAATGTTAAAGTCGATTTCTTGCAGCTACCCGTTTTGCGCGGAGCTGCGCAAAACGGAAAAGGAAGAATAATACAAGACCCCGCTAAATTTTGGCTACTTGATCGCCAAAATTTCGAGCGGGGTCGATATTAGTTCTGACGTGGTAGCGGGGGTGGGATTTGCACCCACGACCTCGTGGTTATGAGCCACGCGAGCTACTACTGCTCCACCCCGCGTCGTCGCAGTTGGGGAAATAACCACCAAAAGCTAAATTATTCTAATCTGTTAGAGCCCAAAAGTCAATCTGTTGAGGCGGGGCGGCCGAGGAGGAAGTCACGCCAGTCGTCGAAGTTTTTGGCGTAGCGTAAGCGTTTATCGGGTAGTGAAGCGCTGGTACCCGGCGACTTGGCGGCCAGTGACTGATCGACGTACTTCATGGCCACCTCTTTGGGCACCAGCGCCACCTGCTCGCCCGGCGCTGCCAGCCCCAGCGTCTGGCGGGCAGCCAGCTCCAGATACTGATCGGTGTTGAGATACTGATTTTGCAGCCCGGCGTTATCGTTTTGCAGCTTGAGCACGGTGTTTTGCTGCTGCAGCGTGGCCACCTTCTTCTGCAGCTCGTAATTAGTCTGGATCGTCTTGATACCGCTCCAGGTAATCGCCAGCACGATGATGGCAAAGACGTATAGCCCGATGTTCCGCGGATCGCTAAACTGCTGTAAGTTCCAAGTGTTTCTAACTCGAATAAACATAAGCTTTGTGGTGGTCCTGGTCGGTTCTCTTTCAAACACACTTACAACCAGTAATCTCCAGTTTCTCACAAGCCGTGACTGGCACAAAGTTAGGCGC
>Ga0209515_10010303_pt1 | contig 10430 bp, 9 predicted proteins | sample Subgroupgradi54m_FD_187454 | JGI IMG/M metagenome (GOLD analysis project Ga0209515, IMG submission 187454) | Subsurface groundwater microbial communities from S. Glens Falls, New York, USA - GMW60B uncontaminated upgradient, 5.4 m (SPAdes)... ...
CCCTGCCAAATTAAGACACGACCCTCAGCGGGTGCTGACGTTCACCTTGATCTGCTCGAAATGGAGGCTGGGATCAGACAGGACGAGGATCTTGGAGTGACTCTGGCCCTCCAGCGCCGTCAGGCTGGGGCGATCCTCCTGGAGCAGTCGGACCGCCACCTCAGGATGGACGAGCAGCTCCACCGTCTTGCCCTGGGCGCTCTTGAGCGTGCGCTTCGCCTGCCGGATCGCCTCGATCGCCATCGTGACCGCGGATTTGATGGTCCCGCGTCCGTGGCAGTAGGGACACGGCTGGTGGCTCACCGTCTCGACGGAGCGGCGCATCCGCTGGCGCGTGAGCTCCGCGACGCAGATCTCCGAGAACGACACGAGATTCGTTTTCGCCCGATCGCGCTCGAGCGCCTCCTGGAGGACTTGGACCAGCTCCCGCCGGTGCGCCGGCACGTCCAGGTCGATGAAATCGATCACGACGATCCCCCCGATGTCGCGCAGGCGCAACTGCCGCGCCACCTCGATCGCCGCTTCCTTGTCCACCTGGAAGGCGGTCTCCTCGAGGTTGCGCCGGCCGGTGAACTTCGCCGTGTTGACGTCGATCGCCACCATCCCCTCGGTCGGCTCCACCACGATGGAACCGCCGGAGGGAAGCTGGACCAGCTTGTCGAAGAGTCCCGCGATCTGCTCGTCGAGGCCTTCCTTTTCGAACAGCGGCTCCGGCCCTCGGTAGAGATCCAGGCGGATCTTGACGCCGGGCATCAACACCTGCAGGAACCGCCGCAGGCGGTGGAAGTCGTCCTTGGAGTCCACCACGACGCGGTGCGTCTCCTCGGTAAAGCTGTCGCGGATGACCCGATGGGCCAGCTCGTACTCCTGGTGCACGCACAGCGGGGGCTTCGCTCGAGAGGATCTGCGCTTGATGTCCTGGTACACCTTCGAGAGGTAGCGGACATCCCGCGCGAGCTCCTTCTCGCTCTTCCCTTTCCCGGCCGTCCGGATGATCAGCCCCGCCTCGTTGGAGAACCGCAGCTTGTTCAAGATTTCCCGCAGGCGGCCCCGTTCCTGGGGATCCTCGATGCGCTTCGAGATCCCGATCCGGGAGTCGTTGCACATCAGCACCATCGTGCGGCCGGGCAGGCTGATGTGCGTCGTCAGGCGCGCGCCCTTGGTCCCGAACGGCTCCTTGACGACCTCGACGAGAATCTCCTGGTTGACCTTCAGGATCTCTTCGATCTTCGAGCGATGATGGGGCGGGGGCGACGGGGGGCGTTTGTCCTCCGTCGACTCGCCGTCGAGGATGGCGTCGTCGTCCGGCTTGGACTCGACGATGTCCGCCACGTACAAAAACCCGTTCTTCCCCAGCCCGATGTCGACGAACGCCGCCCCGATGCCGGGCACGACGGACGTCACGCGTCCCTTATAGACGCTGCCGACCATCCGCGTGTCCGACGCGCGCTCCACGTAGAATTCCTCGAGCCGCTTGCTTTCGGTCACGGCCACGCGCGTCTCTTGCGCGTCAGCGCTGATGAAAATCTCTCTCACACTGCCCATGGGTATGTATGATTACAGTGATCGTGTAAAGGTCTCATTATACCGATGAAGGGATGCGGTGTCTTGACTTTCGTCACGAGAGGACGTGTTGGAGGATCGCGAGCGTCGCGATCGCGGCGGTTTCCGAGCGGAGGGTCAGGTGACCCAGCGAGATAGGGATGGCGCCGTGGCGCTTGGCTAGGGCGATTTCGTCAGGGGTAAAGTCGCCTTCTGGCCCGATGAGCACTGCCAGATGCGCGACATCGTGGAGCGAGGCGAGCTCCTCCTTCAGCGGGCTCGTTCGACCGACGAGCGTCGGGATGAGGAGGCGGGTCTTACGTGAGACTGATAAGAGCCACGACGGCAGCGCTTGCGGAGTTTCGATGTCAGTCAGCCGCGACCGGCCGCATTGTGCAGCGGCTTCCTTCGCAATGCGTCGCCATCGGATCAATTTTTTCTCGGATGCCTCTGGTGAGAAATGCCGCGCCAGCGTACGGCTGGTGAGGAGCGGAATGATTCGGTCCACCCCCAACTCGGTGGCCTTTTGGATCACCCATTCGAACCGATCAGGCGGAATGAGCGATTGCGCCAGGGTGATGGTCAGCAATCGTGGCGGCTCGCTGAATCGCTCATCGATCTGCACGACAAGCACTCGGCGCGCGCAGCGAGCGATGGCGCCCGTATAGCGATTCCCTGCCCCATCGAGACATTCCAGGCGATCTCCCACATTCACGCGCAAGACATCCACGAGATGGTGAAGCTCGGAGGGATCGGTGATGGTAACCGAATCCCCTTGGATCGACTCCGGGGAGATCACAATGCGGGGCATGAAATGGTGGAGCAGACGGGGATCGAACGTCGCTCACTGCGTTCGCTCCATAGGAGGGAAAACGTGTTTTCCCTCCTATCGGTCTCCGCCAAAGTACGTTGGCGGATCCCTGGTCTCCCTTTCCTTCCAGTTAAACACGTCTCTTCTGGGGGAACCTCGCAGGTTCCCCCAGACCCCCTTCGCGGGTTCGATCCCAGGGAGTCTGCGATGAGAAGAAATGGTGGAGCAGACGGGGATCGAACCCGTGGCCTCGACAGTGCGATTGTCGCGCTCTCCCAGCTGAGCTACTGCCCCGAGGGTGTACCAGTGAACGTCGATGGTCGCAGGCGGGTTATCGGCCGAGGGCGGGCGACAGAAGAGCGAGCCTGAAGAGGCCGTAGCCGGCCACGAAGGCGAGGACCCCGATGATGTAGCGGTACCGAATGAGCCACTGATCGAGCAACACTAAAGAGGTGTTCAAGCGCTGATTCAAGCCAGCCAGACCCTTGGGGAACAGGAAGAGCGTCCCGCCGATGATCACGCAGAGGAGGCTGACCAGGAGCAGTCGCGAGTCTGCCATGGCACACACCTGTCAGGGTTGTGATACGCAGCCGTCCTGGATCACGGACACCCAGTTGCTGTGGCGGGCAGACCCCAGATGGGGTTTGCGCTACACGTCCCTCCTGAGTCGAGGTCAATTTCAACGGTGCCCGGAGGACCTCCGGCAGCCCGAGTCGCCACGGCATTGCTCCCTGCACCGGTACCTGTGACAGTGTACGTCCAGAGCGTGGAGGCGGGTACCCCACCAAATCCAGGGGCTTCAATGTCAATCGCATTTAAGTCGATTGTGAACAGATTAGTTGGGCTCTGTGCCTTAAACCGGAGCTCAGAACTGCGAATCGCGGCGATCACGGTCAAGGCCTCCGCCGTGCGCGCCCGCTCAGACAACCGCAAGTACTGCGGCAGGGCCATCGAAGCCAGGATCCCGATGATGATGACGACCATCAACAGCTCCAACAGCGTGAACCCCCGTACCCGTACTGACGTCTCTCTGTGGCTCATGGCCCCTCCTTCTCGTTGTTCCTGCTCAGTGAATCCCGGTTGACATCTGGAAGATCGGCAAGAAGATGGACAAGACGACGAAGAGCACGATGACGGCCATCACAATGATCGCGATCGGCTCAAAGAGCCGGGTCATCCGGGCGATGGCCATCGAGAGCCGCTCCTCGTAGTGCTTCGCGATCCGCCCGGCCATCGTGGCCAGCTCCCCGATCTCCTCCCCGACCTGGGTCATCTGCACGACGAGCGGGGGGAACAGCGCGGACTGCGCCATCGGCTCGGCCATCGTCTTGCCCTCTTTGACCTGCTCCCGGATGCGCCCGATCGCCTGGCCGTACAGCTTGTTCGTCGCGCTGCCTTCCAAGATTTCCAAGGTCGAGAGCAACGGGACCCCGCTCTCGAGCAGCGTCGCCAACCCCCGGGAGAACTCCGCGAGCTGGATGTACGAAAAGAGCGTCTGGAAGACCGGGACGCGCAACAGCAGCCGATCGCGCATCCACTGACCCGCGTCGGTCGCCAGGTACCGCCGGATCAGGTAGCTGCCGCCCACAGCCGCCAGGATCAGCACGATGAAGTACCGGCGGCCGACTTCACTGATGCCGATGACAATTTGGGTGAGCACCGGCAGCTTCATCCCCGGCATCGAGGCGAAGATCCCCTGGAACTTTGGGATGAGCCAGTAGACGAAGACGGCGCAGACGAGCGCGGCAGCACCCAACAAGAACGCCGGATAGGTGAGCGCGGTCTTCGCCTCGTTTTGGAGGTGACGCGTGGCTTCGAAATGGCGCGCGAGCTGCTCGAGCGACCCTCCGAGGTGGCCGCTCGCCTCTCCGGTTTCCGCAAGGTTCAACCACATCCTCGAGAAGATGCTCGGGTGTTTGGCCAGCGCCGCCACCAGCGTGCTGCCGGCCCCCACACTCCGGTAGACCTGCTCGAGCGCGTGGAGCAGCCGACGACTCTCCACTTGGGCCGAGACCACCTCGAGGCTGCGCAGGAGCGGGACCCCGGCACCGATGAGTGTGGCCAGCTCCTGGCAGAGCAGGACCTGGTCATCGATCGTCACAGCCCCGTGCATCCGCCGCCCGCCGTGGCGGACGAGCCCCGTCGCGCTGGGCTGGGCCAAGTCCTTCTTGGAGAGCGACGTCACCAAGAGGCCGCGATGCTGCAGCAGCACGACGACTTCGTCGTCGTTGACCCCGTCGATCTGCCCGGTATGGGCGATGCCCTGTTGGTCTCGCGCAATGTAGGTGAATGTTGGCATCTGTAGAGATGATGACACAGATTTCTCAAAGATGATTACGCAGATTGATCTGTGAAATCATCAGTTAACATCTGTGAAATCCGGCCTCCTACCGATCGAGCACGATGGTCCCCAGTTCCTCTAAACTCGTCAAACCGGCCCGGACTTTCTTCAGCCCCTCGGCCCACAGCGTGGACATGCCCTGGGCCGCGGCGGCGTCCTTCAGGACGTGGGCCGACGCGCCCTTCGCAATCGCCTCGCGCAGCTCGCGGTCGAACGTCAGGACTTCGAACACCCCCAGGCGCCCGCGGTAGCCGGTGTTGCCGCAGTGCTCGCAGCCCTTCGGCCGGTAGAGCAGCTCCTCAGGAATGTGGAGCGTCGCGCGGACCTCGTGAACCGGCTCATAGGCGTCCTTGCAGCGATCACACAGCCGGCGCAGGAGCCGTTGGGCGACCACCATGCTGATCGTCGAGGAGATCAGATACGGGGCCAGCCCGATGTCGATGAGCCGCGTCACCGCGCTGGCGGCGTCGTTGGTGTGCAGGGTGCTCAACACGAGATGGCCGGTGAGGGCCGCCCGGAGACAGATTTCCGCCGTCTCGAGGTCTCGGATCTCTCCCACCATGATGATGTCCGGATCCTGGCGCATGAATGCCCGTAGCCCGGCCGCAAAGGTCAGACCGATCCCGGGTTTGATCTGGACTTGGTTCACCCCCTCGAGACGATACTCCACCGGATCCTCAATCGTCAGGAGGTTCTTCGCCGGCGCGTTGATCTCGTGGAGCGTCGCGTAGAGCGTCGTGGACTTCCCGGATCCGGTCGGTCCCGTGATGAGGACGAGGCCATAGGGCTCGTGGATGGTCTTGCGGAACACGTCCAGCGCCAACGCCTCGAGGCCCAAGCGGCTCACGTCGAGCAGGACGTCCGATCGATCGAGGATCCGGATGACCACCTTCTCCCCGTAGATCGAAGGAATCGTGGAAACCCGGAAGTCGATCTGGCGGCTCTCCATCGTCATCATGAAGCCGCCATCCTGGGGCAAGCGCTTCTCGGCGATGTCCATCTTGCAGAGGATCTTGATGCGCGAGATGATCGGCAGGTGGAGTGGCTTGGCCGGCGGGGCGATCTCGTGGAGCACCCCGTCGATGCGGTAGCGCGTGCTGATGCGATCCTTGAACGGCTCGATGTGAATGTCGCTGGCCCGCTCCCTGATAGCCTGGCGGATGATGAGGTCGACGAGCCGGATGACCGGCGCTTCCTCGGCGGCCTGCCTCAGCCGGTCGAGGTCTAACGTCTCGTCGGCCTCGCCGGCCGCCCGCTCCACCTCCGCGATCTCATAGGACTGCCCGATGGCTTCCCGCAGCATCGAATCGTCCCCGTAGAAGCGGTCGATCCCCTGCTCGAGATCCCGGCGCAGCGTGATGACCAAGTTGAGGGTACAGCGCGATAGCCGGCTGAGATTATCGATGGTGATCAGGTCGAGCGGGTTCACGCACGCGACCGTCAGCGAGTTCAGCGTGCGCGAGAGCGGCAGGACAAGGTGTTGTCTGGCGAATTCCTCCGGGATGAGCCCCTCGAGCCCCTCGCCCTTCTTCGGCGTCAGGAGGCCGGATGCCGCCGAGGCGAAGGGGAGGCCCAGCTGCTTGCTCAGCGCCGTGGCGATGTCGAGTTCGCTCACCAGCGCGAGCTCGACCAGCACCTCGCCGAGCCGCTTGGTCGTGCCGCGCTGCACCTCCAGCGCCTTCGCGAGCTGCTCGCTCGAGAGGAGCCCGCTCTTGATGAGCAGTTCCCCGACTTTCTCCGTGGTCTTCAACATCGTTGGCTCATGCCGTTAGCGTCCCTCTTGCTCGTGCTCCAAGATATCCAGCCGCTGCTCGATCGCTTCGCCGCGCCCCGCCACCGGCTCTTGCTCCCGCTCCCCAGGCGGGGAGAGCAGCCCCACGGCGGCGAGCTGCCCCTCGCCCGGCTCTTCCAGGACCCGCGGCGTGATGAACACAATCAGCTCGCTGGCGGCATTGTTGACCTCGAGGTCGCGGAAGATCCTCCCGACGATGGGGAGGTCTCCGAGGAACGGAACCTTCCGCTCCGTTTGATCCTCGCTGCGGTCGATGAGCCCGCCGAGGACGAGCGTGTCGCCATTGCGCACCCGAACCATGGACCGGGCGCTGCGAGTCTTCGGGTCGACAATGGTCCCGGCCGTCGATGGAGGAGTCACGGACGCGGTCGCCACCTTCGTGACCGAGGGCTCGACGAGCATCGTGATGTAGCCATCCTGGTTCACCTGCGGAGTGACGACAAGGATCACGCCGGTCGTCACCCGCTCCGGCGTCACCGAGGTTGTATTTGTCTGCTGGCCGGTCGTCGTGGTGAACCCGACCGCCTGGTTGGTGGTGAGCCGGATCATGGCGCTCTCGTTGTCCAACGTCAACACCTTGGGCCGAGCGAGGATCTTCGTATCGCTATCCCGTTGTAAGGCCTGGAGGGTTCCCACGGCGCTCGCGGCGGAGAGGGTACTGAGGCTAAACGGGGTGGGGAGCGAGGGAGCAATCCCTGTGCCGAAGAAGCCAAACGGGAATCGCGTCGTCCGAGAGCCGGGGGTGAACGTCACCTGGTTGCCTTCAGAGCCGCTGCCCCACTCGATTCCGAGACTTTTCACCTTCCCGAGGGTGGTCTCCAGGACCTCGGACTCGATGAGCACTTGCGCGGTTCGGACATCCAAGGTACTCAAGACCGATTCGATCCGCGGGAAGTTGCTCGCCACATCGGTCACGATGAGGCTGTTGGTCCGCTCATCGACGACCACCTTGCCCACGTCCGTCAAGAGCTTCTCGACGACCTTATCGATGCCGATCTCTTTCCCCTGAGAGGACCCACTGGCCCCGCTGCTGCCGCTCGTACTGCCGCTGGAACCACTACCGGTGCTCCCGCCCTGGGAGGAAAGCGCAGCCGTGGTCTTGGCTGCTTCAAAGGGGGTCTGCGCGCCGAGCGCTTCTGCGGCCCGCGCCAACCGGGACGTGGAGACGCGCGCGAACTTGAGCCGGTACACCCGCGTGATCGTCTCCACCTGCGTTCCCCCCGGGAGTTCCGGCTTCGGCTTGACGATGTAGATTTGGCTTCCCGGCGAGCGTTCGTAGGTCAGCCCGGCGGCCTGCAGGATCTGGTCCAAGGCGTCCATGACCGTCACGTCTTCCAGGTACAGCGTGATGGCCTTCTCACCGATATTCTCGCTCGCGATCACGTTGACGCCAGTCTGCTGAGAGAACGTCTTGAGGACGTCCTTTAAGTTGGCGTCCTTGAAATCCATGGAAATGCGCAGCGGCTCGCCCAGGAGGTCCTCCTCACCAAGGTCTTTTGTGGCGTCCGCGACATCCCATCCGCAGGCCAGCACCGCCAGGGATACCGCGAGCCAGCCGCTACCGTGCCACACCCACCCGCCTACCCTCATCTTCACTTCGGCCTCCTCGGACTCGCACGCGACACGGTGTCCTTGGCCGCGCCCTGCTGCACAGCAACGTGCATGGTCTGTCCCTGGAACTCCACGGTGATCCCATCGCGTCCAATGCTCTTGATCGTCGCACCCTCCACCACGGCTCCGACGCCATACACGCCCTGCCCGATGATGGCCTTCGGCTCAGCACCTCCCCACACCACCCCTTCGAGGCGCAGCGAGGGTGGCGGGGATGGCGCGCGCGCTGAAACCGTGTGGGACTCCTGCGGGCGTGTCGCTTCAGGCTTACGAGGCTCCGGGAGAAGGCTCTGGAGCGGATCCCGCAGATCGGACGCGGTGTACCTGGCTTGATCGGTCGGCTTCACAACCGGCGCCTGAGCGGGGACCGTCGTCGGAGGGGCCGCTTGCCGCGCGCGCGATGTCGTCCCCATGACCGGTCCCGATGCGCGTGATGTGAACACGCCGGCGTTCTTGAACGCTCCGGAGAGCGTCAGCGCGAACACTCCCAGCAGCATCATGACGAGCAACAGTTCTCGTTGGTTCTTCTTCGAGAGGCCCATGGCGATCATCCCCCGACTCCCCTGAGCACGGGCGGGAAATACACCGTGCTCAACGTCATCTCAACCGCGGCCGCGCCCCCCCGCTGGGCTGATGGAGAAGAGTTGACCAGGAGGCGCTCTACCCGCATGAACCGATCCGAGCGCTCGATGAGATCGAGGAACGTGCCGAGCTGGTGGTAGGAGACGGTGAACTTGAAGGTGACGGCGAGGCGCGTGAAGTACTGGAAGGCTTGAGGCGGCTCTTGCTCGATCGTGGTGAGCTGAAGCCCCGCCTGCTCCCCGAGCGTGACGGCGTCTGCGACCAGGCCAGAGAGGTTCGGTTCACTCGGTAACTGCGTACGGTACCGCTCGAGCTGTCGCAGCATCGCTGCGACATCCGCCTGGGCTTGCTGCGTGGCCTGCTCTTGGGTGATCTTCGTGTGGATCAGGCGCACCTGCGCCTGATACCCCTTCACCATATTATAGCCGATAGGGGCTGCCACCGCAACACTCATCACGCCAATGAGAACCGTCGCTTTCATGTGTCACATCTTTCGGTCGGAACGGCAGTGCAACTGAAATGTCCGATACGTATACTGCGCCTCGTCCTCTTCCTTCACCTGCTCCCTGATCTGCTCGACCGAAGCCCCCTGGAATCCGCGAAACAACGAGGGATTCTTCTTGACCCGCGCCTCGAACGCTTGAATGGCGCTCAGCTCCTTTCCGACCTGGTCCAGGAAACAGGCGCCCTGCACCTTCATGGTGACCTGGCTCTTCCCCATCGCGTCGGGTTTCTCTTCGAACGCAATCTCCGTCAACCACATCCCCTCCGACAGGGAGCGGGCGAGGGCATCCAGCTTCGCCACGACGCCGACCCGACCGTCCACGAGCCTCTTGAGCAACTCGAGCTGCTGCGCGGCCTTCTCTCGAATCAACTCCACGTTCGCCTGGTCCATCGCCTCCAAGCCCCACCCTACCACCGGCCTCGCGCGCACCAAGTTGGCCAATCGTTGCTCTTCCTTCGCCATGCGCTGGGAGCCCGCGATCCACAGCGCGACCAAGAGCCCAACGACTCCCCCCACGATCGCCAGATTCCAAGGCGTTCTCATCTCCTGGACCAGCTGACTCGCCGCGGGGCGCTTGGCGGGTTGATCCGCCACCGTTGCCTTGGCGGCGCTGCGCTTGAGGAAATCAAGTCCCACACCGCCACGCTCGTCAACGGGCATGACCAGCCCCACCGCAGCGGCGAATGCCAAGGGCAGAGCGCCGGCGACGCGGGCCCGGACCAAGTCGGTCCCGAGCCCCACGATGCAATCGAGCTGCTCCGCCAGCCATGACTGCCACGGACCGATGAACCCTTCGTTCCCGACGAGGATCACGTGAGAGACGTTGGCCGACGGGTGCTCGCGGGTGAAGAAGTCGATGGAGACGCGCAATTCGCTGCACAGCCGCTGCGCTCTGGGATCAATCGGATCCTTCGTCTCCCCGCCAGCAGCCGCTTGGAAGACGACGTCACGCGTTAAGAACGGCACCCCGCCTCTGGCAATGACCAGGTGGGCGCGCCCTTCGTCCACATCGACGAGGCACGCGTACGCATCCGCGTCGAGCGCCGGCTCTCTCGGCGCCGCGGCCAACCGCGCAAGCGAGAGGCTCCGAGGCTCAATTCTCTCGGGCTGGACGCCGGCCTCCGTCAGGACGGCCTGGAGCTGGTCGAAGACGCTGCGCTGCACCGCCGCGAAGGTGACTTCGAGCTGACTCGTCTGCCTCGACTCCCCGACATAGTAGTCCCACACCAACTCTTCGGTCTTGAAG
>Ga0209515_10010304_pt1 | contig 10430 bp, 12 predicted proteins | sample Subgroupgradi54m_FD_187454 | JGI IMG/M metagenome (GOLD analysis project Ga0209515, IMG submission 187454) | Subsurface groundwater microbial communities from S. Glens Falls, New York, USA - GMW60B uncontaminated upgradient, 5.4 m (SPAdes)... ...
ACTTGCGCCGCCGGCAGGCTCTTCACGGTCCCGACGTGGAGGAGCTCGAGGGACATCTGCGCGACCAGCTGGTGGCGCTCACCGAGGCCGGCCTGGCCGGGGATGAAGCGTTCTTAGTCGCGGTCAAGCGCATGGGCAGCCTCGATGCGCTGTCACGCGAGTTCGCACGCGCGCACTCCGAGCGGCTGTGGAAGCAGTTGGTCATTGCCTCCGACGCGGCCGATGAATCCGCGAACACCTCACACACCGAGACACTCGTTGTCCTGAGCCTTGCTGTCGCCGCGGCGTTGGCCGTCAAGGTGCCGGCGTTGTTCGGTCTTCAGATCGACACCGGTGAGGAACCGTTCTACTTCCGCAACGCCAGTCTGTTCGTCTTGCCACTGCTGACGGTCTACTTCCTGTGGAAGCGTGGGTCGGGCGTTGCAGGCGGCCTCCGGCTCGCGTTGCCTTTCGCGGCCGGGGCAGTGTTCGCCAACGTCTTCCCCTTCACCAAGGGCAGTGACACTGAGGTGCTGACCATGCTGCACCTGCCAATCGCCCTATGGATGGCCGTCGGCTTCGCGTATGTCCGAGGCCGCTGGTTTGACGAAGGTGGGCGCATGAACTTCGTCCGGTTCTCGGGCGAGCTGGCGATCTACTACGTGCTCATCGCGCTCGGCGGGTTCGTCCTCATCGGCTTCACGTTCATGATGTTCCGCGCCATCGATATGAACCCTGAGTGGTTCGTAGGCGGCTGGCTGATCCCGTGCGGGGCGGCGGGGGCCGTCATCATCGGCTCCTGGCTCGTGGAGGCGAAGCAAAGTGTCATCGAGAACATGGCACCGGTGCTGACCAGGCTCTTCACGCCGCTGTTCACCGTTCTGCTGCTGGTGTTTCTGGCCACGATGGCGTGGACAGGCAGCCCCATCAACGTGAAGCGTGAGGTACTGATCGGCTTCGACCTGCTCCTGGTGCTGGTCGTTGGGCTGGTGCTCTACGCCGCCTCCGCGCGCGACCCGCAGGCACCACCTGACTTGTTCGACGGCCTGCAACTGCTGCTCGTGGTCAGCGCGCTCGTGGTCGATGGCGTGGCGCTCGCGGCGATCGCCGCCCGCATCTCCGAGTTTGGCTTCACTCCCAACCGAGTGGCGGCTCTTGGCGAGAATCTCATTCTGCTCGTCAACCTGGCGTGGACGGCGTGGCTCTATGCACGCTTCATGCGTCACCGCGGTTCGTTTGCCGCCTTGGAGCGATGGCAGGTCGCCTATCTGCCCGTGTACTCCGTGTGGGCGGCGCTGGTGGTTGTGATGTTCCCGCCAATGTTCGGCTACAGGTGATGTACCCCCACGGGCACCGCACGTTACTCCACGACAACCGGTGCAAAGCAGTCGACCTCCGGATCCGCGTGCAGCGGCAGCCAGCCGCTGAAGCGCCCATCGAGATCGGCCGCAATCAGGACAGGCGACAACGCCATCGGATCGAACAGCGACTCGTCTCGGCCGGCAGCACGCAACCGCTGCGCAACCTGCTCGCGGAACTGGGTGAACTGCGGAAGATCGAACAAGAGGAAGTAGACGCCCCGAACGACCCGCGGAGCACTGATGCGGCGCCGGGCCATGCAACGTGGCTGGAACGTCGCCGACTCGAGCCCAGCCTCCCGCGCGGCGTCGAGTAGCGCCTCCGGCGTAAGCACGCCTGCTAGCGCGCGCTGGAACTCGCTGCGCAGCACGACGGGCATGGCTGGTGGCGGATAGTGCAGCGATTCCCCCATACGGGTAAATAGGTCACGGGCGAGCGGCGGCATCAACTCCGCCTTCGGCGTGATCGAGAGCGACGAGCCGAGCGGGTCGGCATCCGGCGCGAGGGTCAGGGTCCATCCCGCGAGGTGCTGTCGCGCGATCGAGAACGGCTGTGCGCGCGCGCTCTGGGCCGAGCGCACGAACAGCAGGGCGAGAACAGCCACCGCCACGAGCGCGATCATCACCTTGAACAGTGTCTTCATCAGCAGCGCTGTCAGGAAGCCGCGGGCGTGATGCCCACCTTGTTAGTATCACTCGCGCAGGAAAGCCGCTCACAGCTCGGCCAGCCCGTTACCGAAGCTTTCGCTTGCGGCGTGACCCCCTCGTCCGGTCTACTAGTGGCCTGTCTCTTCCGAGTTACTACCGGGCCGCTTCGCTCGCACCCCACCGCGCAGGCGTGCGCGGCGGGGGCCCCGCGTTGTCGCGGCCCGCGGATCGCGCTCGGAGGCCTGTTCCTCCCGGGATGATCCTCGCGCGCATCGTCGGCACCGTTGTCGCTACGCGGAAGGATCCGCGCCTGGTCAGCAACAAGCTGCTGGTGGCCCGCCCCATGGATCCGCACGGCAAGGCTGAAGGCAATTACCTGGTCGCCGTCGACACCGTCGACGCCGGCGTCGGCGAGACGGTGCTCATTGTCAGCGGCAGCTCGGCGCGCATGGCGTCGGGCATGAAGGATTGTCCGGTGGATGCCGTCGTCGTCGGCATCGTCGACGCGGTGGAGGTCTCAGCCGGAGACTAGGCGGACCTCCGCCTCTACGAACTGTGCAGCTCGCCAAAGTCATCGGAGACGTCGTCATCACCCGCAAGGACGAAAACCTGGCCGGGATCACGCTCCTCGTTCTGCAGCCGATCGCCGCCGACGGCTCGAACGTCGGACGCACGCTGGTCGCGGTCGACGCGATGGGCGCGGGCGTGGGCGAAACGGTCTTCTTCGTCCGCGGCAAGGAAGCCAGCTTTCCTTTCCATCCCACCGAAGTCCCTACGGACGCGGGCATCGTCGGTATAGTTGATCACTGGGATCTTGGATAGAAAAGTGCAGATCGCAAAAGTCATCGGCACCGTCGTGGCGACCCAGAAGCACCCTAAATTCGAAGGGGCGAAGCTCCTGCTGGTGCAGCCCGTCTCGTTGGATGACACGCCGCGTGGCACCCCGCTTCTTGCCGTCGATTCGGTCGGTGCCGGCGTGCACGAGAAGGTGTTGATTGTGCTTGAGGGACGCGCCGCCGGCGAAGCGCTCGGCCGCAAGGGAGCCCCCGTCGATGCCGCCGTCATCGGCATCATCGACGAGGTGGACGTTCAGGAATGACCGAGCAGGAATTGCGGACACTCGTTCGCCAGGCCATTGCCCGCCACGCCGGCGGGCCTTCACCGACGTACGTAGGGCGGGTCCTTTCGGACCCGCCGGCAGCCCTTTTGAGCCCGCCGTCAGTCCTTTTGGACCTGGCGCATGCCATGTTCGCCGTCCCGACGGGTGCGGACGCCGACGGCCCCTGCATCATCGAGCCCGCTGTGATGTGCAATCACTGCGGCTATTGCAAGTCGATGGGACATTGAGCGGCGCGCGACCCTCCATACTTCTCACCGGCAAGATTCCCTCCTCGGTTCTCGCCAGGCTCGAATCGATCGGCGAGGTGGACCAGTACCGCAAGGACGGCGTCGACGTGATGCCGCACGACGAGCTCGTCGCGAGAGTTGCCGGCAAGCAGGCGCTCGTCAGCATGATCACGGATGCCATTGACAAGGCGGTCGTCCAGGCCGGCGCCGAGCTGAAGATCATCGCGAACGCCGCCGTCGGCTACAACAACATCGACGTCGCGGCGACGCGCGAGCGCGGGGTGATCGTCACGAATACTCCCGGGGTGCTGACCGATGCGACCGCCGACCTCACGTGGGCGCTGATTCTCGGCATCACGCGGCGCATCGGCGAAGGCGAGCGGCTCATTCGCCGCGGCGGGTGGAAGGGATGGACCTTCGACTTCATGCTGGGATCGGAGCTGCGCGGCAAGCAGCTGGGGATCGTCGGCTACGGCGGCATCGGCCGCGCAGTTGCAGGACGCGGCCGGGCCTTCGGCATGCACGTCGCCTACACGAGTCGCACGCCGAAGAACGATCCAGACGCCGAAGCGATGCCGCTCGATCGCCTGCTCTCCACCTCCGACGTCGTCTCCCTGCATTGCCCGCTGACGCCAGAGACGACGCATCTGATCAATCAGCCGGCGCTGGCGCGCATGAAGCGCAGCGCGTACCTGATCAACACGTCGCGTGGGCCTGTCATCGACGAGAAGGCGCTCGCCTGGGCGCTGCGTATGCGGCTCATCGCCGGCGCGGGGCTCGACGTGTTCGAGCAGGAGCCGAAGGTCGAGCCCGAGCTGCTCACGCTCGAGAACGTGATGCTCGTGCCGCATCTCGGCAGCGGCACCGTCGAAACCCGCACGGCGATGGCCGATCTCGCCGTTCGCAACGTCGCGGCGGTCCTCTCCGGCCGGCCGCCGATCACACCCGTCTAAACCGCTCTTCACTTCTACGGGCCACGGAGTCACGGAGTCACGGAGCAAAAACATGAAATTCCTCCGTGTCTTCGTGTCTCCGTGGCCACGTGGCAGTGAAATTCGCTCTAGTCACATTCTGCGGAGCGGATCTTGTCAGGTCGGCCATCGGCACGGTCGTCTCGTTGCGGCGGCGCGCCAGCCGAACATTTGGCGAGTCTGGCCGGGAAGGGAGTATCGTGGAGTCCCCTCAAAAAAGGAGCGTCATGACCTTACGAAGCTGGGCTGCCGCCCTTCTGTTTGTACTCATGGCGGAGCCTGCATTCAGCCAGCAGCCCGTGGACATCGGCCGTATCAAGATCGTGTCGGGGTCGGCGTTCATCGTCCGAGCCACGGGGCTTGTGCCAGCGCAGGCAGGGCAGCCGGTTTACCAGGCCGACGGCCTGAGAACAGGCGCTGGTGGCCGCATCGGGATCACTCTGAGAGACGATACGCGTCTGTCGCTTGGCCCGAACAGCGAAGTGCGGCTGGACCGCTTCGCGTACGCGCCCGCCGAGAGCCAGATCGGGTTCGTTCTGAAGATCGTCCGCGGCGTCGTCGCCTATGTCTCGGGGCGGATTGCCAAGCTCTCGCCTGATTCGATTCGGCTCGAAACACCAGACGCGATTGTGGGCGTTCGCGGGACCACGGTGGCTGTCCGCGTCCTGCCGGAATGAAAAGTCCACGCCCTGTCGCCGTTCTGATGGCGATGTCTGTCGCGGGGCTGGTGTGGTCGTGCGGGCCACGACAGATTCGAACTCCCCAGCGCGCAGGCCAGGATCTGGTCGTGCTGCTGCCTGACCCGGACACTGGCGAGGTTGGGCGCGCGACAGCCTCAAACGCTTCCGGGACAGCCAACCTGGCGGCGGCGCGGGAATCGACCATTGTCTCCGCCAACCAGCCGCCTACCCCCGTCACTGTCATGAGCGAGGCCGAAGTGAAGCGGGTGTTCGGCGACGCTCTGGCTGCTCTTCCGCCGCCGGCGCATTCCTTCACGCTCTTCTTCCGCTTCGACTCCGAGGAATTGACTGCGGAGAGTCGCGCGCTCGTCCCGGACATTCTGCGCGCCATCAGAGAGAGGCCGGTTCCCGACGTGGTCGCCGTCGGACACACGGACACGACAGGCGTATCCGCCATGAACTTCGAGCTGGGTCTCAAGCGCGCCAATACCGTTCGCGACCTCCTTGTCGAAACCGGCCTCGACGCGTCAGCTGTTGAAGTCATCTCGCACGGCGAGTCGGACCTGTTGGTTCCAACCGCAGACGAGGTCGCCGAGCCTCGCAATCGTCGAGTCGAAATCGCGGTTCGATGAAGGTTCGCCCCCGCCCTCTGATCCTTCTGAGCGGTTTGTTACCGACGCTCGTCGTGGCCGCGCTCTCGGTCTACCGGCCCCCGTTCCTGGAGAAGCTCGAATACGGCGTCTATGACACCGTGGTGCGCTCTGCCCGGGCGCATCCGCCCGGCAGTCAGATCGTGATTGTGGACGTGGACGAACGCAGCTTGTCGGCGATCGGCCAGTGGCCCTGGCGTCGCGATATCGTCGGCGATCTCATCACGCGCCTGCGGGATCTCGGGGCGTCCACCGTCGCGCTCGACATCATTTTCGCGGAGTCGGACCGAGACGAAGGCACAAGCTCTGACGAAGCGCTGGCTCACGCGCTTCAGCCGGGCCGCGTTGTCGTTGGTTATGCCCTGACGTTCGACGCTGCCTCCAACGGAGCCAGCGCGTGCGTCCAGCATCCAGTGGGTCTTGCCATCATCGGACGTGGCGATCCGCAGTCGGACGATCCGTTCTTTCGAGCGACGGGCGCAATCTGCAGCCTTCCGACGCTGACGCAGGCAGCGGGCGCCTCGGGATTTCTGAACGCCGCGCCAGATTCCGACGGCATCCTTAGACGCGTTCCCATGCTGATCGACCTCGACGGTCGCATTTATCCCGCGCTCGCTCTGGCGGCCGTCGCGGCGAGCACCGGTACGCGCGACATCTCGCTCCACGTCGTCAACGTCAACACCTCGACGTTGGAGTTCGGCAATCGGAGCGTACCGCTCGATGGAAAGAGCAATCTCCTGCTGCGGTATCGAGGCACCAGGCGCACCTTGCCTTACGTCTCGGCCTCGGACGTGCTGAGCGGGCTGGTGCACGCCGACACCTTCAAAAACAAGCTCGTCTTCGTCGGGACCACCGCTCTCGGTACGCGCGAGGTGGTGTCAACTCCCTTGGATACGCTGTTCGCAGGCGTCGAAGTTCAGGCCACCGTAGCCGACAACCTGTTGCAGCAGGATTTCATTTATCGACCCGAGTACGGCGTCGCGCTCGAGTCACAGATCGTGCTCGCACTCGGCATCTTCGTGACCCTGCTGGTCGGTCGGCTGGGACTTGCCTGGGGCGCGCTCGGTGTGGCGATAGGCCTCCTCACGGTGTGGGCCGGCACCATCTCACTGGTTGGAGCCGATGGTCGTTTTCTGTCGCCGCTCTATTCAACCGTGGGGCTCATCTCTGCGTTCGCCGGGATGGTTGTCGGGCGGTTCGCGATCGAGCATCGCCGCGCTGATCGGGCCGTCCAGGACACGCACACATCTCAGCGACTGATGGTTCAATCGCTGCTCTCGCTCACCGAAGTCAGGGATGCGGAGACCGGCCAGCATTCGCGGCGCACCCAGCGGTATACGAGAATCCTTGCCGAGCAGCTCGCCAGGAATCCGAAGTTCAGCGACTACCTGACACCCCAGACCATCGAGCTGCTCTCGAGTCTCGCACCGCTTCACGACATCGGCAAGGTGGGTGTGCCTGATCAATTACTGAACAAGCCTGGAGCGCTTACGGCGGACGAGCTCGTCGAAATGCGCCGGCACCCGGCGCATGGCCGCGATGTCATCGTGAACGCCGAGAAGGCGGTGGGCACGCACGATGACGTGATTCTCGCGATGGCGAAGGAGATCGTCTATACCCACCACGAAAAGTGGGACGGTACAGGCTATCCTCAGGGCCTTCACGGGACCGAGATCCCCGTGCCCGGCAGGGTGATGGCCCTCGTCGACGTGCTTGACGCTATCCTCACCCGCCGGCTTTATCGACAGCCGATGTCGTACGACGACGCCGTTACGTTCATCGTCAAAGGCAAGGGCACACACTTCGATCCGGATGTCATCGACGCTTTCCTGAAGGTCTCCGATCGGTTGCGGAGCCTCTCGGAGGAAAATTCAACCACGAAGGAGTGACCTTCGCGTCCTTCGTGGTGTGATCAGTACTTGTAGTTGACGATCAGATGCGCAAGGTTCGAGGTGCCGTTGCCCCACATCCCCTTGGTGAACAACGGAGCTACCGGCGGCGGGTTCACCACGACGAACTCGAACCGTCCTGGTGTTCGCAACGCCTCAGCGTCCAGCGTGAATCGGATCTCCCTCGGACTTACCACCTGCGTCGGAACAGGCTTGCCCTTGAAATGCACGATGGACCGGCGCACGAAGTTGACTCCCTTGACCGTGACCGTGGCCGAGGACGTGGAAGACGTCGTTGAAGACGGCGTGCTCTGCGTCACGATGTACGGATCGAACTTCTGGATGGCGGGCTGCGGTGAGCTCGCGGGATCGGCGACCGGGGTCGCCGCACCGCGGCCTTCGCCTTCGGCCGCCGCACCGCCGCCGCGGCCGACCTTCATCAAGGCGACGACCCACGGCAATCCTTCCACGGCAGGACTGGGCTGGTCGCCCGGAGGATTGAACGTCGTCGAGTAGTTGCCGTGATAGCTCCGATCGATCACCTTGCCGTCGAAGATCACCGTGTCGGTTTTCTTGAGATTCTCGATGTCCTTCAGCGGGTCAGCGGAGACGATGAGGATGTCGGCGATCTTGCCGGCTTCGACGGTACCAAGAGAGTCCTGTTTCTGGACCAATTCGGCCGCACACTTCGTGGACCCTTGGATTATCTGCATCGGCGTGAGTCCCACTTCAGTCATGATCCGCATTTCCTGAAACAGCTCGAGTCCGGGGACGTAGCGATCATTCAGGTTGCCTGACACGCAGAGGTGTCCTCCCGCGTCGACGAACATCTTGTGGAAGCGCTTGACGTTCTCCCATCCCTCGAGCCGGCGCTCCCGCACAGCGCCCTGATCGATCTCGGTGTAGGCGGCAAGGGCGGATTCCATCGCCTCGGCGGGGTAGTACTTGAGGAGGTTGGGATCCTTGAACCATTCATGCGCTTCGGCGGTGTATCGATCCCAGTCCTTCGGGTAACCCCTGTAGTTGATCATGAAGGTCGGAACCAACGCGACGTGATGCGCGACCAGCGTCTTGATGAGATCCGCTGCCTTCGCGTCGTCCATGTCGGCGTACTTGTCCAGCTCGTTGCGATCATCGCGTCCCTGGCGGAACTGTGACGGATTCTTCGCGACGGCCAGCGGGATCCCGGCGGAGTGCGGCAACTGTGCGGCCCCGATCTCGGCCGCCTGCGCCGGGAAGATTCCCGGGCCGTACGCGCGCACGAATGCAGGCTTGCCCATCTTGTGAGCTTCCTCGACGCCCGCCTTGTACCAGTCGAACGGCATCGCGCCGTCGTAGAAGATGACGTAATCAGCGCCGGCGTTGAGCACCGTGCGAACAATCTCGCGCGTGTCCTCGAGGGAATGCGGCTTGCGGATCGTGTTGAGCGGCATCTCGAAGCCGGTCTCATCGAGCTGCGAGCCGATTCTTACTATTCCGGTATATGAGCGGGGCGCGAGGACCTTGCCGTGGAGCACGGAGTCCCGATGCGGCACGGCGGTCTCCTGGTCGGTGCCGACATCAATGCTCGCCGTGATGCCGTGAATGAGCATCGCCTCGCCGAAGTACCAGCTGTAGGCCGTCTGCGCGTCCCATAGGCCCGGAAGAACGAACTTGCCGGTTGCGTTGATGATGCGCGCGCCGGCCGGAAGGGTGCCCTGCCCCTTGCGCGAGACGGCGGTGATCTTGTTGCCCTGGATGACGATCACCGAGTCAGGAACCGCCGCTCCTCCGTTGCCGTCAATGAGGGTGCCACCCTCGATGACGAGTGTCGCGGCCTGCTGCGCGTTGGTGGAGTACAGGAAAGGGAAGATCAGGAACAGAAGGGCGAGGCACACGCCGACCGAAGAATAGTAACCGGACTTCCTCATGGACTCCTCCTGGGCGTCAGGATCCTACACCGTCGCGCTATAGTTCAGCGCACCCTCTGAGCAACCAATTGAAACGAGGCAGATCGATGTCGAAGTCGAAACAGCAAGATCGGCGCGGTGAACGTGGCATCCCAGGACCGCCTGGACCTCGCGGCAAGCAGGGTGCCACCGGGAAGACCGGCATCGTCGGCAAACTGGGCGCGAGAGGGGCGACCGGAAAGACTGGGCAGACGGGAACATTCTTGCCGGCAGACCGATTTGAAATATTGAGTGTCGTTCAGGGACAAATCGGTGAAGTGTCCCGAGAATTGACTGCGCAGATGAAGCGCCTGAAGTCATTGACGGGCGAACTCGATGAGTTACGCGCCAACGTCAAGACTCTGATGGACAGTTCAAACTGAGATACCACCTTAACGTGGAAACAGCTGGAATGCCGCCGTTCGCCGCCTGGGAAAGCTTCTACGTGATCATTGGCTCCTCGGCCGTTGGCGGCAGACGGAGTACCGACCGGTCCTGGAAGACTGGCTCTGGCATTGCGTGTTTCCGCTGATTGCGTACTCAACTTTGGTGGCTGCCGCCGCCACTCTGCCTCGGATTCCCGCCGCGTCACTGTTTGCGATCGCTTCAGTCTCACTGCTCCTGCTGTTCACTGGAATCCATAACGCCTGGGATGCGGTCATTTACATCGCGTTCACGGCTCGCGGCGCGTCAGACGAACAACGGTAACGGCGCCTGCACGGGCGTCAACGGCACGCCGCAGGGCCGTTAGGTATGATCGACGCGTCCCCATGAAACGTGTTCGGAAGCCTTCTCCAGTTGTCCTCGAGAACGTCATGCGCTCACTCGCGCAGGCCATCACAGGTCTCGAGCTACCCGCGGTCGAGAAGATCTCCGAAGAGCAGGCGGAGGAGCCGTTCCAGATTTTGATCGCCACACTCCTCTCGGCGCGCACGCAGGATGCGACGACGCACGCGGCGTCTACCCGCCTCTTTCGCAGG
>Ga0209515_10010306_pt1 | contig 10428 bp, 13 predicted proteins | sample Subgroupgradi54m_FD_187454 | JGI IMG/M metagenome (GOLD analysis project Ga0209515, IMG submission 187454) | Subsurface groundwater microbial communities from S. Glens Falls, New York, USA - GMW60B uncontaminated upgradient, 5.4 m (SPAdes)... ...
GCCGCCGTTAACATCCGCTAAGACTTCCCATTGTGCTTCTTGGGTTCATTCGCTCTCGCTCTCTTTGCCCAATACCTCTGCTTGGTGCTAACTCATTCGTGGATTTCTTGTCGAACTCCTTACCGCGCTTAGCACAACGCCTGTAAAGCCTGGTCGTTGATATACCGGAACACCATCCGGTTATTACACGCAAGGACACAATCGGATATCCCGAGTTCCCGAGCTACCCCTATAAGCACATGCCCCGTTCCAAGACCCCGGTGGTGTCGCAAACACTCGCCAATAACGCGTTTGAGACTGATGCTTTCCGGAACATTCAACTCCGTCAGCTTTCCCATCTTTCGATGCTTATCCTATTGACCACAACTATACATATTTCGGGGCTCCGTAGAGGGCCTACACTCTCACTCCACCCTTGCTCCGCACACACCGTTACCGATGTCGCACCTGGGTTTCGCTACTCACCTGTTGGCTATACTTTGGTTTGATGGGACTGAGATAAATTAACTGCTTTTATCCGCACCCATTGGGTAACAATAATCAATTTCCGAAAATTTCTTTTCTTCCCAAGACTTCGGATTTATCTCGGCACGATGAATGTTTGGTTATGTTTTTATTATATGCTAACATGTGTAGCATCATGTGTGAAATGAGGTGTAAACAAATGGCGACAAACTTATCTATAGATACCAAATTGCTTGATGAAGCACTTCATATTGGCGGACTTTCGACCAAAAAAGATACTGTGAATCAAGCCCTTATGGAATTCGTTCAGCGCCGTAAACAAAAGGAGATTACAGGGTTATTTGGCAATCTACCTGCCGATGAAAACTACAATTATAAGAAGGGACGCAAATGAGCGGTGTGCTAGTTGATACCTGCATGTGGTCATTAGCATTTAGGGGAAAAACTCCTAGGGAACAAAGCGTAGCTCACGAACTCACAAAACTTATTGATGAGAATAGAGCAAAAATAATTGGGCCAATTCGACAAGAAGTTTTGTCTGGCTATAGTGAACATGCTAAATACGTCAAGCTACGAAATAAGCTAGTTTATTTCCCAAATGAAACAATTGCCAATTCAGATTATGAAGTAGCGGCTGAATATTCAAATTTATGCAGGAGACATGGAGTACAAGGCTCGCATACCGATTTTCTAATTTGTTCTGTTGCCTCAAGATTAAAAATAAAAATTTATACCAACGACAAAGATTTCAATAAATATTCGGAATACCTTCCGATCTCACTTTACTCCGAAACATAACACCGACATTAACCGGCCCACATGCCGGAACTATAAACGCCAACTTGATTTAGGCAATAACGACCGCGCACCTTGGGTCCGGTTGAATGTTTGGTTGAACGAAGCCGCTAAACGCGGCGGATTCCTACCAACCATAATTTCTTTAGAGCACGCAATCCCGCGTGTTTTTCTAAAGGACTTATACCATGAACCCTTCTGAACGTAAAAGGTTTGATAAACTCTACCAACAACACCTCACCGCGCTGAAATTACAGGGGAAAAGTAAATCCACCATCAGCATGTATGCCCGCGCCGTCCGCCGAATTGCTGAACATTTCGACAGATGCCCCGATAACTTAACCGTTGAAGAACTCAAAGAGTACTTCTCTCAACTCGTCGATTCTCACTCCTGGAGCACTGTCAAAGTCGATCGCTGTGGCTTACAGTTTTTCTGGAAACACGTCCTCCAACGTGACTGGGATTGGGTCGCTATCACCAAACCACCCATCGTCAAACGTCTGCCAGATATTCTCACCGTCCGCGAAGTCGAACGTGTCATTAATGCCGTTCGCAAAATTCGCTATCGCGTTTTTTTACTCACCATCTACAGCATGGGGCTGCGACTCGAAGAAGCCTTGTCGTTACAGGTCGGCGATATTGATGGCCAGCGCATGCGCGTACACATTCGCGATGCTACCAAAAGTAGGCGCTTTTAGGCGAAGGTCGCAAAGATCGGTACGTGCCTATTCCTCACGTCACCTATCACGCGCTTCGGCAGTTTTGGAAAACACATCGCAATCCGCTTTTGTTGTTTCCCAATCATGTTTTATGTTGAGCTCAACATAAATAATGTTATGTGAAGCCCAAGATTATGTTAAGAAGATGTTTTCTCATCAGCTAATTCCGTCTAGTTTTCCCGTTATCAAATCACTATCGAGCAGTCCTATACTCAACATAATTCTTAGGTTCAGTCAAAGAATTCAGCCAATCTAATACGCCAACTTTATTCCATGCCGCTCGCTGCTTCCTGCTCTGCGGCGGACTACATTTTTCAAGCATCTCCCTCTTCATTTTCATATCCGCTTCAATATAAATATGAGTTGTATTGATATCAGCGTGCCCCAGCCATTGGCTAATCATGTTGACATCGTTTCCGGCTTGAAGGAGTTGCATTGCCGTCGCGTGACGTATGGTATGGGGGCCGATCGATTTCTTCGCTAATGATGTATCGGATGAACTTGCTCGTTCATGATATTTTCTAACAATATAGCGCAATCCGAACCGTGTTATTTTCCTTCCTCGTGCGTTCAAGAAAACACTGCGTTCGTTCGTTTCTTCGATTCGTCGGATTGAGAGATAATCTTGAATGGCGGCAACAGTTTCTTGCCATAGTGGACATGATCGTATTTTTCTGCCCTTACCGAACAGGGTGACTTGCCCTTGAGCATCAAGACGTAGATCTTGAATCGTCACATCAACGATTTCTTGTGCGCGAGCACCGGTGTTAAACATGAAGAGCAGAATTGCTTTATCCCGTACACCGGCAATCGTTTTCTCATCAATTGCATTCAGCATGGATGTTATCTCACCTTTGTCCAAATACGTCATCTGATGGCGTATCGTTTTCTTTTTGGGGATATGATTAATCTGAGCGCATTGCTCAATGAGTACGGGTTCTTCACGCGAGAGATATTTAAAGAATGTTTTAATGGCCGATAATCTTGCATTGCGCGTCGACGCACTCACCCCACGCTCGTCTTCCAGAGAGCGAAGAAAAGCGCTTACCTCCGCTGCTGAAATCTGTTCAATGGTAAGTCTATCAATCGATTGACGCAGGTGTTGTGACACAAACAGTAAGAGTAGTTTAAGCGCGTCACGGTAAGCGAGAATAGTGTTGGGCGACAGTGATCGCTGGATCGCTAAATAGTGGTTAAAGAAGCCCGCCATGTAGCGGCCAATCAAGTGCTGCTTGTTCATAATTGCCTCCGTTACGCATTAAATACAAAACGATGAAAACGCTGACTGACTTCGCTCATCAGCACCGGCGTGGCATGTAGATAAGCTTGTGTTGACTGAATATCAACATGACCCATATAGGTGGCCAAGTGTGGCAGTTTGGCATTGACGTCAATACCTTGTTGATACCATGCCGTTAAGCGATGGACAGCGAAGGTATGTCGCAAGCAGTAGGTAGACAACTGATATTCACGAGCGGCGCTAATATTGGCTAAACGCAAAGTCTTTTTAAAGTAGCGAGACATGTCAGAGGTATTGAGGGGGCTGCCTTTCAAGTTCACAAACAGACAATCATTGGACGTCATCTTGGATGTCAGTTGGCGCTGTTGCAGGTAAATCTTTAACGCTTTATTGATAGAAGCCGATAAAGGAATCCATCGTGATTTGCCGTACTTACCACATTTTACAAACAACCTCCCGGCACTGGGTTGATAGTCCTCTAGTGTGATTCGTTGGGCTTCAATGGGTCGAATTCCCGTGCAATACAGTAAAGCAAACAGTGTGGCATAGGTATGAGGTAATAGACTGTTATGGGGCGCCAGTATTTTAGCGGAATCAATAATTATCCTAACCTCTTCCAGTGAAAAGAGATAAGGACGGCGCAGCTGAAATGAGGAGGAAGTTTCAACCGCTATGGGGATATAACAACGCTGATCTGTCTGGGCAATAAAATGGCACACCTGCCTAATGACACAGAGATGATTGTCTCTGGCTCGTTTAGATAAGTGAGAGAGTGTTGCAAGATAATCGTTGAAAATAGTCGTTACGATGATGGAATGCAGATAATCACGGCTTTGCAGAAACCGATCAAACTGTTTTAATAATCGCGTTTGACTCAAATAATCCGTACCGGATACACGTTTCACTGCCACGAACGCATTAAATGGCTTGGCCAGACTGCTGACAAATAATGGATTCATGATCTTATCTCCTCAGGGATTTCTAAAGGAATTTCATGAAGGGCAATAAAATCAACCTTCGTATAGATAAGCGTTGTCTGTAAACACTGATGCCCGAGCAGATCGGCAATACCTTTTAAACTGACTCCATTCGCCAAAGCTTGAGTAGCAAAGCCGTGACGAAAGGCATGAGCAGCGCTGACGGCATCAACATTAGCATCAGCAAAGCGCCTCCTTACCATAGCGCTGAGGATATTGCTCCACCGCAACGGTAGATACGGAGCCCTCGTCGTCAGAAAGAGTTGTCTATGGTGAGTCATCGGTCGAGCATAACGCAGGTAATCTAAGATCGCGTTGCCTACCTCAGGAATGAGTGGCAACGACAAAGGTTTGCCCTGCTTGATAGCGTGACAGTGAATAACATTGTTCTGCCAATCGATGTCGTCCAGCCGAAGTAAGCGAACATGTGCCGCTCTCAGGCCATAATGAAAAAGTAATCGTATTACGGCATAGTCACGTTTGCCCACTGCGGTATGACGATCAATGATGTCCAATACTTGCAGGGCATCCGTGTGTGATATTCCTCTGGGTGTGGTTGATAAGCGGTAGGTTTTTAAGCGGGGTATCGCGCTAGACAAGTCCTTTTTCGCTATGCCACTGAGATAACAATAACGGAAAAATGTCCGCAGGGTAGCCTGCATCGACCGTCTCGCTGCAAGACTATTATGTTGTGCGTACAGAACAAAGTGATGTTGTACAACGTTACCCGAAAGATGGGCCAGTCGGGTGAGTTTTAAATCACCATAAAAGAAACGAGTAAGATAGCCTCGACGCAATTCACAAGTGCCTTGAGCAAGATGACATTCTTTTTCTAACCAACGAATATAACTCTCTACGATAGTTTCAAAGCGCGTTAATCTCGGTTTTGGCTTGCTCAAGATATTCTTGTGATAAAGAAAATCATAAAATAATTTAATGGCATAGCTTCTCGATTTCGCGCACCTTATGCCAACAGATTTCTTAACGCGATTGATAAATTGACTGAGATGCTTTTCTTTTAGCTGTTTGGGATTGTTTAGTTTGATGCGTTGTAAATAACGCCCAAATTGCGTGACGTAAATAACGTGGTGGTGCTGAGCACTTTTAGAAAAACCTTGATGCTGCATCCAATCGGTAAATTCGTCTTGTAGTAGGCCAAGCGGTGTGTCTCTATGTCTCTTAATCGCTCTTGGCATGAGAAAATATCAGTTAAGGTCATTTGCTTATCCTCCAAATTACAGTGATTACGAGGTAACTTAGAGATAAGATAAACGCTTAATTATGTGAAGTCGCTTGAGGATAAATTCGCATTCAATCGATTGATAGATATGTAAAAGATTTTAGGTGGCGGGAGGTAGATTACATAATCTTGAGCTTCACATAACATTACCATCGCGCAACCACCCAACAATTCATGGATCGCGGCGGTGCTCAATCCGCCATGAAGGTCACGCTCAACGAATGCGGCATTCATCGTAAAATATCTATTCACTCCTTGCGACACAGTTATGCAACTCATCTGGTGGAGCAAGGACTCAATCTGCGCGCCATTCAAGAACTCCTCGGCCATGCCAGCCCGACCACTACCGTGATTTACACCCGCCTCACCGATAAAATTCATCAGGATGCCGCCGACGTCATCAACGGGCTCATCAATGCCTTGTCCTTCGATTTAGATTTTGATGCGGAGGACAAGCCATGAAAATCGCCACCCTCATTGCACAATACAGCGACGCATTTGAACAACGCTATGGGCAGCGCCTGCTGCCGAGTCAGCGCCACGCACTCACCGCCATGCAACAGTGCAGAACACCGCTCGCCGGAGAAATCATTGTGCACTGCGATGACTGTCACACCCTCGATTCCCGGCCACTGTCATGCGGTCATCGCAGTTGTCCGCAATGCCAGCATCACACCTCAACCCGTGGCTGACGCGACAACTCAACAAATTGCTGCCCGTCGATTATTTTCTTGTTACATTCACGCTGCCGCATGAACTGCGGCAGTTTGTTTGGTGTCATCAAAAAGTCTTGTACAGTGCACTTTTTCAGGCGGCAACACAAACCTTGAAAGAATTTGGTTTGAATCCCAAAAATTTTGGTGCGGAATTGGGGATGACTGCCGTCTTGCACACCCATACACGCCGACTGGATTATCACCCACATGTACATGTGGTGGTGCCAGGTGGCGGCTTTATCAAACACAACTCCCACTGGAAAACCAAAGACGGTGACTATCTTTTTAATGAATTTGCACTGGCGACTGTGTTTCGCGCCAAATTCATCGCGGCCATGAAGCAACTTAATTTACAGCCGTCAACGTTCTATCCCAAAAAATGGGTGGTGGATTGTCGCCACTTCGGGCGAGGTAAACCCGCACTGCAATACCTCAGCCGTTATCTTTATCGTGGTCCGCTCAATGAGAAAATGATTGTAGCGAACAAAGACGGCAAAGTGACATTTCAGTACACAGAAAACAAAACCAACAAAACCCTGTCACACACACTGCCCGGTGAAGAGTTTCTGTGGTTGTTGATGCAACATGTACTGCCTAAAGGTTTTCGGCGTGCCAGAGATTACGGCTTTTTGCATGGCAATGCGAAGAGCAGACTTAACCTTATCCGGATGATTTTACGGACTCCCGCCGACGCCACTTTATCTGTGCAACGGCCCACATTTGTTTGCGCTTGCTGTGGAAAGGCAATGCGTATTCTGGCGGTGTATCCTCGGTGGAAAATGTTGGCAAAAAATAAGGGGGGATCGCCACCATTAAACGTGACGTGTTAAGCAAACTTTTCGCTTAACATCAAGAATTTTTATTGACTGCTCAAACAGTCAGTGGAGTGCTTTGATTGAAGATTCTATACAGGCTAAAATGAGCAATGCAGAAACCATTTTAGCCTGTTTGATGCTTGGGAATTGTTGAAAAATGTTTTTGACTAGCTTGATTGATTCAATAAAAATGAAAACCGCTCGACAAATACGTTCTCTACATCGAAAAGATATTTCCTCTATAGTGTAAAAATTCTTGCTGTCAATCGGGCTTGTTCAACAATAGGATAAAATTGTGCTGTCGCACAATTTATCCTTATCCGTTACGTTTAATTGACTTGAAACCAATATGGAACCATAATGAAACCATTATATAATTACCAAAGAGCCGATACCATGCCAAATTTAACCCTGAAAAATATACCAGATAAGCTATACGATTGCCTTAAAGAAGCAGCAAGCCAACACCATAGAAGCATTAATAGTGAGCTAATTGCTTGCCTAGAAAAGGCTTATATGCCAACTCGCTGGACAACCGAGCAACACTTGGCTAATGCACAAACATTGAGAGAGCGGGTTAAGGTTAAAAAACTGAGCATTAAAGAAATACAGGAATTTAAAGATCAAGGAAGACCGTAATGCTAGTTGTTGATACAAATGTTATTGCTTATTTATACCTACCCACAGATTATACTAAATATTCAGAAGCGTTGTTAAAGAAAGACCCCAATTGGGCAGTACCTTTATTATGGCGCAGCGAATTACGAAATGTACTTTCCCTATACATGCGAAAAAATATATTTGACCTAGATACAGCAACAGAAATACAACACCAAGCCGAAATATTATTAAGTGAAAATGAATTCGAAGTTAAATCTAGCGCTGTGCTCAGCTTAACAAATAAAAGCACATGCTCCGCATATGATTGTGAATTTGTAGCTCTAGCTCAAGCCCTAAATAAAAAGCTTGTAACTGTTGATAAGAAACTCATACGAGAGTTTCCATTAAATTGCATTTCTCTTAAGGACGCTACTTCCGAAACATAACACCGACATTAACCGGCCCACATGCCGGAACTACTAACACCAACTTGATTTAGGCAAAAATGACCGCGCACCTTGGGTCCGGTTGAATGTTTAGTTGAACGAAGCCGCTAAACGCGGCGGATACTATTAGTTTGTTGACCATGAATACATTTATAGTTTGCTTTGAACCAATATTCGAAGGAATGCTTCATATTGAGCCTCAGCCGCAAGTTTCAATTAAATCAATTTGACTATACTAAGAACTCAAACATGTGTAGAAATCTGCTGTTTAACGATTTATATACACCTACAGAAATATACACAGCATCACTATCTTTATAAAAGATTCTAAAAAAAATATTTCCCATATAGCACAAAATTACTTGGAATCAATCGGGCTTGTTCAACAATATGATAAAATTGTGGCTGTCGCACAATTTATCCTTATCCGTTACGTACTGATAATTATCAGCTCTCATTTATTGGCGCAAAGGACCTTCTACTTTTTGGACATTTACTTTTAAAGACGATCTTATTTCGCCGCATTTGTTAGCACCACTCCAAACCCGCAGATATTTGCCGCAGAATGTTTGGCCGAAAAAGGGGCTAACTGCCCCTTATTAATTTGTGACTGAATCAACTAAAAATCAGAACTCAATTTTGTCATCAAACTCCGCGTTTGACTCAGCTTCCTCCTTAGCATTTTTTTCAGCAACAGATTGGTACATTTCTATAATCTCTGGACCATGAGCAGCCCACAGAACTTCTCTCAATTCATCCAGGAATTCAATCACCGTACTTGCCTCTTCAGCACTCCAATAGGTCGTGAGTCGACTGGTTTTCATCATTCCATTTATCCTCATGCATCGACGGTCTTTGTGGTGTTTGATTTGCTTGCGCTACTTGATGTCTTTGCTCTTTTTTTGTTGGACGATCGCTCCTTGGCTTCTTTAACCCGATACGATTCACCGACGAAAAGGATGATCTCGGCGTGATGAATCAGGCGATCAATCAGCGACACGACACAGGATGCATTAGGAAAGACTTCACCCCATTCGGCAAACGGTCGGTTCGTGGTAACAATCGTTGATTTTTGTTCGTAGCGGCGATTGATAATCTCAAACAACAAGTCTGCATGTCGATTACCATAGGAAAGGTATCCGACCTCATCAATGACAAGGAGTGAAGGTTTCGCATAATATTTTAAACGGCGACGTAGTGCGTTATCGCCGTCTTGCGCGGCTAAGTCATTTAACATGTGTGCCGCACTGGTAAAGAGTACGGTATGGCCCTGGAGTACCGCGTGATACGCAATATTTTGCGCGACAGTGGATTTACCCACGCCATTAGGCCCCACTAAGACTACATTGGCAGCTTCTTGAATAAATGACAACGTCATCAGATCGGAGACAGCTCCTTTATCCAATTGTTTTGGCCAAGTCCAATCAAAATCTGCCAACGATTTAAAACGGCCAATATGGGCATTTGCCAAGCGTTGTTCTAAACCACGTCGAATGCGCTCGGCTTCCTCCCAGTCGATTAAGGCCGCAGCCAAACGAGTATCCTGCTCGGAGAGTTCATTCCAGTGCTTGAGCAAGCCGTAGAGTTTAAGTGCGACAGCGCGTTTTTTAAAAGTATCGTTCAGCGTGGATTCAAATGATGTCGTCATGTGGTTTCTCGTTAGTAACAAGGTTAATGGAGAGATCGATGGCTTTTTTTGTTTCTGTTTGTTGAGTTGAATCGACGGTAGCGTCGTCAATCAGGTGGTCTTTCAGCTGATCGTAAACCGTCAGTGAAGCAGGACGTACGACTATGTTTTTTGCCTTGGGATTGTCTGGTAGCGTGATCGCAATCGGCGGCGGTTGATTGCGCTGTTCTCTGCGCCGTTCAAGCACTTGGCGCACGGCATTCGGATGAGGTACCGCTTGTTGCAGCGCCTCGCTAATGGCAAATTCTAATTCGCTCGCACCATAGGCATTCAATAAGTCCAGCAACTGCGATCGCGTCGTTGAAAGACGATAACCTCGCCGCACAGCTTGTTCTAACAGGGCTTGGCTTGACGGTGCTGCATGGGATAAGTGATCATGCCCATGGTTATAACGCGCCTGATATTTACGTTCATGCAATGCATTAATATGGCTTGCGTCTTCGATTTGCTCGGCTTTACCCCAGTGCCTGAGGTGTTGTGCAATGACATCACTGCCATCTAACACCCTCACCTCTGTCAGGCTGGCTACCACGGTTAAGGTACGTCGCACCGAGGTATAAGGAATCGAGTAATCATTGAGATCAAAGCGAATATACGGCGTTTTTCCGGCAGATACGGCGATACGCTCTTCTGTCGGAAACGGGTTATCCGGCAATGGCAACAAGAGGGGTTGCTCTTTCTCAAACGCTTCTCGTACTGTCATCGCGTGATCTTCTGGGCAACGTCGA
>Ga0209515_10010307_pt1 | contig 10427 bp, 6 predicted proteins | sample Subgroupgradi54m_FD_187454 | JGI IMG/M metagenome (GOLD analysis project Ga0209515, IMG submission 187454) | Subsurface groundwater microbial communities from S. Glens Falls, New York, USA - GMW60B uncontaminated upgradient, 5.4 m (SPAdes)... ...
AAGATTCGGGAGGATCGCGGGCAAAACGGTCGGTTCCTGGAGTGTGTCATCGAAATTAGGGGCGAAGTTGACAGTCTCTTTTTCGATGTCGGAAAGCATGAGGTCCGCGATAGAGGCCATCCGCGCCTCCGTGTATCTCATCGCCGCGGCATTGTCTCCATCCACACTTCCAAAATTTCCCTGCCCGTCGACCAAAGGATACCGCAGCGAAAAATCCTGCACCATCCGGACGAGCGAATCATAGACCGCCACGTCGCCGTGAGGATGGTATTTCCCGAGGCATTCACCGACGATACGGGCCGATTTCTTGTAGGCCTTGTTATGCTCGAGCCCCAATTCCCGCATCGCAAAAAGAATTCTCCGGTGAACCGGCTTGAGGCCGTCGCGGGCATCCGGAAGCGCGCGCCCCACGATGACGCTCATCGCGTACGAAAGATAGGAGGCCTTCATCTCATCGTCGATACTGACCAGAACGATCCGCTCTCCGCTTTTGGATTCTGCCGGTTTCTCGGGGTTCTTTCCCTCGGGCTCTTCTTTTTTCTTTTTATCTTTCATATATCAAGGTTCCTGACTTCAAGCGCGTGCTTTTCTATAAATGCGCGGCGCGGCTCTACCTCATCCCCCATGAGAACCGTAAACATCTCCTCTGCCGAAAGAGCGTCTTCGATAGCGACTTTCAAAATCGTCCGGCGCGCGGGATCCATCGTGGTTTCCCAGAGCTGTTCCGGGTTCATCTCCCCAAGCCCTTTATACCGCTGAATCGTGAGACCTCTTTTCCCAAGAGTCTTAATATGCCCGAGCACCTCTTTTAAATTAGGGAAGGGGGTTTCGCCTTTTTCATCCACAACTTTATAGAGAAACTTGATCTCTTTCTTGTCTTTTGGTTTTGGGTGCTTCTCAGGTTCGCCTTCCCCAAGGTAATCCTCAAATCCAAGCCCGAGCTTCTCCAAGTGTCCGGCGATCTCTTCCAGCCCGGAGGCCTCATAAAATTCGGTGACATCGAGCGCTTTTTTTGTCGCCGGTTCCCGATCCTCCTTTTCATGAATTTCGAGCTCTTCGCCGCGCCTTTTTTCCTCTTTCTTCACAAGTTCCGAGAGCTCATCGTCACTATATAGATACTTGTATTCATCCTCTACTTTTACCCTATAAATAGGGAGTTTTTTGGGTTTCTTTTGCATAAGACTGACATAATATCGAAGTTCTACTCCCTTTTTACTAAGATTGTGCACAAGCTGGTCTAGTTCTATCAAAATATCTAAAATTTGTATTAACTCCTTGTCTTTAAAAGAGTTATTATCATTTATACGAACCAACTGTACATCTTCTGTCCCGAGCTCAAGAAGAAGACCATTCATCTGCTCATCTGTCTGGATATATTCCTCGCGCTTCCCCCGCTTGATCTTATAAAGCGGCGGCTGGGCAATATAGATATGGCCATTCTCGAGGAGGAGTTTCATCTGCCGGTAGAGGAAGGTAAGAAGAAGGGTCCGGATGTGGGAACCGTCCACATCCGCGTCGCACATAATAATGATTTTGTGATAACGGAGTTTGGCGACATCAAACTCCTGCTCGATCCCTGTGCCGAGCGCTGTAATGATGGTCCGGATTTCGTCATTTGACAAGACCTTATCAAGCCGTGATTTCTCCACATTGATAATTTTTCCCTTGATCGGAAGGATCGCCTGAAACCGGCGGTCTCTTCCCTGCCTGGCGCTTCCTCCGGCGGAGTCTCCTTCAACGATATAAATTTCGCAAAGGGCAGGATCTCTCTCCTGGCAATCCGCAAGTTTTCCCGGGAGCGAATCTCCTTCCAGGGCCCCTTTTCGCCGGGTGAGCTCCCGCGCCTTGCGCGCCGCTTCCCGCGCACGCGCCGCAAGAATCACCTTCTCAATAATTTTATTGGCGATCGAGGGATTTTCCGCAAAATAGGTTGAAAGCCCCTCATTGACGATTGAGGCGATAATCCCCTCGACCTCGCTATTCCCAAGTTTTGTTTTTGTCTGTCCTTCAAACTGCGGGTCCGGTATCCAGACGCTGATGACCGCGGTCAAGCCTTCACGGACATCCTCTCCGCTAATCTGCGGATCGGTTTCCTTCACCACCCCCTTGTCTTTCGCGTATTGGTTGATGACGCGGGTGAGCGCCGATTTGAACCCGGAGAGATGGGTCCCCCCCTCAATGGTGTTGATATTGTTCGCGAAGCTCAAAATATTTTCGGTATAACTGTCGTTATACTGCATCGCGATTTCGATTTTGAGCTTGTCTTTCTCTTTGTTGAAATAAACAACCTTCTTATGCGGCGTATTTTTATTCTGATTGAGGTGTTCGATGAAGGCCTCGATCCCGCCGGTATATTTAAAAACCTCTTCCTTGTCGGATCGTTCGTCTTTAAAGGTAATCTTAAGCCCCCGGTTCAGAAAACTGAGCTCCCGGAGACGATTGGAAAGGATTTCAAAAGTGAAATTGATCGTTTTCCCGAAAATCTCTTTGTCCGGCTTGAAGGTCACGCGCGTCCCGCTTTTTTGGCTTTTCCCGATGACATTGAGTTTGCTCGCGGTCTTCCCCCGGACATACCGCTGGTGGTACACTTTGCCGTCGCGGCGGACCTCCACCTCCAGCCATTCGGAAAGGGCGTTCACCACACTCACCCCGACCCCGTGGAGGCCTCCGGAGACCCGATACACCTGGTGATCGAACTTCCCTCCCGCGTGGAGAAGCGTCATCACGACTTCAAGCGCCGGTTTTTTCTCGGTTTTATGCATATCGACCGGGATCCCGCGTCCATCGTCGATAACGGTGACGGAATTGTCCGGATGAATGATGACATCGATATTTTGGCAAAATCCCCCCATCGCTTCGTCAATGGAGTTGTCGACCACTTCATAAACGAGGTGATGCAGCCCCCGGCTTGAAAGATCCCCGATATACATGGCGGGCCGCTTCCGGACCGCATCCATTCCCTCGAGAACCTGAATACTTTTTGCGTCATAACGCTCTTGCGGCTTTTCTTCTGTTTCGACTTCCTTCATCTCTTTTGCCATTTTCCTACCTTCAGTTGAAATCGGATTTCCCGTAACGTTTCTTTTTGAAACAACTTCTTTAACTTCTCGAAAATTTTTTCTTTCTCGAGCGTCAGCTCATACAAAGACCCTGAATTGTCGACATCAACGGTTAGGACGCCGCCTTCAAAGGCGCTCACCTTCGCGTGCGCTACCCTTTTTGCGCCCGCCCCTTTTTCCCACAGCGCCTCGACTCTCTCCTGATCAGACAATCTTTTTCCTAGCTGTTTCGCAAGGATTGTGACAATGTCGCTAATGGGAACGGGCCCTCCCCCCCGGCTTTTTTTCATGACGGGGATCAGGATGAAATCTGCATCGGGAGGACAATATAGATGTATTTATCCTTGGTGCGGATAACCCCCGGCTTTTCCGGACCTTCTACTTCAAGAGCGATATCTTCTTCCGTAATATTTTTGAGACCGTCGATAATATAATTGGGGTTAAATCCGATTGTGAGCTCTTTCCCTTTGTAGTCCGTTTCGATCTCTTCGCGCGCTTCACCCGTTTCGGCGCTCGTTTTGGAAACAATCATCTTGTCTTTCAACAGATCAAGCTTGATCGACTGAGATTCCTGAGAGGTCAGGATGCTCGCCCGGCGGGCGGCCTGAAGAAATTGCTCGCGATTTAACCGGACCTTCTCGTGGGTTTCTTTGGGGATGACCTGCTCATAATTTGGAAATTCCCCCTCAACGAGTCTCGAAACAACGGTTGTCTCCCCGAGGTCAAAAAGGACCTGGTTTTCCTTTTTCACGATCCCCACCTCTCCCTCCCCCAAGAGGCGATTCAGTTCATGGATCGCTTTGGTTGGGATGATCATCGAATAGGGTTCTTTCCAAACCATACCGATGTCTTTTTCGATATAAGCGAGCCTTCGGCCGTCGGTCGCGACAAGGGTCAGGCTTTTTTCTGCCACCTTAAAAAGAATTCCATTCAGAACGTAGCGTGTTTCATCATAAGAAATAGCGAAAGAGGTCATCCGTAGCATGCTTTTTAATTCCTGTTGGGAGAGGATTAACCTTACTTCGCTTCCAAAACTCGGGAATTTCGGGAAATCATCTTTTGAAAGACCCGGAAGCCTAAAGAAACACTTCCCACACTCAAGGGTTGCCGTGTTGTTTTTCTTTGTGGTCACAACGCAGTCTCCTTGAGGAAGCTCTTTCACAATGTCGCCAAGTTTTTTTGCCGGAAGCGTAATGGACCCTTCTTCCTCGACATCCACCTGGATGGTTGTGGCGATTCCCACCTCAAGATCTGTTCCAGCGAGGTAGAGTTTCTTTTTTTGGGCCTCAAGAAGAATGTTTGAAAGAATAGGAAGAGTCGATCGGCCCGAAACAATATTTTGAACGGTTTGAATTCCTTTGAGTAAAGTTTCTTTATCACACAAGACCCTCATCTTTTTCTCCTTATTTTCTTAAGTAATTAAAAAAGCAGTAGTAGAATTCTTGGTTGTGGATCATGTTGAAAACCTCGTAACCCAAACAACGCTAAGACTTAATTTCAAGTATCAGCCTGTGGATAAGAGAACGCGCCGATTCACTTTTTTCAAGCTCCCCACGAATACGATTATGCGCATGAAGCACGGTTGTGTGATCTCTTCCCCCAAAAAACTCCCCTATTTCAGGGAATGAGTGATCGGTTAATTCCCTTACCAGATACATCGCAACCTGTCGTGGATACGCGATCGCTTTACTACGACGCTTCACCTTCATGTCTTGGATCCGGATATCAAAATATTCCGCGACCTTCCGTTGAATGAGATCAGCCGTCACCCGCTTCTCTTCTTCCAAAAACATCTCTTTGAGGATTTCTCGTGAAAGCTCCAGCGTAATTTCTTTCTCAAAAATAGACGCGTAGGCGACGACGCGCATCAAAGCCCCTTCCAACTCCCGGATATTAGAGGTGACTTTTTCCGCGATAAACGTTGAGACCCCCTCGGGGACCGAAAGCCGGTCAACCTCAATTTTTTTTCTTAAAATGGCGATACGGGTCTCGAGATCCGGTTTCTGGATATCGGTGATAAGCCCCCACTCGAAACGGGAGACGAGACGCTCTTCAAGGGCCTGGATTTCCTTGGGAGAGCGGTCGCTGGAGAGAACAATCTGTTTGTGAGCGTCATACAGGGTGTTAAAGGTGTGAAAGAACTCTTCCTGCGTGGCTTCTTTTCCGGCGATGAAGTGGATATCGTCGATGAGAAGGACATCCAGGTTCCGGTACTTCTCGCGGAAAGGGAGTGTTGTGCGATTTTGAATGGCGGTGATCAGCTGGTTGGTAAACCGCTCGCTCGAAATATAAAGAACTTTTGCGTCTCGGTTTTTCTTGAGGAGAAAGTGCCCGATCGCCTGCATGAGATGGGTTTTTCCCAGCCCCACCCCTCCGTAAATAAAGAGAGGATTATACGAACGGGCCGGGCTTTCCGCGACCGCCAGTGATGCGGCGTGGGCAAAACGGTTACTAGGGCCCACGACAAAGTTCTCAAAAGTGTATCGGGGGTTGAGAAACGTTTCTTTAGGCGGGGGCGCCTCCTTTTTAAGAAGAGGTTCCGTGGACGCCGGCACCTCTTTTTTCGGCTTGGAGAGAACCGGCTCCGCCACTTCAACCACAAACTGAACCCCCATCTCCTCCGAGCCGCTCTTTTCAAGGACCTCTTTCACAACGGAGGTGTATTTATCCTGGATCCAGTCCTTGCAAAACTTATTCGGCACCGCTATTGTAATCCCCTTTTCTTCAAGGCCGACTCCCCTTGTGCCATGAAACCAGGTCTCGTAATTCCGAGGCCCAAGTTTAACCTTTAAAAGGGGCAAAACCTCTTGCCAGATTTCTTCGGCGTTTTTTCCCATGTTTTCCCCACAATTCACAACTTATCCACAGAGCCCTTTCCCACTTAAGGAGCAAGAATCCCCCTTAACCCGGAGGCCTGTCTCAAAAATGGAGAACGGTTGGACGAGGAAGCTAGGTGTCTGTGAACTCTTGCGTGTTAACGAGGAAACTTCTTACCCACAACTTATCCACAAGAAGAGTTATCCGTGACACTTTTGCTTTCGCGGCGCTCATTATAACAGCCCGCAAAAGGAGTTTCAACAAAATTTTTAAAAAATATTTCTCTTGACGCAACGGGCGAATCTCCCTATAATCGCAACAAAATAAATGAAGAAACATCTGACGCGAAAATCTAATGTGCGGGGGAAGCGGGTTCACGGGTTCCGCCGTCGTATGCGCAAACGAGGCGGCCGCCGCACCATTGCCCGGAGGCGCCAGAAGGGCCGCCGGGTTCTCTCCCGGTGAGGAGGGAGAACCCTTTATTCATTTCACGGGGAGAATGGTTCCATCTTTCGGCGTATCCGAAAAAGAAATGGGGCAAAATTCATATCGCAGTTCCCCGCAAGCTTTATCCCCTCAGCACCTCCCGAAACCGCTTAAAGCGCCAAATCCGCGAAGTTTCTCGTCGGTTTGTCGACGAGGAACAAGATTTTTTCATCACGGTCCATAAGAAAGGCTCCCTTCCTTTCGCCGTGTTGCGCAGAGAAGTTGAAGCGCATTTTAAAAAAGGAAAGAGTGTTTCATGAAGCGATTTCTCCTGGGGCTTATCGCTCTTTATCAAAAAGGGCTCTCCCCAATTTTACCGCAGCGCTGCAGGTTTTATCCCTCCTGCTCGGAATATGCCCGGATGTCTATCGAGGCAAAAGGGATTTTACGGGGCTTTCGGGCCTCTCTCGGACGGCTTTTTCGGTGCCACCCTTTTTCAGACGGCGGGATCGATTACCCACGGTAAAACGATGGAAAAACGATTTCTTTTAGCCTTTGCCCTGTCTTTTCTCATTCTCTTAGGATATCCCTATCTCTTGACCCGGTTCTATGGTCCCTCTCCAAAACAGGTTGCGGCCCGCCTCACTTCGACAGAAGCTCAAATAGGATTAACACAAGAGATACAAATTCAACAAGACGAAGAGAAAGAAGCCCCCTCTTTAGTCATTGAAAATGACAAGATCAGTTGGAAGCTTGATGCCGCAGATGGATCTATCAGAGAAGTCTTTCTCAAAGCATTCAAAAATCATGCTTCAGGAGGACCTCTAAATATCATAAAAGTGGGGGATAAAGCTGATTCTCTAGGGAAAGTATTGTTTGAAAATCCCACTTTACATAACCTAAAGTATGAATTAGTGGAGCGTAATGCCCATTTATTAAAATATTCCGAGTCTTTGCCGGAAGGGATTGTGGTTACTCGTCAAATAGAACTTTCGGACGATTCCTATCTCTATCATCTGACCCTCACTTTCGAGAACCACACTACCCAGACCCTCCCCCTTTACTACTCTCTTCTTTGCGCATCCAATTTACAGAAAGAAGAAAAAAATGATCGCTATTTTGAACTGTTAAGTTCTCTCGACGGAAAGAAAAAACGGTTTCATCTCAACCAGGTTCAAAAGTCACCCGTGACGATAGAACAAAACGCTTCGTGGGTTGCTCTTAAGGCGAGGTATTTTAGCATCCTCTTTAAACCGGAGGAGGCCCTTTCAAAATTATCTATTTCCTCGACGAAGGATCATGACAATATGGTCGCTAAAGTCTGGTCTTTACCCCAGAGTATTCCCCCTGGTGGAACCGTATCACAACTGTATCAAATCTATGTTGGCCCTAATGAATTGAACGAGTTCGGGAAATTAGGACGCTGGGCGGAAGAAACGCTCGACTATGGGATTTTCGGAGGAATTACAAAATTCCTTCTATGGGCTTTGGCGACCTTTTATCATCTCGTTAAAAGCCGGGGACTTTCCATTATTCTTCTGACTTTTTTCATCTCGCTTCTATTTCTTCCTCTCACAGGACTTAGTTATAACTCTATGAAAAGAATGAAATTGATACAGCCGGAGGTTAACAAACTTCGTGAATTATATAAAGATAAACCACAGAAATTAAACAAGGAAATGATGGATCTTTATAAGAAGCATAAGGTTAACCCGCTCGGAGGATGTCTTCCGATGGTGATTCAGATGCCTCTGTTTATCGCTTTTTACCAGGCGCTCGCCCGATCGATTGAATTAAAGGGGGCCCCATTTCTTTTTATCAAAGACCTCTCCCTTCCGGATCACGCGATTCCCCTGCCTGCTCAACTAGGTTTTTTTGGAAGCGCGGTGAATATCCTCCCCATTTTAATGATGATCGCGATGTTTATTCAGCAGAAAATGACCTCAAAACTTGCCGCTCCGGCGTCAGAAACGGAAGCCCAACAACAGCAGATGATGGCTTTCATGCCCCTTGTGTTCGGATTTATCTTCTACGGACTCCCTTCAGGTCTTGTTCTCTACTGGTTAACAAACAATCTGATAACGATTGCTACACAACACTTTATATTTAAAAGGGTTGCATAAATAACTAAGGTGTTTCACGTGAAACATGTTTATCTACGATAAGCAGTATGATGTTATTGTTGTCGGTGCGGGACATGCCGGATGTGAGGCGGCCCTTGCAGCTGCCCGGATGGGGCTTAAAACCTTGATCCTTACCATGAATCTGGACAGCATCGCCCAGATGTCTTGCAATCCTGCGATTGGAGGGTTGGGCAAGGGACATATTGTGAGAGAAATTGATGCCCTTGGCGGGGAAATGGGGAGGGTTACAGACCGGACCGGCCTTCAATTCCGGATGTTGAATACTAAAAAAGGCCCCGCGGTCTGGGCGCCCAGAGCCCAGTCAGATAAAAAACTGTATCAATTTACGATGAAACATATTCTTGAGAAGCAGGAGAATCTTGATGTGAAGCAAGGGGCGGCAGAGGAGATTTTGGTAGAAGAGGGGAAGGTCATCGGGATTGATACAGAGATGGGGATCCGTTATCATTGCCGCGCCGCAATCATCACAACCGGAACTTTTTTGAAGGGGCTTTTGCATGTCGGGGAAGCCCAAGCGCAAGGGGGGAGAATGGGAGACCAGGTAAGCAAAACGCTTTCTGATTCTCTCAAGCGTCTCGGCTTCGAGATCGGGAGGCTTAAAACAGGGACTCCTCCCAGGGTCAACCGGCGCTCAATCGATTTCTCAAAACTTGAGGCACAACCGGGAGATCTTCATCCGGTCCCGTTCTCTTTTACGACGACAAAGATCCGCCAGAAACAGCTCCCTTGTTATATCGGCTATACGAATGAAAAAACCCATGAAGTTATCCGTGCCAATCTGAGCCGCTCACCGCTCTATGCCGGGAGGATCAAAGGGGTCGGGCCCCGGTATTGCCCCTCGATCGAGGATAAAGTGGTTCGGTTCCCGGATAAGACGCGTCACCAGATTTTCTTCGAGCCGGAAGGGAGGCATACCGAGGAATATTATTTGAATGGGCTCTCAACAAGTCTCCCGACCGATGTCCAGGTCGCCTTCGTCCGGACGATTGAAGGGTTGGAAGATGCCGAGATCATGCGGTTTGGCTACGCAGTAGAATACGATTATGTGCCGCCGACACAGCTGAACAAACATCTTGAGACAAAGCGGGTTTCAAATCTCTTTTTTGCGGGGCAGATTAATGGGACGACCGGTTACGAAGAAGCGGCCTGTCAAGGGATCATGGCAGGGATTAATGCGGGGCTGAAACTTCGGGGGAAAGAGCCGCTTATTTTAGGACGCCACGAAGCGTATATCGGCGTCCTCATCGATGATCTGGTGACAAAGGGGGCGGATGAACCGTATCGGATGTTTACCTCCCGCGCGGAATATCGCCTTCTTCTGCGGCAAGATAACGCGGATCTTCGGCTGATGAAGTATGGCCATGAAATTGGGCTCGTTTCCGGCGAGCGGCATCAGTCGTGCCTTTTAAAGAAAAGAAAGATTCGAGAAGTCGTCGAAAAAATGGAAACGCTCAAATCCGAAAACAAATCTTTTACCGTGATTCTCCGTCGACCAGAGGTCGGGATTGAGGATCTCCCGTGGGCGCCGGGCGAACTGGAGGAGATCCCGGAAGATATTCGGTGCCAGGTGGAATTAGAAGTAAAATACGAGGGATATATCCAGAAAGAACTGGCGTCGGCGAAGAAACTGGCCCGCCTGGAACGAAAAGAGATCCCGGATGATTTCCCGTTTGAACAGGTGAGAGGATTAAAAAAAGAAGCGTGGGAGAAATTACAGAGAATCAGACCGCGCTCTATCGGACAAGCCTCGAGAATTCAAGGGATTACTCCTTGTGACGTTTCTCTTTTAATGGTGGAACTTTCGAGACATTAACCTCCATTGACCCTTCGACGCGCTTCGCTTGCTCAGGACGGTTCTCCCTCGATGATACTCGGGATGGTTCTCCTTCGATGAACTCAGGATCATTCGAAGGATCATGAGCAACGTCGAATGAGAGGGATGGTGAGTTTATCGAACCGCTTCGTCGAACCATTGACTTTC
>Ga0209515_10010308_pt1 | contig 10427 bp, 11 predicted proteins | sample Subgroupgradi54m_FD_187454 | JGI IMG/M metagenome (GOLD analysis project Ga0209515, IMG submission 187454) | Subsurface groundwater microbial communities from S. Glens Falls, New York, USA - GMW60B uncontaminated upgradient, 5.4 m (SPAdes)... ...
ACGACGTTTTGCAAGTGGCAAAATAGTTTTCTTGTATAATCCGGAGCGTATGCAGAAAAGGAAATCCACGCAGCCCGCTCCAATAACTTTTGAAGGTTTCACGAAAGCTTTAGAAAACCTCAAAGTAGGGATAACGACAGATCTCGACACCAAAATTAAAGAGTCGGAGCAAAGACTCTCTGGCCGAATTAACGGTTTACAAGAAGACCTCAGCGATGTGAAAGGTAGTGTCGGGCGAGTTGAGCAAAAAGTGGACAAACTTGGTTATCGCTTGAACCATCTCGATGCTGCGGTTTCCGCGGTAAGTCAAGAGCACGAAAAAACTCTCGATGATCATGAAAAACGCGTATTAAACCTAGAAACACTAACTTCCGCCAAATAACGCCAATTTTCCAGAGAACCAAAAACGCTGTGTTATAATTTCACCAATGCCAAAGAAGCGCGAACCCGCTAAACCTCAAAAAAGTTTCGCTTTGTTTACCAAAGCCATTCAGGGCGTGATGACAGATACGAAAACGGAGCTATTAGAAAAAATGGGCTCCGGCTTCGCGCAGGTCAACCAACGACTGGAAACGCTTGAAGAGAAGGTCTCTGATTTGGAAAAAACCAAAGCAGATAAATCAGATCTTGTTAACTTGGCAAGCAAAGAAGATACTAATGCGTTAAAAGAAGATATTAACGAGTTAACCGACCATTTAACCACTCTTCTTACCAAGTACATGGAAAACCACGGAAAAACCCACGAGGAAATCAAAGGACGCCTCGTTAAACTGGAAGCAACCAGTAATTAACCCAGCCTCGAACTTACCCCGCCTTCCCACCCAAAGTTAACTTAGAATCTGGCTATGAGCAAAAGTGATCCAATCTGCGGAATGGAGGGTAAGCTCTCCGCCCATGGGGAGATTTTCTGCTCTATTCACTGTCTGCGTAAATTCGAGGCTGAACATAAATTACCCGAAACGGCCCCAACTGCCATTGAACACAAAAAAATAAGCTGGGGCTCCCTGATTCCTAAAATCCTAATCTTCGCTTTGGGTTTCTTGTTCGTATTAGGGTTTTTTGTTCCAAACCTGGCCTCTTTTTCACAAAACACTCTCAGTTACATCCAAATGGTGGCGCCCGCCTTTCTGTTTGGCCTAGTCCTAGCCAGCTTAATTGACATTTTTATTCCAAGAGAAATTATTATTGCTTTGCTTGGCCAAGGAAAAAAATCAGAAATTTTTAGGGCAGGGGCATTAGGATTTCTTTCGGCAACTTGCTCGCACGGATGTCTTGCCCTATCCATGGAACTTAATAAAAAGGGCGCTAGCAACGCGTCGGTACTGACCTTTCTTTTGGCCAGCCCCTGGGCCAGTCTGCCTGTTACTATCCTTTTAATTCGTCTCTTCGGCTGGAAAGGAGTTGTAATAATCGCGCTGGCATTCTTAGTTGCAGTTACAACCGGCCTTATAGCCCAACAAATTCTTAAGGGGACAGACTCCGCGGAGTCTGTCCCCTATCCAACGAAACAAATTATCAAGGAGTCCTGGCACGCTAATAAATCCTGGCCCATTTTTTCCAAAAAATTTCTAGAAGCCTTTATCGCGGTGAGCCGAATGACCGCTCCCTGGGTAATCATAGGAATGGGATTAGCCGCCGTCGTTCAAACTTTTCTGTCCGCCCATATCGGACCCTGGCTAGGCCGCGGAATCAGTGGACCGCCTCTGGCAATGGCCTTGGCAACGATAATGGAGGTTTGCTCCGAAGGAAGCGCGCCCCTAGCTTTCAGCATCTACACTTCAACAGGAGCCGCCTTGGGAAGCGTTTTTGCCTTTTTGGAGGCCGGTGTCGTGACCGACTTTAACGAAATCTCTTTGGTCTGGGCCAATTTGGGTAAAAAATCCGCTTTCGCCTTAATTTTTCTTTCCCTCCCCCAAGTTCTCTTTTGGGGCTATATCCTCAACTGGCTGTTTTGAACACAAAACTTGAAACTCAAGACGGATAGTCCTTGGCTTCCCTGAGGTCTGCGTAGAGGAGCCAAGGGCAAGACCTGACCCCAGTCCTTTGACCCCAGTCCTTCCAAACAGTTTTCGCAAGAGGGAATTTCTACAGAGGGAATTTCTACAGTTCGGTCAACAACTTTTATTAAGCCTTCTGCAAAGTCCATAAAAAAGATCGCTGGCAAAAAGCCTGGGTTTCTGTAATAATCAATAGGGGATAAGAAAAAAAATGGCCAGATTAAACTACTACACGTTTGAAGTAGTCATAGAAAAAGAAGAGAGCGGTAAAGGCTATTATGCCTATTGCCCTAATCTTTCGGGTTGCTTTTCTAATGGCAAAACTATAGAAGAAGCTCGCAAAAATATCAGAGAAGCTATCGAACTCCACTTGGAATCTTTAACAGCTAGAGAAAGAAAAATTCCTCAACACGACCGCCTCGTGCATGTTGAGGAAATATCTATAGGCATCCCTTCCGCTACCGCGTGAGTAGCCGCTTACCTTCCATAACCGCTAAAAAGCTTATTCGCTTTCTTAAGAAACAAGGCTTTAGAGAGGATCGCCAAAAAGGCAGCCACCTTACTTTGGTGAACGACAAGACTAACAAAACCGCAACCGTCCCAGTTCACACGGGAACCGATATCGGCAAAGGCCTGCTTAAAAAAATCATTGAAGACGCCGGCTTTACTTTAGAAGAGTTTAACAGACTGCGCTGATTTAATGCCTGAGCTTTTCAACTGCGCCCTCGCCCTTCTTCTACTTTCCCCCAAGTCATTTTCTGGAAATATATTTTGAACTGGTTTTTTTAATCCCGATTCCGCAGAAGTTTTATAATTCTAGAGTGCGTTTCTTACTGATCATCTCCCTAACACTAACACTGCTTCAAATATCCGCGGATCAAACACGGACGGTAATTCAACAAAGTTGGTCTATTTCTGAGCTATTTAGCTCGGATTCCTCAGTTTGGTCGTCACCCCGGCGAAAGCCGGGGTCCAGTTTCCGGCAGATTCTGGATTCCGGCCTACGCCAGAATGACGGAACAAAAAAGTTCACCACTCTGGATGCCAAATCCAATGCAACTGAAGATCCCGACGTAAAATGGCGAACCGACAATCAAATAGCCCAAATTTTGAGCAACCACGCCGCGGGAGGCCTGCGTTTCGCGGTTTTGGGCGACTCTAGGCCCGAACGTCACAAGATTTTGCGTAAACTGTTTTATCCTAAAAACGCTCAATTTGAAAAATTCCTAAAGATTCAGTCGGGGCTCAATTTGGACTTCACCATACACCTGGGCGATTTCGTAATAACGGGCGCGAAGGCGCAATATGAAGGGTTTTTAAAGTTTCTTGATGACAATGTAAGCTGGCCGCTACTTACGGTCATTGGTAATCACGAGGTCAAGGAACCGGAAGGAGAAGCAACCTACCAAGAAAAATTTGGAGACGAAGACTACTATTTTGATTTTAAAGGTTTCCGTTTTATCGCGCTTGGCATTAGCAACGAGGAAAGAGGCATTTCGCCCGCGCAACTAAGCTGGCTTCAAGGCATCCTAGCGACAAACCTGAGAAAAATTGTCTTAACCCATATTCCCCCAAAAGAACTCGCCAGCTGGAGCAAATCCAAAGTTGGCCGCGGATTGGCTAAAACGTTTGGGGGCGGGTTTGAAGGTCACAGTGAAGATTTTGTGCGCCTCATGGAACAAAACAAGGTCGAACGGGTTTATGTTGGGCATCTCCATGGTTTCGGCGTAGCCCAATTGGGATCCGTGCGCTATGTGCTCAGCGGGGGGGCCGGTAGCCCCCTTTACCCATGGCGGGTTGTTGCCTTTAAAATTTTTAATTTCGTGTTAGTTGAGATTGGTGAGAATAACCAACTAAAAGAAACAGTTTATCTTGGAGATGGCACCTCCAGACCGATCGAGAGCTTTCCCGTCTATACCAAACTTAATCCCAACGCGCCAGAACAGCATGAAGATGATTTAGAATAACACTATGAGAGCCAAGCCTGTGCGGGATTCAAAAGCTACATTATCAGCCCTGATGATGCCTGAAAACGCGAATCCGCGCGGAAAGGTTTTTGGCGGAAGCATTTTAAAGCTCATTGACAACGCGGCCTATGTCGCCGCGTGCCGGCACGCCGGCACATCTAACTGCGTCACCGTTTCCATGGACAAAGTTGATTTTAAAGTTCCTATTGAGATCGGGGAACTGGTTATTCTGGAAGCTCGAGTCCATTACGCGGGACGAACATCCCTGCAAGTTGGCGTTGACGTCCACGCGGAAAATTTAAACACCGGGACCAGAAGGTCAACGAACTCGTGCCTAGTTACCTTTGTCGCGGTAGACGCGAAAGGCAAACCAAAAGCCATCCCACCGCTCATTGCCGAAACAGAAGAAGAGAAAAGACTTTACAAAGACGCCGAGTTAAGGCGTAAACTGCTTAAGAAGTAGGCAGAAGAGGTTTTACTTTCCACTCCACGAGCTTCCAAACGGCAGGCTGATCTTTAAGCTTCGCGTAATAAAAAGAATCTTTCTTATCGCCAATTAATAACTCAAAAACTTTCCCATCACTGAGCGAAATTTTGACCGTCATGGTTTTGGCCTTAGGCTCAAATCCTAGTTTTTTAGCCCCCTGCGCTAACTCCAAAGTTGGCGCGAAATCGTTAGCCTCTAGCCTTTGGATAGCCCCCAAAATCTCATTTACTTTTTCTTCTTTGGCCGCTTTGGAACCCATCTTCCAACTAACACCATCTCGAACCAGAAGTACCGGTGAACCTTTGGAATACACAAGTTCTACCTTGGATATTTTGTCTTTAGGAGCTTCGAGGATCAGTTTGCTTCTAAAATCCTTGGAATTGCGTTCAAAAAGATACCGGTTTAAGCCTTTTAAAACATAAATATCATCAGAGCCGTCTCCGCGATAATACACGCTATCCCACTGACCCACCATTTGCTTGCCCAGAAAACCGTGGAGCAGCATTCTTCCCGTTCCGTCTTTAGCGGAAAAGGCGATTACCTCCTCTCCCTCAAGACCAAAATCTTTAAATTTTTCTTTGCGGCTGGATAAGTGATCCTCAAGGCTCGCAGACTTCAGACTATCAATAACTTGTTGAACTTGGCTGCCATCGGCGGGGTAATTTTCCGGCGCGCTTAGCGCCCAGGTATCGCCTTTTTTGGTGAAGACAATTTTCTCCCCGGACTTCTCAACGACCAGCTCGCTTAAAGTCTGATCAAAAAGTTTGGGATTGGGTAAAAAAACGGCACGGCTATGATTACTTAAAAACCCCTGAAGCACTTTGCCGCCAATGACAAGAATAAAAATAACAATGGCCGCTACCCAGAAAAAACGGACAATCTTACGTTCCAACTGCTTGTGACTCCGACAAAAAAACGACTTTTAAATGCTCTTTCCACTTGCGCCTTTGCCGCCAACGCGCAAGCCCCCAACCTACCACGAGCAAAGGCATCAAGAACATAGACATAAATTTAATGATCTGTTTTAAAGCGTATCCGGGCAGTGTGGTAAAAGGCCTCAGTTTAATCCCCTTAGAGCGAATCGCGATCAAGTCCGAATCCTGACTCAACCAATCAACGGCGTTTAAGAAAAAAACCTGATTTCCGGTAGGACCGGGAACGCCCGCGTCCAAAGCACGGGAACTGGAACACAAAAGAATACGACTTTCCTTGGTTGGCTCTTTAATCCACTGCGTGGCCAAAACATCCGAGGTCGATTTGGCAATCTCGGCAGGAGGTTCTTTGAAAGAGACCGGAAATTTACCCGATAACGCGACCATAACGGGAAAGGGGCCCTTGGGATCTTTGGGATCCGGGTTAAAATCCGCCATGGGGGAGAGATTCGACAGGTTCTCCTTGGTCCAGGAAAGCTTGGAAGAAGAGGCTAAGACCTCCAGAGTTAATCCTTTTACGGCATTTGTGCTGATGGCGCTCGCAAAGGGCAACACGATTTGATCGAGATCTTTGGTTACCGGAGCATCTTTGGATAAGTTAGTAATAACGGGCATGAGAGGGTAACTGATGATGTTATTAAGCACAAACATTCCGCTTCTCTGCTGAATCGAAACCGCTTGGTTTTGAACATCGAGAACCAAATTTTTGCCGAGCGCCAGACCCCAGCCGGTAAGAAGGCGATCCAAGCCTGTTTCTAAATTTCTAGCGAAAAACGTGCCGCCTTCAACGTCCACATTCTTGCTGTCTAAGAAAAAAGCGACGGGAACCCCTCTTAATATTAACTGTTCCAAACGAGCCAACTCCGAGTCCTTAAAGAGCTCCCGGGGGCCAAGCACCAGCAAAGATTTGGGCAGGCTGTTCGGGTCAAAACTTTTGGACAAGTCGAAATCCCTGGTTTCGTAGTTCTCATGAATAGATCCGATTAGTTCGGGCGCAAGCTCTTGGGTGGCTTTGCCGCGCAACAGGGCCACAACTCGACTTTCTTTGGAAGTGAGTTTTTTAATTTTGCTCGTTAAGTCATACTCCAAACCCGTCACATCTCGAATAACGGGAATAACCTCTTTGCGGTCGCCATAAAGCATGACTAGGCCCATAAAGCCGTCTTTAACCTCGTATTTGTCACGAGCAATGTAGGTCAAGCGAACCGGGGCCACGCCTCCCTGCAAGGCTTCTTTTTTAAAATCCTCATCTCGAACGTAATCCACAAACTTATATTCAAAATTCTTGCCGCCATAGTTATGGTACACGCGAAGCAAGTCTTTTAAATAATCTCGATAACTGGAGTAGGGTTGCGGGAGATCCGCGCTGAAGTACCCCTTAACGATCACCGGATCTTCAAGCTTTTTTAGCATACCCTTGGTCGCGGGGGATATGGAATACACTTTTCCCGCGCTAAGATCCAATCTCAAATAAACAAATTGACTCGCCAAATTAAGCGCCGCCAAAAAGAAAAGAAGCCCCAGGGCGCCCAAGATACCTTGCGAAATTCGACTCTTGAGAGTCTTAGGCATATACTCCCTTGCGCCTCTTTTCCAAACGGATCAAAGGAAGACTTAAGAAAAACGCCGCTACCGAAACAAAATAAAGAAGATCTCTCGTGTCTAAAACACCCCTGGCAATACTTTCCACATGAGAATCAAATCCAACAAAGTTCAGAATGTCATTGACGGGATAGGGAAAAAACACCAGCACCTTGCCCGCCATAAACAGCACAAAACCCATGGCCCAGGCGATTAAATAACCAATGACTTGGTTTTTACTTAGGCCGGAAGCAAAAATGCCAATGGCCGTCAAAGCCGCGATTAAAAATAAATTGCCGGCGTACGCGCCCGCTACCGCCCCCCAATCGGGCTTACCCAAAATTCCAAGCACCAGAGGATAGATTAAAGTCAACGCCAGCGCTAAAGCGACCAAAGTCAAGCAGGCAACGAATTTCCCAATAACAATTTCATAGGTTTTAAAGGGCAGAGTGGCCAATATCTCAAAAGTCCCGCTCTTAAACTCCTCGGCCAGAGAGCGCATGGTAATAGCGGGTACCAGAAAAACAAGAATCAAAGGAACCATCTCCATAAAAGGCGCCAAGTTCGCTTGGCCGACCACAAAAAGCGGCTGAGAAAAGAAATAACCCGTGACCAACAAAAAGATAACGTAGAGCACGTAGGCAATGGGCGAATTAAGCATCTCGCGCATGTCTTTTTTGGCCACCGTTAAAATTCCCGACATTTTACTTTTCACCCTCTTTGGTCAACTCATGAAAAATTTCCTCTAAAGACTTTCTGTCCATGCGGAGTTCCAAGAGCGGCAAGCGTTTGCTAGTAACGTATTCAAAAATATCGCGCCGCAAATCGCGAGAAGCCCTGATTTTATAGGAATGCTCGCTGCCGGCGGCGCCCACAACCTCCACCGCCGTTACTCCTTGCAGTTTCTGAAAATCGCCGTCTCCGTTGAGCGACTTAGAAAAAGTCACGGTCAGAATAAATTCCTCATTGGCGCTTTGAAGCTCGGCCACGCGCTGATCGGTAACCAAGCGCCCCCGGTGAATAATCATGACGCGATCACAAATCATTTGGACTTCGCTCAAAATGTGGGTTGAAAGCAAGATGGTCTTTTCTTTCTTGATGCTTTTAATGAGATCGCGAACTTCCTTAGCTTGAATAGGATCGAGGCCGCTGGTGGGCTCATCTAAAAGCAAAATGGCGGGGTTGTGGAGCATAGCTCCGGCCAAACCTACGCGTTGGCGGTATCCCTTGGACAGCTCTGCTATATCCTTACCGATTACGCCGGACAAGCCGCAGGCGAAAACCATTTCCTTAACGCGCTTAGCCTGAGTGGCGGCATCCCCCAAAGCGCGCGCCTCCCACAAAAAAGCCAGATACTCTGTCACTTCCATGTTTTCGTAAAGAGGATTGTTTTCCGCTAAGTAACCGACTTGCCGTTTAATACCCAAGGGATCTTGCGTATTATCTTTGCCCAGCAGTTTTACGGTGCCGGAGCTTTGAGGCATGTAGCCCGCCAGCGTGCGCAATGTTGTGGTTTTACCGGCGCCATTGGGACCCAAAAAGCCCACAATTTCGCCTTGGCCGATGGAAAAACTAACGTCTTTGACGGCGCAAAAATCGCCGTAATACTTGGTAAGACCTGTTACCTCAATCATATAATCAAGTTAGCGTACCAAATTAGCAGCAAACCAGCAGTGAATTTTTATAGCAATTAAAATATGAAAATTGCAATAGCCCAGCTCAACTTCATAGTTGGCGATGTTCACGGCAACGCTTCCAAAATCGAAGGCGCCATCAGGGAGGCCGAAAAGCAAAACGCCGACCTACTTTTAACCCCTGAACTTGCCCTACTGGGCTATCCCCCAAAGGACATTCTTTTAAATGGAAACGTTTTGCGCAATCAGGACATAGCCTTAAAGAACTTGGCAAAAAAATGCCAAAAGCTGGCCGCCGTCGTTGGCTGGGCTCGAAAAAATACCGGTCCCGGCAAGCCTCTCTTTAACGCGGCGAGCGTGCTGTACAAAGGAAAAATATTGGCTACTCATCACAAAACCTTGCTTCCTTTTTACGATGTGTTTGATGAAGGAAGATATTTTGAGCCTGGAAAAAAAATTACCTCTTTCATCTGGAAAGGCAAAAAAATCGCTTTAACGATCTGTGAGGATATTTGGAACGATAAAAATTATTTAGAAAAAAGAAACTATTCTCATGATCCGCTCATTGAACTTAAAAAAATTAAGCCGGACTTGCTCGTTAACATCTCCGCATCCCCCTATTGGGCAAACAAGCCTAAAGACCGTGAAAAAATGATCGCGGCGATCGCGAAAAATTACAAGGTACCCACCTGCTACGCCAATTTGGTCGGCGGCAACGATGAGCTAATTTTTGACGGAACGAGTCTTGTTGTGAACGCGCAAGGTAAAACTATGTGCCAAGGAGCCGACTTCAAAGAAGACTTAATTATTTTTGATTTTCTTAACAAACAAGAAATAACAAACAACAAGAGTCCCGCGCCGGAGCATGAAATATACGAAGCCCTGGTTTTAGGCACACGTGATTATGTCACCAAATGCGGCTTCAAAAAAGTAGTTCTGGGTCTTTCAGGTGGAATCGATTCCGCCTTGGTTGCCTGCATTGCTTCGGACGCATTGGGTCCTAAAAATGTCTTAGGCGTTTCCATGCCTAGCCGCTATTCCTCGGACCACAGCAAGGAAGACGCCGCAGTCTTGGCCAAAAATCTGGGAATTGAATACAAAACAATTTCCATCGAGCCCGTTTTTGAAGCTTATTTGAAGCTATTTCAAGAAATGTTCCCCGGTTTGCCGCCTAATATCGCCGAAGAAAATATCCAAGCGCGTATTCGCGGCGCATTACTCATGGCAGTCTCTAACAAACAAGGGCATTTGTTGCTTGCAACCGGTAATAAATCAGAAATTGCCATGGGTTACTGCACCCTTTATGGAGATTTGATGGGCGGCCTGGCCCCGATTTCAGATTTATCCAAAGGCTGGGTCTACAAGTTGTCCAACTATCGCAACGATCTCGCGCCCGTTATCCCTGAGAGGATATTCACCAAGGCCCCGTCCGCTGAGCTCAAACCCAACCAAACCGATCAAGACACGCTTCCACCTTACGATTTACTCGACCAAATCCTGGAACTCTACGTAGTGGAAGGAAAATCCGCTCCCGAAATTAAAAGGAAGCTTTCCGGTATTCCCTCTCCCTTGAGGGGAGAGGGAAAGGGTGAGGGTGATCTCGTTGAAAATGTCCTACGTACCGTTGATCTCAACGAATTCAAACGCCGCCAAGCCCCCCCAGGCCTCAAAGTCACCAAAAAAGCCTTCGGCTTTGGCCGCCGCATGCCCATTGCTTGCAAGACGGAAAGAGAAAGTTAATTATTCAGGACCGTCCCCAGTTTTTTTCTTATTTATTCGGCAATCGAAAATCGTAAATCACAAATCAATAATACCTCCCCCCCCCCCCC
>Ga0209515_10010310_pt1 | contig 10426 bp, 10 predicted proteins | sample Subgroupgradi54m_FD_187454 | JGI IMG/M metagenome (GOLD analysis project Ga0209515, IMG submission 187454) | Subsurface groundwater microbial communities from S. Glens Falls, New York, USA - GMW60B uncontaminated upgradient, 5.4 m (SPAdes)... ...
CAAAAAATACGTTTTTTAAATTATGCTTCTGACAAAAGGTTTTGTACTTTACCTGATCTTTGCCTTCTCCAACCAAAACCAATCCTATCCCCTCACCCTCCCCTCTCCCTGTGGGAGGGGGAAAGGGTGAGGGGGAATTCGAAATATCTTGAAAGGCGCGAAGAAGAACGGGTATGCCCTTTGAATCCACCATCCTGCCAACGTAAAGAATAATTTGGGAAGGAAATCCTCTTTGTAATTTGTGTTTTTTAGACTGTGACCTGGCAATGACAGCAGATTGAGAAAAGAAATCATTATGAACAGCATTTGGAGCAATCCAAATACCTTTTCCATTGACTTCAAATTTTCGAATAAAATCGAAACTTTTTCTTCCAGGCACTATGAAACCATCAGACGAACGAATAAAATTCTTCCGATAATAACCAGCCGGAAAACTTATCACCCTTACGCTTTCATTGTGAGTTTCACACCACAGAATAAAACGTTTCTGATATTTTCTGGCATAACGAAGGGCTAATAATAAGCTTGGGTGATGATAACCTCCGGAAATAATGAGATCGGGATTTTCTTTCCTCAAAATGGAGCCGATTCCCGGATTAAAAAAAATAGGAAACCGATTCGGCAAAGGAATCTTAAGCCCTTTGAGCACACGATATTCAAAACGGATCTTCTCCCGCTCCACGTTCCACAATCGTCCCGATACAGTTTCGGCCAGAAAGAAAACTTTGAACTCAATCTGAGCGCATTGAGCAATCTCATTAAAAACGGGAATGCGGTAAGGAGAAATGACTTCGGTTAATAGAATAACTTTTTTAATCAAATTTTTGCCATCCGGGCTACTAAAAAACTTCCAAATCTTAACTGATTGGTAAATAAACGAGCGAGACCATCTGGAAAAAGTCTCGCCAAAGCATTTTTGAAAGGACCTGGAGGCAGCAAGATCAAATCCGTTTTTTGCCCGAAGACCAAAAAATCTTTTACCTGAAATAACCCACGGCACAGTTCGAACCACTGTTTTGGAGTGTAGTATCTGGCAATGGCTCCATCCGATGCCGCTTGAACAATTTCATCAATGGAAGAACGCTGAAGGAACTTCCCCTGAAGAATCCCCCGAACCAGACTTCCCTCAATATAATATTTCCAAAATGAGCGATGATAAACCATGACAATGGCTTCCCCGTTTGGCCGCAGAACACGATGCATTTCCCGGATGATTCGCGACGTATCCGCTGAATGATGGACAACGCCCCAACTCCAAATAAAATCGAAGGAATGGTCACGAAACGACATGCGTTCGGCATCCATTTGAAAAATATTTGCATTTAAATTTAGCAACTCAAACCTTCTTCCTGTCATCTGACATGCCGTTTCAGTTAAATCGATTCCTGTAAACGATTTGCAGTGTGGCTGAATCAGCTCTGCGTGAGAACCATGGCCTACACCAATTTCCAAAATATCTTTTTCAGCCAAAGATTCAAAATTGATCAAGGGATCAAAAGGCCGTTTGCGCCAAGGCATGAACGGTTTTACGGCTCCGAAAAACCGATTATCGATTTCTCTAAAATAATCTAAAGAACCGGGCTCGGCGTTAATCTTCTCGTGCTGATCATAACGCATCGGTTGAGTTTCCCACCACATCTTGTTCAGCTGTTGCCAATTTTCACAAGTGACAGAGTTAGTTTCTTTCGTCTTCATTGAAACAACCTTTTATTTTCTTTAACCCAATCGAAGAGAAGTTTGACGCCACGTTGGACCGTCCATATTGGCCGCCAATTAAATTCGCGTCTTGATTTTGCTAGATCGGTTATGTATACCTTTTGATCCATGGGCCGCCAATCAAAATAACGCAACTTTAATTTCCGACTCAATAACTTTTCGATAAAACCAACCAACTCAAGAAGTGATGTAGTGCGTTTAGGGCCGCCGCCAATGTTCCAAACTCCGTGATTAATTTTAGAATGACAAAAACGCTGGATTGCAGAAATGAGATCTTTGACATAAAGCGCATCGCGGACTTGTTTGCCGTTTCCATAAATATGAATGGGCTTACCTGTGAGTGCGGCAATCATGAACCAAGCGATCCAGCCTTGATCTTCAAAACCAAATTGTCTCGTACCATAAATGCAACTCATACGAAACACAGCTGTCCTAAGCCCATAAGTAACGCCGTATTCTTGAGTATAAAGATCTCCTGCGTACTTGCTGGCACCATAAGGCGTGTGTCCTGTAAGATCAACGGACATGGTTTCTGGAACTCCCTTAACATTGCGGTATTCGTAACGGGTTTTTTTCTCTCTCAAAGGAATGGATGCAACATTTTCGCCATAAACTTTATTCGTCGACAAGTAAACAAATGCCCCTTTCGGATTTGTTCTGCGAAGCGCTTCAAGTACATTTAAGGTTCCAATGGCGTTAATTTCAAAATCTTCCACAGGACTTTCGATGGATTTTCGAATACCCGGTTGTGAAGCGGCGTGGATGACGAGATCAAATTTTCGTTTTTGAAATTCCTTCTTAATTTCTCCGGAATCGCGGATGTCGGCGCAAACGAGCTCTACATTTTGAAGAGTGCCGAGGAATTTCCAATTATATTCAACAGTTTTCTTTTTAAAATTAAAGAGCTTCGAACGGCTCAGATTATCCAGAACGACGACGCGCCATCCTTCATTTGAAAATTCTTCGGCAGCATGACTTCCTATAAATCCTGCTCCACCTGTAATCAAAACGGTTTTCCTCTGACCTGCCATCTTTTACCGATCAGCGTTGGTTAATGAGCATTTCATCATGGATGATTGATAGAATCCGATCGACGCTTTTGGCCCAGGTAAATTGCTTGGCTTGTTTTAGTCCTTTTTTCTTCAGTTCATCTGCAATTTGAGAATTATTTAATATATTTCTAAGACCGGCAGAAAATCCGGAGACATCATCGGGTAAAAAAAGCAGACCGGCTTCGCCTACGACCTCCGGCACAGAAGTAATGGAAGATGAGATGACCGGAACACCGCAAGCCATAGCTTCTAGATTCTGAAAACCGAAACCTTCATAAAGAGTCGGGTCCAAATAGACTTCAGCTCCTTGATAAGCCATCGCCAAATCGTCACCCCGTAAAAAACCGATGGTCGAAACCCGATCCGTTAACCCACACTTTTCAATTTCCTTATATAAGAGACTTTCTTTGTATTGGGGAACCCCTGTCAAGAGCAAGTGAATGTCTTTTGGAATAGAGCTAAGTGAATTTTGAAATGCTCGAAGAGCAACTTCCGTGTTGTCGCGAACATCACCCGTAGCAAAGTGGAGCACATATTTTTGCCCTTTCGCAAATCGTTCGCGAGCTCTTAAACGTAGGCCATCATCCGCGGGTCGGAAGATTGGATCCACCCCTGGATAAACGGTGACAATGCGATCTGATGCTACGCCATATCGAAATTCTAAATCCCCTTGCGTTGAAAAAGAACTCGTAATGAACTTCGTAACCGATCGAGTTACTTTTTGAAATTGCCTTTGTGAAATCCGGATGGAAATTTTATCGTACCAACTGGCATTTCCATTTAAAAGTGCGCTCTGTCGATAATCAGGTACTTCGAAAAGATAAACAATAGTGCGGCAAATCGGTTCCAACAATGTACGGTCTCGCCCAGTAAATAAAACGGAAACTTTATCCTTCCGTATTTGCCGGGGCAGCCAATACTTTTCCCAAAGAGAGCTTGGTTTTGCCAGGACTGAGCAGAATTTTAACGAGGGCCAACGTTTTTTCGCCTCTGACAAGAAACACTTGTCCACATAAATCAAAGGGGAGGCCGAAAATTTCAGATGAATATGATCTATGACACGTTCGAGAAAAATGCCGAGTCCTTTTCGGTCTGGGAGAATAGGAGTAGCATCAATCGCAAACTGCATTACATCGCTTCTCCGTAAAGTTCCAGAATACGATGGGTCATCTGAGACGTAGAAAAATGATCTCGAACTCTGCGAAAACCGGCATCACCCATATCCATTGCAAGTTGTGGTGCCTTTAACAACTTGAGCATAGCGACTGCCAAAGCTTGAGGATCGCTCGGAGGAATTAAAATTCCAGTCACTCCATCCTGAACTATTTCTGGAACACCGCCAACGGCACTTGCGATGACCGCTTTCTTAAGCGCCGCCGCTTCCAGTATCACAAGAGGCATCCCCTCCATCCGCGAAGGAAGAACGAAAAAATCACATGCGTTCAGCAAAGAAAGAGGATCGCCTTGATAACCTGTAAAAATAACCTGTCCATCAAGCCCTAAATCTAAAGCCAGCGTTTTCAACTTCGCTTCATATTTTCCATCAAATTCTAAGTCTTTTCCGACGATCATCCAAGCAGTATCTGACATTTCCTCATTGACTTGCTTTGCTCCTTGCAAGAACTCTTCTTGTCCCTTGTTCGGACAAAGCCTTCCAATCGTAGTGATGAGTCGTTTATCTGGATCGATTTTAAATCGCTGAAAAACTTCTGCTCGAGTCATTCGACAATTAAGCCGATCGCAATCAACACCGTTAGGAATAACTTCGATCCGGTCATGATGGATGCCTTCTTGGACCAGACTCTCTTTGATTGCCTTTGAGACAGCGAGCAAACGGTAACAAAACTGCGATGTCCACCGATCTAGAAAAACTTGATAAGCACGAATCAGAGGATTGGAATTAAATACGTTGTTAATGTGAATGTGAGAAATACAAGGGATGCCTGTCCATCGTGCTGCCAGACGTAAATGCACATTCATCTGAACCGTTCCATGGCTGTGAACCAAATCGATTTTTTCTTTTCGAAGAAGATTTGCGACCTGAAACGCACGATGGAAAAAATAAGTTTTCTCAAAAGGCATGATAAAAACAGAGATCTTTTTCTTCCGAAGCAATTCCGTAAAGGGACCCTCGGAGGGTGAAATAACCAAAGCTTGATGACCCTGCTGAACAAGAGCCTCAATAATTTGGAGACAGACCATCTGCCCCCCTGCCACTTCACCGTGAATGACTGCGTGCAATACGTTCATAAAGTTGAATCACCTCGCCTACAACGACATCCCATTGATATTTCTCATCGACCAACTTTTTCCCATTTTCTCCCATCGTCTTTCGAAGCTGTTCATCTTGCAACAATTGGCAAAGTGCCGACGCCACCGCATCAATCTGACAGGGTTCGACAAAACCGGCTTTGGCCTTTTGAATTTCTAAATGGAGATTCACCCGATCGCTAATCACAATAGGCAATCTTGCAGCCATCGCCTCAATCACTGCCATACCAAAATTTTCATAATAAGAGGGGAGACAAAAAACGTCGGAATCACGGAGCAAAGCAAACTTCTGTCTCCCTTCCAAAAATCCAGTAAGCGTGATCTTGCGATGAATCCCTTGTTGATGAATCCAACGTTTTAGTTGCCTTCCATACCCTTCATCATCTGGGCCGGCGATCACCAAATGAGCATCTTGAACGACTTTGATCACTTGTGAAAAGGATTGAATCATGAGATCAAGTCCCTTTCTCACGGTCATACGGCCCAGAAACAGAATGATTTTTTTTCCATTAAGATCGGGGTGCGTTTTCCTAAATTCACCTCGCGGAGGCAAATCGGAATAATCTGTTATATTGAGCCCCAAGGGAATAACAGCGGTTCTGGATTTTAAACCAAAACCGTTCGACTGATTTTTTTCCTCTTGTGTGGTGAAATGAATAGTGTCGGCATGATTTAAATTTCTTCTTTCGACAAAAAAACTATAAATTTTCTTCTGTAATGAACCATAAGCCAGGCAACGAGAAGCTAACATCCCGCACGGTCGTACAAGATAAGGAATGCGTGCTCTTTGACAATAGTAACTGGTGATCCACTCCGGGAAATTCCAAAGCGTGTGAATGTGGACCAAATCGAAACTCTTAATGTGTTTCCGGATCGCTCGCCTAAAAGAAGGGCTAAAAGCGAAATTCCGCGGCCCATAGGATGTAAAAACTTGAGACTTGATTGTTGAAGGCAAATCAATTTGTGTTTCCGTGTGACCATTCCTGGTCGCAAAAATGGTAACGTTAACCCCTCGTTCAGCTAATTTTTTAGAAAGCCCCTGAACGGCTTTCACAGGGCCTCCGCTCCTGGGGTCCAACGTGGGAATAACATGAAGAACGTTCACTTTGTTACATTTTCTTTCAACGCTTCAAAACCATCGGACTTATAATACTTGCAATCACGGCAGACATCCGGCAAATCTCCGGCCAGAAAGCGCTGACGAAGACCTTCTAATTTCCCTCCGCTTAAGATTTGCGCCATGAAATTTTCTCGGAGATTGCCCAAACGAAGCTCGCTTGTACCTTCTAAATCTCTACAACCACAAGCCGTTATAGTGCCGTCAGCCAATACATGAGGACCTTTGTACAAAATCGTGCACGGAATGCGCTTTGATTTCCTTTCGGGTCTTAGGAACATCATCCCATGCAAATCATTCTCTTTAATTTTTCCAGACCAATTATCAAAAAACCAGTTTCTTGAAATTTTAAATCCCAATGAACGAAATTCACAATATTCCTTTTTCAACCAAGGAAAAAGACTTGAGGTTCGTAAACCAATTTCAATTTTGCATTTCTTGAAACGGTCTGAGCGGGCAATCACGCGTAGATTTTTGACGACATTCGCGTACTGATTGTTGCGATAAGTCCGTTCATACTCCTTGCTGTCGAATCCCGACATGCTGATAGTCATCATGTTCAAACCGGCATCGACCAGCCGATCAAACAGTTCCCGCGTTAACAAAATTGCATTGGTTGTCATGTGGATATTGTGGATCTGAGAGATGGAGCGCGCGTATTCAATTTTCCGAACCAAATCTCGGTCCACAAGAGGATCACCTACGACGGGCGTCAGTCCAATTCCTGTTTTATCTTTACCTAAGGCGACATATTGATTCATCGCACTCTTAAACATTTCATACGACATGGATGTTGTGGGCCGCTGCCGGTATTGATAAGCACAAAATACACAATTCGCGTTGCAAAGATTGGTCACCTCAATTCCAAGACCTGTGGGATAATCATCAGTGTCTATGGGAAAACCGCTATTGCTTAATCCCCGCCAATCTTCCGCAAAGTGCTTAATTCGAAATAAAAAACTGAGCGCCTCATAAAGTACTCTGGTTTTCATAATGAAAGGATTAGACGTTTTAATGAGTAGGGATCAAAAACAATGGAGGGATTCAAGCGGATTGCTTCAAAGAGACTCGTTCTGACTTCTCTTTTCAAGTCGCATGTCCAGTAATATTCAGCGAGTTTTGCCAAGATTGCGCTTCGCACATTCTGATATTCCCCCTCACCCTTCCCTCTCCCTCTAAAAGGGGGAGAGGACAAAGGTGAGGGGGTAAGACGTTCGGAAATGAAAGTAAGCTGCTGTTGTAGAATGGCAACGTACACTCGAGCAATCGCCTTCGAATCATACCGTGAGGATTGATTTATTTTGTGCTTGCGATATAAAGCGACGGGTGGACTTTCCAACAAATAAACTTGATGCTCCAAAGCCAGACGAAGATACCAATCATAATCCTCCCGAGGCGCAAAAGCTGGGTTAAAAAAACCTGCATGATTTAAGCATTCGCGCCGGAATAAAATAGTTGACGGAAACATCGCGTTGCCTTTGAGAATACGTAAATACCCGGAACCATCTTTCCTTTCTTTTTGGTAAAATTTGCGGATATATGCTGTTTCTTTGGGAATGAGTTTGCCTTCTGAATCAATCGCTTCAACTTCTCCATGCACCAAAGCAATTTGAGGCATTTGATTTAAAACCTCAACTCCCCTCACAAGCCGGTCTGTTGAAAATAAATCATCACAATCTAATAATGCCAAATATTTTCCCTTTGCGAGACGAAGACCCACATTTCGTGCTTGTGGAGAACCATGATTTGACTGATGAAAGTAAAGTACTCTGCTTCCAAAAGAAGATACGACCTTTCGCGTATCATCGGTCGATCCGTCATCCACAACGATAATTTCAAAATCCTGATAAGTTTGGCGTAAAACGCTTTGAATAGCCGCCTTAAGGTAATGACTGCGATTAAAAGTTGGAATCACAACACTAACAATTGGCATCGATTGGATTTTACCTTTCCTTAATCCCCAACAGAACAAGATCCGCTCCAAATAAATCATCGAATAGACTTGAACGTTCTGAGATAGATTTAGTGGATGAAGCTAAACCTAGAAATTTCTGGATGAGCGCAGTTGAGCGATAAATTAGTAAATATCTTCGAAAATCGCTTAAAAAAGATGACCCGATGATTTGTGAATGTTTCAGTTGTAACGTCCGCGCAATTTTAAAGAATTCTCCGCGAGTAAAAGCACCTTCGTATCCCAATCGCCATTTGTTTCGGCATTGAAGATAAAGCTTTAAAAACTCGTGGGGAAAAAAGAGGCGGTTAGGCGTGCTCACCACAATCATTCCACCGATCCGAACAAGATCAACATGGGCTTGTATAATCTTGAATCGCTCGGGGTATCTGAAATGTTCCGCAGTTCCGAAAGACATGGCAATATCATATTGACACTGCAAAGCAGGATCTAAATTCAGAGCGTCCTGGAGTAAAAAAGTTGCATCGAGGTTATTAGCTTCAAACCATTCTCTTGCAAGATCTAAAGCCAAATTGCTATAGTCCAACAATGTAACATTGGCACCCAAACCAGCGAAAATAAAACTGTAAACTCCTGGACCCGAACCGATTTCGATCGTTTTGAGTCCTTTCAAACTTCCTACGTGCTTCTGAATATAATCCCGAATTTTTGCGCTCCTTACACTAATCAATTCGCGATTCACCCAATGCCGAAATTCACAGTCGCTATTTCCATAACTAGATTGGCTCCAGACTCCATTCCATAACTCCGGATTGCTTGTTTCTTGGACAGTTTTTCTCATTGGTTCATTTGGGCGCCAGATACAATAACATCAACTTTTAAGCTCTTTCTCGGAAAAACTTTCTAGAGGTTAACGTGGATGAGTAGGAATGACAACGTTAACGGTTGGCATATGAATGGGGCATGAAGAAGAAATCATGGTCCACTCCTTTTATCTGGGAAACCTCGTAATCCAAAGAGCGTAAGAGCTCAAACACCACCCGCTGATTCTCAGGGCTTATCTCACATAGGATAATAGGATGATGACGCACAATCACCTGATGGGCTCCCTTCAAAACTTCTAACTCATGTCCTTGCACATCTATCTTAATTAAATGAAGAGAATCGCCATGAAAAACTGAATCAAGTGTGACACCTGAAACACGACTAAAAGCGTTCCAATTGCCCGGATTCCAAACTTGTGCTACTCCACTCGTACCCCCTAGATGCTTGGGAAGATATAGATTAATTAATCCCGTGTCATTCGAAAGTGCCAGCTCGTTCAGTTCTACATTCTGAAATCTATTCAGTATGATGTTGTGTTCGAGTTGTTCAAAACACTCACGCATGGGTTCAAAAGCAATGACTAAACCCGTCGGACCCACGTGATGGGCCATCACGCAAGTAAAAAGACCTATATAGGCGCCTACATCAACAAACGTTCCACCCACCGGTACTAATGTTTTAAGCTGACTGAAAATAGATTGCTCAACCAAACCGACGTAATAAAGCCGCTGAAGCCAGTCCGAGAGGTCGAGCTCGAGAAAAATGCCTGGATGAACTTCCCGTTCGAATTTCCCGCTGGCCTTTATTTTCGCTAAACGCAAGCCGATAAAATCTTGGAGTTTTCTCGGAAGTGCCTTCGTACAAGCGGCCCCAAAATTTAAAAAAGAATTAGAATTTAAGAACATTTTAGTCGGCCAATACCAATGATGTAATCTGCCCCTTTGAAATCTTCTTTAAGAAGATCAAAATCATTTAAATCCATTTCGGCAAAACCAGTGGTTCCCGTCATTCTTCAGAACTCGAGCAACCTGTTGCAGATAAGCTTCAACCTGTTCCACGTGTTCAATCGTTTCAAAAGAACAAACGACATCAAAAGTATGGTCGGGGAAGCGCATGTTGCACGCATCCATAACTTCGAATGAGGCATTTGGATGCGCATAACGCCTGCGTGCATATTCAATGGCCTCGGATGAACAGTCCACGCCAATAATTTTTTTGACAGACGTGGCTAAATAATAAGTGCCATATCCGCTGCCACAGGCGATGTCGAGAACGGTTTTAGAGTCACAAAAATCCTTCGCAAAAGCGTACCGCTTCAAATGAATAGAAACGACCCCTTTTGCTGTTTCATCCGGAATAATTCGCTCATCAAATTCAGATGGCATCGAAAAAATTCACTTCCCTTCCCTATATCTTTTGGCCGTAGAGAATAGAAACACGAGTTCCGACTTCATCGGAACATGAATCTTTCTTAATAACTTGAAAAAAAGGAGATACAAATTTGGCCAGCTCGTCAGGATTCAATCTCAGTTC
>Ga0209515_10010311_pt1 | contig 10426 bp, 6 predicted proteins | sample Subgroupgradi54m_FD_187454 | JGI IMG/M metagenome (GOLD analysis project Ga0209515, IMG submission 187454) | Subsurface groundwater microbial communities from S. Glens Falls, New York, USA - GMW60B uncontaminated upgradient, 5.4 m (SPAdes)... ...
TCGATAATTTTGCTGAACTAGCCGTGATCATCGCTGCTTGTTTTCCAACAACAACAGCAGAACTGATTACAATTTTTATGTTTAGTGCTTGGATCTGCGAAAGCATCGCCACTATAGTCACTGGGAGCTATCTCTCTACTGCCAAGAAGGACGAGGATGAGCTGATTCCAGGCGCCATCATGGCCTTTTCTTTCAAGAAGGAAGTCACCGAACCTTTGCTAAAAAACGTTGAAGAAGCCATTGAAGTTCAAATGCTGAAATAACCTTCATCATTTGCTAGATTCTGTTTTGAAGTATTAATCAAGCCCCTTACTCTACCGCCTCACAAACCCAGTTTGTGGATACAAAAAAATATGTCAGCTTTTTTGAGCTCTTATTGCCCTGATTGCGTCTCCTCTGCTGTTTCAAGTGTTGTCAATTTTCTTAAATGTGGTCCTTGTAGGCGACCCTCCAGGCCTTCTCCAGGCACTCAAGAAAAATATGGTCTGATGGAAAGTCTGAAGAAGTATGGGAAAAATAAAGTTTTCAATGCCTGCAGCGATACCTTAAAAGTGAATTTTCAACGCTGGTGTAATCTTCATCTCATCAAAGATCGTATCGCTTATGCACTACTCGGAGAAATTGTCTCTCCCGTCTACACGATTTCTAGCTCCTCAGGTAAAGCCATTACCTCGATTAAAAATGAGCTTCGAAAAGCCATTGCGATTATTCGACAACTTTTGGATAGGTATCAGCTCGATCATGGAGATCTTCCTCATGTAAACGATAAGCTTTCTGAATATGAATATGTCGCTCAAAATTTATCGTTCTTGCAAGATCATTTCGAGATTTTCGTCGCTTTAGGACTCCGTCAAGACCCAGAGGATCTCGAAGTCCCTACTCTTTTATCTTTGCCCGAACAGCAATTACAAGAAAAAATGGACTCGGCAATTAACTTCAGTGACAACCCTTCCCCCCAAGGAAAAGAGCATTTAAAAACGCTCAAAACTTTATTAGATGCCTATCTTTTAACACACAATGAAGCCCCTGCGGAAACCTCAGATGAGGTCGTTTTTGTTCAGCATTATCTCCCACGAATAGAAGAACATTTTGACGAGTTTAAAACCTTAGCCTTATCGAAAGCATTGCTTATGACCCCTCAAGGACAACTTGAAGATAAGATTCATAGTATCCAACAGATCAAAGCTTTTTTTCACTATGCCCTAGGGAATAGCTTGCTTTGGACCTTGGGCATGTCGAGCCTCATTGCCAGTGTACCCTATATCTATGATGCTGCTGGCAATCACGATTTAATGGATACCCAGTTTGTTTCGCTTTTCTTTGCTTTGTCCCCTTTAACCACCGTGTTCACTACCATGAATAACTCCATGATGGAAGCCTTCTCCCCCTTTCTGCAGAATCGTTTGGCAAGCATTGAATGGATTCGCGATTTTACTCAAATGGCGGCTTCCTATGTAGGGCTGAAAATGCAAAATCCCTTCGTCATCATTCTTGGACAGGTCATTCCCAGCTTCTTCACAGGCGTGATCGGCTACTACATGTTGCGTCGCTTATTTCGACAGCTCAACACTCACTTGCCGCTTTCCGATAAACAAAAAAAATACATGAGAGAAAAGATTCGAAGCAATATTCTCGGCACGGGGGCTCAAGCCGGTTTTCGAATACTGGTTCCCTTTTTCTTGGGCCTGCTTCATCGAAGGATCGCCGTTTTTGCTTACAATGTTTTTTATTTTCAAAATTGGGGCTTAATGGGCATTATTCGATCTGTTGCGGGTCTCTTTTCCTATGGCAGGGGCATTGCGGGATATGAAGATCATGCAGACACCTTGGATAAGTGTTTGAGCTGGAGCAATTCTTCTTTATCCTTTCTTTTAGCGCTCCTTATTTTTGGCTTGAAAGATGTCGTTATTCCTGGAATCAACTCTCCCGACGCTTCTGACCCCGTTGAAGCGAATAATATTCGAGAGGCCAATGCTTTTGTTTCAGAATGGTGGCCTCTTGGCTGTGTCACTCTGAGTTTCTTAGGTTGGAGCATGGTTCAGCAAGATAAGATTGGAAACGTGTATGATCTTCGTTGGCCAGTCACTTTCATGACGGTCTTGCCTCCTTTTATAGGCTTTGTTGCGCTATTCGATTTTGGGGGAGGAGCGCAAGTCTTGGGAGTGGTAGGAGGATGGCTCTGCGCTGCGCTGATCACCATTGCTTATGGCCATTGCTCTAGTCGAGTGAGAGGAGAAGTGGGGGATCGATTTGCTCAGGCCAGGCGCGCAAATCCACCTTCCACGAATACGGTCCCTTTATTGGAAGAGAATGTTCCCGTCAGACGAAACGCCTTTTCAATCAACTTGTCTCCTTTCCGTCGCTTCAATCGGAATGGCTATGCTCAAGTTTCTACTTCGGATCGAGTGGAAATCGTTGATATGGGAGAAGCTAAATGAAGCTTATCTTTGCCTTTCGAAGATTGATTTTATTGCTACTTTCCTGTTCTCTTGTTCAAGCTTCTGCCAATGAACTCCTCACATTATCTGACATCCATTTTAATCCTTTTGAAAGCTGCACCTTTTCGCTCGATAGCCATTCTGTTTGCCCCCTCATTCAAGCACTGAACGCTGCTCCTGCAGAATCCTGGAGAAGCATTCTGCAAAAAGATGACAAGTCTCCGATTGCCCCGTCCGGACAAGAAACCCATATCGCCCTATTCGAGGCAACATTGCACTTTGCACAATCTCAATTTCATCCCAGTTTTATTTTTTTAGGAGGCGATTATTTAGGGCATGGATATCAAGAAAACTACCGCTGGTACAGCAAAGATGCTTCAAAGGCAGGTTATGAAAATTTCGTCAAAAAGACTCTGACGTTCTTGTTCTCAGAAATTCATGACACTTTCCCTAAGGTTCCTACTTTTTTTACGATTGGAAACAATGATTCTTATTTTGGAGACTATATTAGCGACCCGAATGGGCCCTTTTATCAAGACATCCAAACGCTTGCCCTGCCGTTCCATGGAGGAGAGTACTACGTCGCCTCACTCGCCCCTCAACACGAATTAGTCATCTTGGATAGCGTCTTATTTTCGGCGAAAGGCAGCGTGCCCGCCTCCAATTCTGTTTCTTTGCCAGAAGCGGCTAAACAGGAGCTTTTCCGCTTAGCAGGCACTTTGCAAGAGGCAGAAAAAAATCATACTCAGGTCTGGATTTTGATGCATATTCCTGATGTCGTGGATCCTTACGCCTCCAAAAAAGCTGGACATCCCATAGAACTTTGGGATGCTCAAAGCGACCAGATTTTCCGTGCTTTACTCAAACAGTATGCTCAAACAGTGACTTTGATTTTTAGTGGACATTTTCATACGGATGGAAGTTTTATCTATCCCTCTGGCCTAGTGGATACCTATCTCCCTGGCCTGGATTCGACTCATGGCAACCCACCTGAATTTAAGGTTTATGATTTTGATCCCCAGAGTTTTGCGATTCATTCCATGAGCTTGTATGAATTTAAACAGGGAAGATTTCAACTTCACAGGCCCCCTGGCTCTTGATGCAACCTAAAATACGCCCCTTTTTGTTTCATTAAACTCGCGTGATCCCCTTGTTCCACGAGCTTTCCCTGCTCCATCACCACAATCCAATCCGCTTTTTCAATCGTTGATAAGCGATGTGCAATGATTAAAGTCGTTCGATCTTTTTTGAAGGCTTCCAAGCTAGATTGAATCAGCCGTTCGGATTCGTTGTCTAGAGCCGAGGTAGCTTCATCTAGAATAAGAATAGGGGCATTTTTTAAAATCGCTCGAGCGATAGCCAAGCGTTGACGCTGGCCTCCTGACAATCCCATTCCATTTTGACCAATTTTAGTGTCGAGCCCTGCGGGAAGGGCTTGAATAAAATCCCAGGCATTGGCTGCTTTGGCGGCTTGAATCACTTCAGCTTCGGTCACCGACCCCATACCAAAAGAAATATTTCGCAAAACCGTATCATCAAACAAGACAACATGCTGCGAAACTACCGCCAAATGTGTTCTTAAATTAGAAAGCTTTAAATGCTGAATATCCATGCCATCAATCAGGATCCGACCTTGAGCAGGCGCATAAAATCGAGCGAGCAAATGCATCAAGGTGCTTTTTCCTGCACCTGATTTTCCTACAAAAGCGACGGATTTTCCTGCTGAGAGGTTCAAAGAAAAATCTTTTAAAACCTCTACTTCATCGCCTCCCTCTGCGGCTGGATAAGAGAATGACACTTTTTCAAAACCAATATCGCCACGAACGGTATTCAAAATTTCTGTCCCTTGATCAGTTTCGACAGGTTCATCCAAAACTTCAAACAGACTTTCAATGGCGGATAAGCCACGGGCAATATCAGAGTTCACTTGGGTTAATTGCTTGAGAGGTCTCAAAATCGCCAACATGGCCGCGACAAAGGTAATAAAAGACCCTGCCGATAAAGAAACCGTGCGATGAAAAGTGATAAAAACGATTAAAGCCAAACTTAAAGCAGCTAAAAATTGAATCACGGGCGTATTCGCTGCTCCCGTAATCGTCATTTTGATGGACTGTTTAAAGTTATAGCTTGCGAAATTCATAAACAATTTTCGCTGATAGCCTTGCGCTCCAAAAATTTTAACTTCCTTTTGACCCGCCAAACTTTCTTCCACAATGTGATTTAGATCTCCCATGGTTTCTTGAATTCTTGAAGCTAGCATTCGAAAACGACGAGAAACATAGCGGATTAAAAGCGCCAGCACGGGAATCACAAGAAACACAATCAGGCTTAATTTCCAACTCACGGAAATCATCACTACAAGCAACCCCAGCACAAAGAAAGATTGTTGCACTAAGACGCTGAAGGATTGCCCCGTGGTGTAGGACACTTGATCCACATTAAACGTGAATTTAGATAAGAGCTTCCCCGAATTATTTCGATCAAAAAATGCTGCAGGCACTTCAATGAATTTATTGAATAGATCCGTTCTCAGCTGAAAGACTAATCGAGCACCAATCCAACCTAAGGCATACGTCCCTAAAAAACTGGCCACGCCTCGAACCAAGAAAAGCCCGATAATAATGAGCGGAAAGAGCGACAAAAAATGCAGATCTTTCGCAATAAATCCTTTATCCAGCAAAGGTTTAAATAGATAAGTCGCGTAGGAATCCACTCCTGCAAAAATAATATTCGCCAGCATGGCAGCTAGGAAAACGGGCCATAAGGGTCGAACGTAGTGAATCAAACGTTTAAATACTGACATGGATTTTTCAGTCGTCATTTTCATGCTGCAACTCCTCTAAGTTCAATTCGAATAGTAGAGAATCCGTGTTCAGCTCCTCTTCTGGCAACTTCAGCCCTTTGAAATCCCAATGTCGCTGATCGGCCAACTGCGTCGGCTCAATAGCTTGCAAGGCATGAAGCATATTGCTGGGCACCTTAGGATTCTCTTTGGCCAATTCGTTAATCACGTTTCTCATTTTTTTACGTTTTAAATTTTCTTGAGAACCACATAAATTGCAGGGGATGATCGGAAAGGCCATCTCCTTCGCAAACGTGGCAATGTCCGCTTCTTGGCAATACATCAAAGGTCGAATAACAAGATGTTTTTTATTATCTGTCAGAAGTTTAGGCGGCATAGATTTAATCGTGCCTGAATAGCAAATGGACAAAAGCAAGGTGCTGATCATGTCATCTCGATGATGGCCTAAGGCAATTTTTTTGAAGCCATGCTCTTCTGCATAACCATAAATATTTCCCCGTCTTAAACGAGAACATAGCGAACAATATGTTTTCCCCTCAGGAATTTTCTCGATCACAATGGAATACGTATCTCGTTTTAAAATTTCATAAGGAATTTTCATTGACTCTAACCAAGTTCGAAGTCCGCTATCATCCCAACCTGGCTGGGCTTGGTCCAAAGTGAAAGAAAAAAGTTCATAGTCCAAACGATATTTTTTTTTCAATGCATCTAAAACCCAAAGCATCGTGTAAGAATCTTTTCCACCCGATAAGCAGACCATAATCCGCTCGCCTTTTTGAATCATCTGGTAATCAAACAAGGCTCGGCGAACATAATGCATTAACTTACGCGCCAGCGGCGAAAATTCTTGAAGGGCCATTTTTTTGTCTCATGGTTTGAAAGGGGGCGATGATATAGCCATTCCGATTCAGAATGCGAAAAAGATTCGAAATCTTGTGCATGATTCAAGTTCATAGGCAAAATGGGTTATCCATTTTGAAAATCGCAAGCGCTTCAGGTTCAGCATCATAATAATGCTCCCAAAAACCCTCTCTGCTCCAAGAAACAGAATTTGATGAGCATTGAATAGACAAGACAACGTATTCCTTTCCTATCGTCCGCTTCCTCCCCCTCAGAAAACGACTCTCTGAACCGATACAACCTCAAGGAGTTCAACGTTCTATGCCTGGGGGGAGGAGGTGTTTGTGCATTTCTTTATGGGCAATAGTTTTAATGAGGCGACCCTGCTCGCTGAGAGAAGTCTTCTCCGTTACAATCATCGTTTTCGATAAGCATCAGAAAATTCCATGATGAACTCCCTGAAATATACCGCTAATGGTGAATACATTTTTAGCGTCCAAGAACTCAACGCTTCCGCCAAACAATATTTAGAGCAGCAATTTGGATCGATATGGGTTCAGGGGGAATTATCGAATGTCTCAAAGCCTGCCTCTGGTCATTATTACTTCACGCTAAAAGACGCTGGAGCGCAGATTAAATGCGCCTTTTTTAAACTTCAGCAGTTGAAGTCTCAAAATCTTCTTTCCCCTGAGGAAGGCAAAAGCGTGTTACTCAAAGCCAAAGTGAGCCTGTATGCAGAGCGTGGGGAATATCAACTCATTGTCGAGGCTATCTTTGATATCGGTCGAGGCTTACTGCAACAACAATTTGAGTTCTTGAAAGACAAGTTAGCAAAAGCGGGAAAGTTTAGCCCTGAACATAAAAAACCGATTCCTTCCTGGATTTCACGGCTCGGTGTCATCACTTCGCAAACAGGAGCCGCACTTCACGATATCTGCGCTGTGCTAAAAAGACGGGCCCCTATGATGGAATTAGTGATTTATCATAGCGCTGTTCAGGGCGAGGGAGCCCCAGCTCAATTAATCGCTGCCCTACAAACCGCTGTCCGAGAAAATCGAGTAGAGGTGATTTTAATCGCTCGAGGAGGCGGTTCTTTGGAAGATCTCTTCTCATTTAATGACGAATCACTCATCGAGAAAATTTTCCAGTGCCCTCTTCCAACCATCAGTGCCATTGGCCATGAAATTGACTTTACTTTATGTGACTTTGTTGCAGATTTAAGAGCTCCTACGCCGTCTGCAGCCGCTGAAATAATTAGCCAAGATCAGGCCTCCCTTCTCTTATTTCTTTCGCAGTCAGATCGTCATTTAAAAAGCATCATCCATAGAAGAGTTTCTCAAGATAAAAATCAGATTCTCTCCTTAAAAAATCGATTAAAACATCCCCAAGAATTGTTCACACAAAAACGGATAAAATTGAACTATTTAATTTCACTTATTCACAAAAATATCCACAACCTAAGTCTGAAAAAATCCAGACCATACATGGAAATTACACATTTATTTTATTCACTATCCCCAGAAAAATTAATTCTCAAACATCGAGAAACTTTGGCCACTTTAAGCGCGAAAATTGAGGCTTTAAGTCCCCTAAAAACTTTAGCGCGCGGCTATGCCATTGTGACCCATCTTCCGACTCAAAAAATCTTGACTCAAATTCAGGGAGTCTCCCCCGGCGATGCGATTCACATTCAACTTTCTCAAGGCAGTCTGACTTGCCTTATCACGGATCGCTTTTCATAGGTATACTCGCAAGCCTCCACCTCAGGATCCTTACGGAATTGCATGAACATTAAAAATTTCATCTTTGGAAAAAGCTTAGACCCCTTCAAACCCGGGCTTTTTAAACATGTCACCTTGATCGCTTTACTGGCCTGGATTGGCTTGGGGGCTGATGGATTGTCTTCCTCCTGTTATGGTCCAGAGCAAGCTTATTTGGCCCTTGGACAACACACTTCTCTTGCGATCTTCATCGCTTTTGGCATTGTGGTTTCCATTTTCATCATCGCCTTGGGCTATAACCAAGTTTTGGAATTATTCCCTAGTGGTGGTGGAGGCTACCGAGTCGCCACCCAATTGCTTGGGAAAGAAGCGGGGGTGATTTCGGGCTCAGCTCTACTTGTGGATTACGTACTCACCATTGCTATTTCCATCGCCAGCGGGGTTGATGCTTTGTTCAGTTTTCTCCCAGTGACGTGGCAAGGCCATAAACTGCTGATCGAAATTCTACTTACGCTGATGTTGATTTTCTTAAATCTTCGAGGGATGAAAGAATCGATCAAAGTCTTGCTGCCGATTTTCATGGGTTTTGTGCTCAGTCACTTTGCTTTAATTGCTTATGGGATTGGCACGCATCACAGTGGTCTCGTTGCTACCACGCACCATGCTTTTAAAGAAACGTCTTTGCTTTCCAGCAGCCTCGGTCCTTTTGTCTTACTGGCATTTATTCTTCATGCCTATTCCCTGGGAAGCGGGACGTATACAGGACTAGAAGCTGTTTCGAATAACGTCAATAAACTGGCTGAGCCTCGCGTACACACAGGGAAACTCACTATGTTTTATATCGCCCTTTCGCTTTCCTTTGTTGCCGGGGGAATTACCTTACTTTATCTGCTCTGGAATGCCGTTCCTGAAGCGGGAAAAACGCTCAATGCCGTCGTATTTCACAATATTTTAGGCTCATCCTCTTGGGGACAAAGTGCTTTAATGATCACCCTGCTTTTTGAAGCAGGAATCCTATTAGTAGGAGCCAATACCGGATTTCTCGCTGGCCCAGCCGTGCTTGCCAATATGGCCCAAGATAACTGGCTTCCCAGTCGTTTTCGGCTTTTATCAAGTCGACTGGTGACCCGAAATGGCATCCTATTGTTTGGCCTCTGCGCCATTTTGGTTTTATTAATCAGCCGAGGAAAAGTTGACTGGTTAGTCGTGCTTTACAGTATCAATGTTTTTATCACTTTTACCCTGACCATGCTGGGGCTATCCACGCATTGGATTCGATGTCGCTCGAGCCATCCCCATTGGCTACGATCCTTTTTGCTATCTGGCCTGGGGTTTTTAGTCACCGCAGCAATTTTAACCATCACTGTGCTTACCAAATTTACTGATGGAGGCTGGGTGAGTTTAGCGATTACTTTAGGCGTCATTCTCTTTTGCTGTGCGGTCAAACATCACTATTTGAAGGTCAGCAAAATTTTAAAAATCCTGCAGACCGATTTAGCCCCCCCGCTCAAAGCCGTGACAAAAAATTATCCTGAATGCGATACCACTCAGCCCACCGCTATTATTTTAGTGGATGAAAATAAAGCCATGGGCATGCATACCCTGTATTGGATCATTCGGCATTTTCCGAATCATTTTAAGAACTATATTTTTGTCACTGTCGGGCAGGTTGATATCAAAAGCTTTCAAGGAACGCATGCTTTAAAATTGATGACTAAAGAAGTCGAGTCTCACTTGGATTACTTTGTTAAATACTGCCATCAACACCATCTGGCCTCGAAAGACTACTCTGCTTATGGCCCTGATGTCTTAGAAAAATTGATGAATATCACGCAAAAGCTCCGTAATGAGTATCCTCAACACATCTTTTTTGCGGGACAAATCAGTTTTCAACGCGATTCTTGGTTTAAACGCATGCTTCACAATGGCGTCGCTTACACCTTTCAACGGCGATTGCATTCGCTGGGAGAACAAATCATTTTATTACCCATGCGACTTGACATTTAACAAACGCTTCAAAAATTCGGCTTCAGACCAAATTTCAAGACCCAAAGCTTGGGCTTTCTGCAGTTTACTGCCGGGATTTTCGCCCGTAATCAATACATCGGTTTTAGTCGAAACATTCTCCGATACCTTGGCTCCCAAGGCTTGAAGACGTTCTGTGGCCACTTCGCGAGAAAGTGTTGATAAGGTTCCGGTCAACACAATTCGCTTATCCTGAAACCAAGAAACCTCGGTGTCGACTTCATCAAACAAAGGAATAATCCAATGCACTCCTTCTGACAGAAGCTCTGAAATGAGCTGGGAATTTCTCTGATCTTGAAAGTATTCGTACAGATGTTTGGCGACAATCGGCCCAATATCAGGGACTTTCTGAAACTCTTCAAAGGACGCCTGCAAAATTGTAGACAAATCGAAGCGAAAATGTCGACTTAAACTCATTGCCGTCGCCTGTCCCACTTCTCGAATGCCCAAAGCAAACAGCAACTTGGGCAAGCTCGTTTGTTTGCTGTCTTCAATTGAGTCCAATAAATTTTGGACAGACCTCTCACCCATGCGATCTAAGCTGGTGAGCGTTTCTCGAGGCAAAAATTTCAGATGATAAAAATCACTAGGAACTCGAA
>Ga0209515_10010312_pt1 | contig 10425 bp, 9 predicted proteins | sample Subgroupgradi54m_FD_187454 | JGI IMG/M metagenome (GOLD analysis project Ga0209515, IMG submission 187454) | Subsurface groundwater microbial communities from S. Glens Falls, New York, USA - GMW60B uncontaminated upgradient, 5.4 m (SPAdes)... ...
AAAAGGAGACATCACGCGAGAAAGCGGACCCAAAACTTTATGCGCACTACCTGCGTCAAACATAATCTGTGTACCCGCCGGCGACTCTATAAAAAGCGCATCTCCTTGCCCAATATCCAACATCGCAAAAGTTAAACCCCTGTGCGAGCTTTGTAAATCAAGGCGAAAAAGGAAAATATTTAGAGCAACCAGAACGCAAACCAATATTAACAGAATGTATTTCTTATAACCTTGGGGCATGTTACAATGTTAACATATTAATAATTAATAAATAAAAACTATGAAAACATTTACACCAAAAACTTTTAATATCGCAACACTCAAAGGCATATCAGCCAAAACCATTGAAGACCACTTGAAACTCTATACCGGCTATGTAAACAACACAAATTTGATACTGCAGAAGATAGAAGAACTGTCTAAGGACTCTGCAAAAAACGCTTATGAACTTGCCGAGGTGCAAAGAAGATTCGGCTTTGAATACGACGGCATGCGCAATCACGAAATATATTTTGAAGCGTTATCAAACGGAGCAAAAGCTATTTCCCCCGAGGGAGAATTGTATAAATCCATAGAATATATTTGGGGTTCGTTTGACGCATGGCTCGCCAGATTTAAAACAGTTGCCATGAGTCGCGGTATCGGCTGGGCAATGTTGTATTTTGATAAAAAAGAAAAATTCTTGATGAACGCTTATGTGGAAGATCATCAAATGGGACAACTCACGGGTTGCACACCAATACTCGCCCTCGACATGTGGGAACATGCATACATAGCCGACTATGCGCCAGGCGGGAAAAAAGACTACGTGGATGACTTTTTTGTAAACTTCAACTGGCAAGCTGCAGAAAAAAATCTCACTGAGGCAATGTAGTTTCTGCAAAGAAACTTTTTATACTCCTGCCAAAAATTATATAAATAAAATATGCGTAGATTAGAAGTGTTATGACCAGCGGAAAATCCGGAATAGAAAATGCGGCAAAGGGCAGGTGGGAGAAAAAACTAATAACGCCAAGTTCGTAATGTAAGAATAAATATGATAGGTAGCCAAATGGTACAGCAAACACATACCAAATGAGCCCAATGAAACCAGTTATAAACCCGAGAAGCATAGTAAATGGAATAAAAGGCAGGATAAGAACGTTTGCCGGTAACGCAACCAAAGAAAGATTGCCCATTTTATAAAGAATAAAAGGAAAAACAAAAATATACGCGGCTGTGGTAACAGAAACTATATCTCGCAAACCAAAACGTTTCGATACCCATAAAAAATATTTTTCAATCTTCGGTGTAAAAAAGATTACGGCGATAGTCGCTATAAAAGAAAGCTGAAATGATACGTCATAGACAAGTACAAAAGGATTTAGAAGAACCATAAACACGCCAGCGAGAATCAAAGCTCGCGCGACATCATAGTTTCTGCCGGTCGCGCGTGCCAGAAGCGCGAGTGTCGCCATGACACCAGCACGAATCGCCGTGGAGCTACCACCTGTCATAGTGATAAATAAAATAATTGCCAAGATTCCCATGCTAATACCAAAATTCCTTGGAAAATGGGAAAATAATTTCATAAACCACTGCGCGACTATGGTGACGTTATAGCCGGAAAGCGCCACGATGTGTATCGTGCCGGTATTCACGAAGCTCTGTCGGAGAGCTTGGTCGAAACTCGACTTCTCGCCTAAAATCAGCCCGCCCATAAGCAAACTCTCAGGAGACGATATGGCAAAATTCATTTTTTCTAAAAATTTTTCTTTGACCGAAAAAAGCGCGCTTTTGATAAAATTACCATTCCCGTGCGAAACAACTTCAATTTTTGGATAACTCATCACATAATAAATTCCGTCTTTACGCAGATAGTTTATATAATCAAACTCTTTGCCTTGGTCAGTAATAAAATTCTCTGGTTTTTCCAATTTGCCCGAAAAATTTATTTTGTCGCCATATTTTAAATCTTCATCAAGACTGTTTGAGATTAAGATTTTCGTTTTTGCTCCTTGTATGTCAACCTCAGCGGTAAGCTTTATGTTGTTTTCTCTTGTATCCGGTTCATCTATAATTTCCCCAGAAAGATTAACTTTTTGCCCAACTTGTGACTCAAAAACCATTGGCGCCGGTTTATCAGCGATATGAAATCGTAAAATTCCGAAAGAAAATGCCAAAACAAACACGGAAGTTATGATTCCCCACTTGTTTTTCGATATTAGCGCAAAAAATAAAAATAGCGCAAAAGAAACTCCACCAAGTAAAATAGTAAAATATAAATTTACCGCTAAAAAAGAACGCAAAAGCACCCCGAAAATAAAACCAAAACATATCGCATAGAAAATTCTATCTTGCATTTAGTTTACTTTTTATTTCTAAGCTCCACGGGTTCACCATCTGCAAAACTGGTAGCTATCTCGTCTACTCTGTCATTCCATTTGTCACCGCTATGCCCTTTAACATAATGCCACTTAGGTTTAAATTCTTCGGTGAGTTTATGGAGTTCTTCCCATAACTCACGATTTAAAACCGGTTTATTGGCGGCATTGCGCCAATTATTTTTCTGCCAGTTTTGTATCCATTCAGTGCTTCCTAAAATCACATATTTAGAATCAGCAAAAATCTCTACATTTATTTTACCCGCCTTGCCTGACGCAAGTCGAGGCAGGTGCTTTTTTAAATATTTCAACCCCTCAATAGCCGAAGTTAATTCCATTTGATTATTAGTAGCATGATTTTCCCTACCACCAATTTCAAAGATGTGTTTTCCTGAAATAAAAACCGTCCCCCACCCAGCCGGTCCAGGATTGCCCCTCGCCGCTCCATCTGTATAAATAATTATTTTTTTATCCGACATAAGCTTCATTATAACAAATGCCAAAAAATATCTTCTATTCTTAGTCGTAGCTCTTCTCTCCCCGCAAATCTCGACAAGTCAAACGTGGCAAGCAAGTTTACAGCGATATTTTCTACTAACGGCTTTGCAAAAGATTCAAGGCCCGAGAAAAAAGAAATCGCTTTCGCTTTATTGCCATTATTATCAGAAAAAATAATCTCCAAATGTTCTCCCGAGCCATTTTTGCCAAACTTTTTTATTTTTTCTATTTTCACGCCCTCAAATAAAAAAACAGGCTTGGGGTTTGCCAGTCCAAAAGGCGCCATCTTCTCTATCTCACGCCAATTTTTCATATTTACTAGACCTAGATCAGATTTAACATCATAATTTTTTTCCCTGCCCGCCAATTCACTGGCGGGACGTTTTATTTTTTGAAAAGAAGTGGATAAAGCTTCTTCCAGGTAATGGATTTTGTCATTGTGTACTGTGAATCCACCGGCGAGCTCATGGCCACCGAATTCTAAAAAGGATTCGCTAGTCTCGCTCATCAGCTCTACTACCGATACCGTTCCGTCACTGCGACAAGAGCCCTTAATACAATCATTCTCATCCTTACCCCAAACAAAAACTGGTTTATCATATTCGTCCAATATTTTTCCGGCAACAAGTCCGAGAATACCCACCCGCCACGTAGGGCTACCTATGACTATCACTTCATTTACCGGACGCATGGAATTTGTCCCAAATTTTTTATTGACTTCCCTCATCACTCCCGCAACGATACTTTTTCTCTCATCATTTATTTTTGTCAGATGTTTCGCGAGTGTATCAGCCTCTACTTCGTCCTCCGTCGAAAGAAGCTCATAGGCTCGCATCGGGTCATCCATCCGTGATGCGGCATTGAGTCTGGGAGTCACCATAAAACCTATATCATCTTCGGAAATATTTTTTTGGTCTATCTTTAACTGTGCTAAAAGTTTCTGTAAACCAGGGCGAGGAGACTTTCTAAAAACTTTCACACCGAAATACGCAATGGCTCTATTTTCCCCTGTGAGTGGAACCATGTCCGAGAGTGTAGCTAAGCCCGCCATATCCAGCATCCATTTTTCCGCACCCTCTTTTATTTTAAATTGCCCATTCTCTCCCCCGTATTTTTTTATAAATCCTTGTACAAGTTTAAATGCCACCCCCGCACCACAGAGCATTTTCTCCGGATAATCATCTACTTTCGGATTTAAGATTGCATGAGCTCGTGGCAGAATATCTCCTGGCAAATGATGGTCGGTAATTATCACGTCAATGCCATCAATTTCCGCTTGCGCCACTTCGGCCACTGCCGTAATGCCAAGGTCAACGGTAATGAGAAGTTTCACTCCCTTGTCAGCAAATTGCTTTATGGCATCCAGGTTCAAACCATAGCCTTCAGAATTTCTTTGGGGAATATAAACTTCATAATTTTTATAATTAATTTTTTTAAATAAGTCGTCCAAAATAACCGCTCCCGGAATTCCATCGCAGTCATAATCTGCATAAATAACTATTTTCTGCTTATTGTCTATTGCCTCATAGAGCCGCACACAGGCGTGCTCCATATCACGCATTAAAAAAGGGTCGTGCAAGTCTCGCTCGTAGCTTGGATTTATAAAAATATCGGCTTGTGCTTGGTCAACGATTCCTCGCTTTTCCAGAAGTGTACCCAGTAATTCTCCATACTTTTGCATGGATTGAATTCTAACATAGAACAGTGTAGAATATATAAATATGGATGATTGTATATTTTGCAAAATTGTAAAAAAGGAAGTAGCCTCCAGTATAATTTATGAAGATGAAGCTATCTTGGCTTTTTTAGATGTTGCTCCGGTTAATATTGGACATTCTTTGGTTATACCGAAGGAACACTTTGCCGACATTCATGAAACACCCAGCAAAATAATGGGCAAAATAATGGAAGTGACAAAAAAAGTTTCGGGAGCTATAAAAGCCGGAGTAGGCGCAGATGGTATAAATATCCACATGAATAATGAAAAAGCGGCATTTCAGGCTGTATTCCATGCCCATGTACATGTAATCCCGCGTTTTATTAATGACGGTTTACAAGAATGGCATGGTAAAAAACTGTATAACGAAGGAGAAGAAAAATTGACCGCGGAAAAAATCATAAAAGAAATTGAATAATTATTTTAGTATCAGCGGCACGAGTGCCGGCAAAACTTTACCGGCTAAAAATTCCAAGGTCGCACCACCAGCTAGGCTGACATGTGAGTAATCTTCCAAGTTGCCATAGGTACGCGCAAGGTCAATGGTGTCCCCTCCGGCAATGATAGTTTGACTCGAAAAATTATTGCCGGCATTCTTCATGGCAGTAAGTATCGCTTGGCAACCTTTGGAAAATTTTTCATCTTCAAATTTACCCAAGGGGCCAGCAAGAAAGACTGTTTTGGACTTAGAAATTATTTTTGAAAATTCTTTTTGTGTTTCCGGTCCGATATCAAACGCCTTCCATCCGAGAGGAATATCTTCTTTATTAATAACTTTCGTAGAAGTGCCGTCGGATATAACAATGTCTATGGGAGTTATAATTTTTTTACCTAAAGATTGCGCTTCCTTCAATATATCTTTTGCATCTTCTACCCAATCTTTATTTTCGCGCTTCACTTTATCCACAAAAACGTCTTCAATAAAAGAAGAACCCAGTTCCCAGCCTTCCGCTTTCAGAAAAACATTAGCCACGGCTCCACCGACTAAAATATTATCCGCCATTTTCAATAAATTATGAATTGCATCTACTTTGTCGGAAATCTTTGCCCCGCCAATAATTACTGTGAATGGGTGCTGCGGATTTTCCAGCAAACCAGATAACATATTAACTTCTTTTTCTAAATAAAGTCCGGCCACAACCGGCAAATGTCGCTCGATGCCGGTGGTGGAAGCGTGGATTCTGTGAGCCTGTGAAAAACCATCAAACACAATAAGGTCTTTTCCAAAGCAAAGTTTTTTTGCGAACTCATCGTCATCAACCATTTCTTCGCTGTAAAATCGCACATTTTCAAGCATTAAAATATCACCATTTTCCATTTGAACAATTTTTTCATCCACAACAGACCCTATGCAGTCGTCTACTTTGGCAACCGGATGATTTAAAAGTTCCGCCAATCTTTTAGCATGAGGTGTCGTACGAAGTTTTTCTACAACAACTCCGTCAGGACGCCCTACGTATGTGAGAATAACTATTTTACAATTTTCTTTTAAAAGATATTGCAAGGTTGGAAGCGTGGCTTTTATGCGCGTGTCATCTTCGAGTTCCAGCACCCCATTTTTTTCTTTCACATCGATATCGTAGGGGGCGCGATAAAGAATTATTTTTTCTTTAAGATTTATGCTATCGAGTGTTCTTAGTTTCATCCCAGTATTAAAATTTTAAGTTTTTATTTATAATGGTCATTTGTTTTAATCAAAAATTTAGTACGGGACAGGTATATTTTCCGCGATTTTTACAATTTCGGTAAATTTTTTCGCATTCAGGCTGGCGCGGCCGGGAAGAAGCCCGTCCACTCCTCCGTTTTGCAAAAAATCTCCGGCATCTTTTCCGCTCACGGAACCACCGTAAATGATTTTCATCCCCTCGGTTTGTGAGCCAAATTTATCAGCAAGAATCTTACGAATAAAAATAGCCATCTCCTCACAATCACGAGATGTGGCATCTCTGCGATTTGCCGTGCTCGAAATCGCCCAGACGGGCTCGTAGGCGATAATAATTTTTGAAATAAAATTCTTGGAAACTCCGGCAAGACATTCTTCCAGTTGCATTTTTACAATATTAAAATATTCATGGTTGTCATCCCTTGCGCTCTCTCCCACGCAAAGTATGGGCGCAAGCCCTGCCGAAAGCGCACCTTTTATTTTTTTATTTATATCACTATTATTTTCTCCGAGTGTTCGTCTTTCCGAGTGGCCCAAAATGACATATTTTACGCCCATTTGGTAAAGCATTTCGGCAGAAACTTCTCCGGTAAAAGGTCCGACATCCAATCCAAAAGAATTTTGGGCGCCCAGTTTGATTTTACTAGTGCGTATTTTTTTTAATATGTCTAAATAAATAAACGGCGGACAGATTATTATTTCCGTCTTTTTAACTCTGGAGACGAGCTTGGCAATGCTCTTAAATAACTTTTCGGCGTCCTTGCCTGTTAGCGGATTCATTTTCCAGTTGCCAATAATTATTTTTTTTCCAGTTTTTATCATGTGGCGAATTATACCATAATACGTTAAAATATAAATATGAACCAAAAGGGTTTTACTTTAATTGAAAGCTTAGTTGGTAGTGCAATATTTTTGTTACTGGCATTATCCGGATATAAAGCTTTCGGCGTATTGATGGAGGCTGTGTCCGCATCTGCGGCAAAACTGGCAGGCACAACACTGGCCAATGAAAAATTCGAAATCATACGCAATCTACCTTATACTGACGTAGGCATAGTGGGAGGACTGCCGGTAGGAAAAATCCAAAGAACCCAAACAATAACGCGAGATAATTATTCTTTCAGTGTACTGACAACCATACGAAGTGTAGATGATATTTTTGACGGCACAATTGGAGGAACTCCAGCAGACACTTCGCCGGCAGACTACAAACTGGTTGACTTGGATATTACCTGTACAAATTGTAAAACATTTGCACCTCTGAACTTTACAACCTTGATTGCTCCGCACGCACTTGAAACTGCTTCTATGAACGGAGCTCTTTTCATTCAAGTTTTTGATGCAAGTGGTCTTGCCGTATCCAACGCATCAGTTCACATAATAAATACCCAAACAAATCCGGACACGATTATAGATGAAACAACCGACAATGCCGGATGGGTAAAAATAGTAGATGCGCCAACCGGAACTAACGCTTACAATATCACCGCTACAAAGTCAGGATTTACGCAAGACCAAACATACCCTTTCGGCGGAGCCGCGGGTCCAAGCCCGATTAAACCTGACCCTACAGTTGTGTTGCAACAAGTCACTCAGGCAAGCCTTACAATAGACAGGGTAAGTTCGCTCGCGGTTTCAACAATAAATGCTTCTTGCGTGGCATTGCCATCAATTGGTTTTTCTATAACCGGAACCAAGCTGATAGGCACACCTGCTGTGCTAAAATACGGAACGCAAAATTTTACAACTGATGCTTCCGGCGCGTATGCCATTCCTACTCTCGAGTGGGATACATATGCGGCTCTGCTCACTTCCCCTTCTTTTGATCTAGCTGGCACAACTCCATTCCCCAACTTTGTTGTTAATCCAAATGAAAGTAAAACTCTGCAAATGGTAGTCGTACCTCACATAAATGGAGCTCTTTTGGTCTCGGTTAAAGATTCCCTCGGCAATGCGATAGATGGAGTAACTGTGCAACTACAAAAAAGCGGTTTTGATCAAACTAAAACTACCAATGGAGGTTCCTGCGCTACCCCGGGTCAAGTATTTTGGAACGGTTTAGCAAGTGGTACATACACCTTAACTGTTGGGAAGACAGGATATCAAACATATATTAATAATTCTTTAAGTATTTCCGCTTCTTGGCAAAATCAAACTATAACTCTAACGCCTTAAAAATGAAAAGCAAATTCAAAAATAAAAAAGGTTTTACTTTAATCGAAACACTTGTGGGAATGTCAATTTTTGTCATAATAGCCCTACTACTCAGTCTATTTTCCAGAAATGTTTGGGTCTATAACACCTTCATTTCGGGTGGACTGACTGAAACTGACGCCGGTAGACAAGTTCTAAAAACATTAACATCGGAAATACGCACTGCATCCATTGCCGACACTGGAGCATATACTATTGCTTCCGCCGGAGCATCTTCCTTCACTTTTTACTCTGATATAGACAATGATGGACTAAAAGAAAAGGTAAGGTACTTTTTATTAGGAACTTCATTCCAAAAAGGTGTAATAAAACCAACCGGCAGTCCGCTAACTTATAATCCCGCCAATGAAAAGATTTCAACCCTTATAAATAATCTCGTTAACTCAGTACTTTTTGAATACTATGACAGAAACTATGATGGAACCACGGCAGCATTATCTTCTCCTATAGACATACCAAGCGTTCGTCTAATAAAAATAACCATCGTACTGGACGACAACCCCAACCGTCCTCCTCTACCGATGACTTTTTCTACTCAAGTTTCCATAAGAAATTTAAAAGACAATCTATGACCCATTCGATAAAAACTCAGGGTCATGGTGAGTATAATCGAACCATGAATAAGAAAACAAACAAACAAAAAGGTATGATTATAGTACAAACTCTGGTATTTGCGGCGATTGTTGTCATGCTTATTACCGCTCTTTCCAGTTGGGCAGCTACAACTATCAAAGCAGGGAGGATAGCTTTCAACCGCGAACAAGCCTTGCAGTCAGCAGAAGCCGGCATAGACTATTATCGCTGGCATTTAGCTCACGCACCTGCAGATTATCAAGATGGCACAGGGGTTGCCGGACCATATATTCATTCTTTAAAAGATAAAAATGACAGCGCTGTCGGACAATTCTCTCTTGATATAACTGCTCCGCCCTTAGGCTCAACTGTAGTAAAAATAAAATCCACCGGCTTATCGTCTCTTGACCCCACGTATTTAAGGAAAATAGAAAGTAAAGTGGCCAAACCCTCCATCGCAAAATATTCAGTGGCGGGAAATGACGCTATGCGTTTTGGCGCGGGTACAGAAATTTTCGGACCGGTACATGTCAACGGTGGAATTCGTTTTGACGGCCTGGCGCATAATATTGTCACCAGCGCAACTACAACATATGATGACGCCGACCATACCGGCGGAACAGAAATCGGTGTACACACCCACGTTAAGGTTCCGCCACTAACTGGGGTAGATGACACATATAGAGCGGCGGAATCAAACCCGAACTCCATACCTTCTCGTCCAGATATTTTTGAAGCCGGACGCCTCATAAGCCAGCCAGCTATCACCTTTTCCAGTTTCACGACTGACTTGGCTGTTCTAAAAGCAAATGCAATAGCAAGTGGGTTTTATCGAGATGTCGCTGGAGCTGGTTTTGTCGGCTATCATATTGTTTTAAAAACAAATGACACTTTTGATTTGTATAAAATAAATACTTGGGCAAGCTTAGGAAATTGTTCATCATCGCCTAGTGGAACACCTAGTTGGAGCGTTGGCACGCAAACATTGCAGGGCAATTATAGTTTTCCGGCAAATGGAGTAATTTTTATGGAAGACCATGTAGTGGTTGATGGACAGATAAACGGAGCACGACTCACTATAACAGCCGCGGACTTGCCTGTGCCTGCTCCGGCTGGTTACAAAAATATAATAATAAATAACGATGTTTCTTATACTAATTATGACGGCACAGACGCTATAGGACTCATCGGACAAGATGGAGTAATGGTGGGAATGGTGAGTGAAGATGACCTAAAAATAGATGCTGCGCTTATTGCCCAAAATGGTAAAGTGGGAAGATTTTATTATAATGACGGAAGCGGAACTTGTACTTATAAAAACCCTACTTTGCTTTCTCTTTTTGGGATGATCGCTTCTTACGGAAGATACGGATTCGCCTACACAGACGGCACAGGTT
>Ga0209515_10010313_pt1 | contig 10424 bp, 4 predicted proteins | sample Subgroupgradi54m_FD_187454 | JGI IMG/M metagenome (GOLD analysis project Ga0209515, IMG submission 187454) | Subsurface groundwater microbial communities from S. Glens Falls, New York, USA - GMW60B uncontaminated upgradient, 5.4 m (SPAdes)... ...
GAATCGGCCAATAGACATCGGTGGCTCAGCGGGAGAAGTGAACGATGAAGCGGATCGCTTGCGCCGTCGCCATGTTTGCCATTGCCGCGTGCGGTGGTTCGTCACCACCCGCCGCGCCGTCCCCCGTGCAGCCGCGCATGGCGGCCACGGCCACGACGTTCGGCTCCTTTGACATCGCGATTCAGCCGCCGGCGCCAACGGGAAGCGGGGACGAGTTCGCGCGGTGTCTGCAAGGATCCGACGGCGCGCGCTGCTTGTCGGCGTCCCGGCTGCAAACGACCGCGCTCACGGGCGCCCTTGCCGCCGGGGCGCCGATCAATCCACTCCGGCCAACATCAGTGACGATCTGTTGGATGTGTCCCGAATCTCTGAGCGCGACGGCGATTGGGAGTCTGGTGACGCTCACCTGGATCGCGCCGACCTACGGCGACCCCGTGATCTCGTACGTCATCGAAGCGGGCTCGACGCCAGGAGCGGCGAACCTCGCGAGTTTTTCGACGGGCAACACGAAGACTTCATTCGTCGCATCAGGTGTCGGCGCTGGAACATATTTCGTCCGGGTTCGTGCCGTCAACGCGGCGAACTTCGTCAGCTACGGAGCCTCGAACGAAGCGGTGCTCGTCGTCACGGGTACGGGCGGCGCGGGCGTTCCGGGACCGCCAAGCGACCTTGGCATCGCGCAGAACATCGGCGGGACGGTCGTGCTCACGTGGAACGTGGCCGCGGGCAATCCAACCTCCTACATCGTCGAAGCGGGATCGGCCCCCGGCCTTTCGAACCTGGCGAACAGCGACGTCGGGCTCACGACCACGCTCACAGCGACTGGCGTCGGCTCCGGCACCTACTACGTGCGCATCCGCGGCAAGAACGCATCTGGCACGGGCGCGCCCTCCGCTGAGATTCTCCTCGTTGTGAGCGAAAGCGGGCCGCCACTCGCCTTCATCGCACCAGGAACGCTGCAAGGCACGGTGGGTCAGGCCTTTTCGTATTCGTTCTGCCAGCCGGCGCTGTCCCTGAGCGGCGCGCCCTGTCAAATGGGTGCGACCAATCCCACGGGCGGGCAGCCACCGTATCATTTCCAGCTCGGCAGCGGCGTCGGATTCCCGCCAATCGGCCTGTCCCTCGGATTGAACGGCATTCTCAGCGGCACGCCGACCATCGTGGGCCCGAGCACATTCTCGGTATGCGCCGTTGATTTGGCCGCGCACTCGGTGTGCCGCACCGTCACCATGACGATCGGAACGATCACGCCCACACCCACGCCGACTCCAACGCCGACGCCAACACCCGGAGGCCCGGGGTACATCGAGCTCGACATCTACAGAACCCCAGGCCCCACCGGTGGTTACGAGGTCGGTATCGGCGGCTACAAAGAAGCGGTGTCCGATATTTATGGCTTCTCGACAACCTACCAACAGGGCGTAAAGTTGTATCGATTCTCGTACGACCCTCAGACGACGACGGTCACGATCGATATCACTCAAAACAAACCGGATTCGTGCTTGCTTGCTCTGAGCGTGCGTGGCACGGCAGCCGCAACGGTCACGCCCGGCACAGGGTTCGTGTACATCGCACGTGGCACGTTGACGGGCACCTTCACCTATGCCGACGATTGTCGGGCCACCGGTGAACCGCCAACGCGGCCTGTGAGCGCGACCTTCGTCATGTCGGCACAGCGATGATCGTTTCGGCAATTCAGGGTTGAGCCTCCGGATGATTGACTGCGACGAATGCGAGACGAATCCGCCGGCTGCGCACAAGCTACTCGGAACCACTCGTCGCTCCGTCTGCCTTTTTCGTGCAATCCGTAATTGATGAGCTGCCAGGATCGATGGCGGCCGGCTTCTGAGGGACAACTCCAGTATGCGTGTCGGCGCTCAACCCAAGCTGTCGTTCCTCATTGTCTGGCTGGCCGCCGTTGCGCTGCTGCAATGGCCGCAGTTGGCATTTGCGGATGCCGCGCCGAGATGGACGGACGCGGAGTTGGTGGGGTTCGCGGACGTGATCCTGCGCGGGCGCGTGACCGGCCTCGCAGTCGCCCTGGATGAGCGCGTCGGCAGCCCCTACACCTATGTGGTTGTCGACGTCAGTGACGTGCTGAAAGGCGCGTTGCCCGATCGGCGCGTGACGATCAAGCAACTGGGCGGTCGGGTCGGATCGATCGCGCTGGAAATCGCCGGCCAGCCGACCTTCACGCCCGGCGAAGAAGTGTTGCTGTTCCTGGAGATTCGGCCGCGCGATCGGACGCTGACCATAACCGCCTCTTGGCAAGGAAAATTCACGATTGTCCGCAGCGGCTCGACCGGTCATGTCGCCCTGCGGCAGGATCCAGGCTTGCCCAGTCGCGGCATCTTTGGCGACGACGTGCGGTCGCTGGCAACGTGGATGACCGCCCTGCGGCGCCAGATCGATGGGGCGCCCGCGTTTGCACGAGCGATTGACGTTGCTCCGCGAGAAGCACGTCGCGGTGTCACGGACCCAGGTCGGAGTAGCGCTGGACCCGCCACCTGGCCACAGGCTACCGGCGCCCGCCAAGGAGTTCGGGTCGACCTGACCACGCCGGGCCAGGCATGGCTCCCTGAGGGGGGAGAACCGCAGCTCCGCCAGGCGGCCGATTTCTGGACGAACACGGGGCTGGTGGCCTTGTTGCCCGGCGGTCTGCAGTCCTCCGGCTGCTTCACGTCGCGCAGCCCGGACGGCCGCATTACCGTGGGCGTTGATGCCTGCGAAGAGCTCAGTCCGCGGGGCGGGACAATCGCGCTGAGCGGCGGATGGGTACGCTTCGATGACAGCATTCCCGCCTCACCGGGCGGCCAGCTTGTCGGTGCAGGCGTGATCACGAACAGCGGTGAGATGGCGACGCGGTTACTGGCGCGACCCTCGTGTTTCGAGACGCTGGTCACTCATGAGCTCGGCCACGCCATCGGACTGACGCACTCGCCGGATGGAACGGGTCCGATGGGGGCGTTTCTGCAGTGCGACAGCGGCTTCGGCGCGATCGTGCCCGCGGCCGCCCCCGCCGGCGCCAGCTGGCGATCGTCGGGCTTCTCGTCGACGCAACTTGGCATGCGACCGACGTCGAGCCCGTTGCAGTCGACTGCGCCGACTGCAGCGACGGCGGCCATCTTTCAGCGTGTGAGCGTCGCCAGCGATGGGACGCAGGCCAACGGAGCGAGCGCCGCACCGGCCTTCAGCGGCAACGGTCGATGTGTGGCCTTCGAATCGGACGCCACCAATCTGGTTCAGAGCGACACGAACGGGGTCACCGACATCTTCATCTACGACCGGACGACCGGCGTAACGACGCGCGAGAGCGTCGGGCAGGGTGGTGTGCAGGCGAATGCGGCGAGCCAGGCGCCGGCGATCAGCTTCGATTGCCGGTTCGTGGCGTTCCAGTCCAACGCGACCAATCTGGCGTCGGGCGCCAGCGGCACGCAGATTTACGTCCACGATCGTCAGCTTGGCGTGACGATCGTCGCCAGCGTCTCGACTGGCGGCATCCCGTCGAATGGTTCGATTGGGAATACCCGACAACCAGCGATCAGCGCCGATGGGCGATTCGTGTCGTTCTCGTCGGACGCGACAACCCTCATCAGCGGGGACACGAATGACTGCGCCGATATTTTCACGCGCGATCTGTCCCTGGGGACCACTACGCGAGACAGCGTGTCATCGACTGGCGCGCAGGCCAATCAGTGCTCCGGATCCCCATCGCTGAGCAGCGACGGCCGGTACGTGGCCTTCGACTCCAGCGCGACGAACCTGGCGGCTGGCACGACTGGAGCATCCAACGTCTTTGTCCGCGATCGCGTGATCGGCATCACGACGTTCGAGCCAAGCGGGGAGTCGATTCCACAATGGTCAGCGCTGTATCCCTCCATGAGTGCCGACGGCAGATACCTTACCTTCCTCTCCGTCAACAACATCGAGGGGACGCGGATCTACCTTCGGAATCGGTCGATCGGACGAACAGATCTCATTGCTTCGGGTCGGATCACCAGTGGTAATTACGGCCCGCCAAAGATGAGCGCAGACGGGCGCTTCATCGCTTTTCCGAGGGTCAGCTTTGTTCCTCCGTTTGGCAAATTTGTGTGGGCGTTCGATTCCACCACTGGACGCATCACCAAGGTCGATGCCGAAGCGGTCCAACCGTCGGCCGTCGCAGGAGACGTCATCGCGTTAGCGTCATCAGCCTCCGAGCTGATCGCGAACGACACCAACGGCGTGACCGATATTTTTATCACTCCACTCTTGCCGGTGCCCGGGGAGCCGACGAATCTGATCGCCACGCTCGTCGGGTCGGCTGTCACGCTGACCTGGAATGCGCCGACCACGGGCGGCGTCGTCTCGAACTACATCATCGAGGCGGGATCCTCGTCGGGCGCCGCGAACCTCGCAAGCCTCGACACGGGCAACACGGCGACGAGCTTTTCGGCGTCCGGCGTCGGCGCCGGCACCTACTTCGTACGGGTGCACGCGTCGAATGCGGGCGGCACGAGTCAGCCGTCGAACGAGGTCATCCTCGCAGTCACCGGTGGATGCACCCCACCGAACGTGCCGGGCAATCTGACCGCCTCAGTCAGCAGCTCCAATGTGACGTTGAACTGGGCGGCGGGCGCCGGCGCGACGACGTATGTGCTCGAAGCGGGCTCGAGCCCGACCCGAACGGACATTCTCGTCACCGAGCTCGCGTCGCCCGCAACGACGCTGAGCGCGGTGGGGGTGAGCCCCGGAAGCTACTTCGTCCGGGTCCGCGCAAAAAACGCGTGCGGAACGAGCGGCGCCTCGAATGAAGTCCTGGTGATCGTCCGCTGAATGCACCCGACGCTGGATCCGATGACGATCGCCGAGCGGCCTTCGCGCGCTGCTCGGCTGATCCCGTCTACCGAATCGCGCCAGGCTTCAGGTAGGCGCCACCGATGTAGCCGTGGCACGCGTCGTAAAACACGACGAACAGCCGGCCGTCGTCGAGCACGACACCGCTTGGGTAGCCCGTGTCGTCGCAATTGCTGTTGTAGAGCGCTTTGGGTTCGCCGAACACGGGCGTCGCCGTGCCCGCGGGCCAGCGGATCAGCTGGGCGACCGTCGGCCGGCTGTCACCCCAATGGTGCGACCAGTCGGCCCAGACGTGCGCAACGGTCATCGGGGGCTCGCCCGGGAGCGGCACGAGTTCCGACGCCTGTGCGGCGATGCCGAACGGGGAGGGCTCGGACCACGTGGCGCCGCTGTCCAGCGATTGCGCGGCGTAGGCCCAATTGTCCGAACGGTCGGTTCGCATCAACACGAGCATCCGTGCACCGGCAGCCGCCAGTGCCGGCTCCATGACGCTGATACCCGGGACGGCGGCGATCTCGACCTCCTCGCGGCGCGGCCATGTCAGGCCGCCGTCGCGGCTGCGCACCATCGTCACCCGGCTGTTGACGCCGCCGTTCGAGGAGCCGTACAGCGGAATCAGCAGATCGCCGTTGGCGGTCTCGATGATCTTCGACGAGGTCGCGACGTCATCGAGGACGGTCTCCACGCGGACGGGTTCGGACCACGTGGCCCCGTCGTCCGACCGCGCGACGAACACGCCGGCCGACTTCGCCGTGCTGTTGTCGAGGGCGAAGTAACTGAGGAGCAGCCGTCCCGTTCGCGTGATCGCGAGGCTCGGATCGCGATCGTCCAACGGTGTGTCGACCACGACGCGGGGCGGTGACCATGTGCGTCCATCGTCGCGGCTCTGCACCATCGAGATCCGGCCGAGCGGCGACACGTGCTCCGGGCTGTCGTAATACGCCACGAACAGCCGCCCGTCTCCGAGCTTCACCACCGATGGAAAGTACGTGTTTCTCGACGGCGTGCGCGGCGTGACGAGAATCTCCGCACGATCCTGATAGATGCCGACGACGACGACGATCTCGCGGGAGGGTTGGCCGAGCCCGCACGCATTACGAGCCCGCACGCGCACGTAGTACGTCCCGGGTGGCGCGCTCGCTGTGAACTCGGTGGCGGGGTGAACAACTTCGCTGACCGAGATATTCGACGTCCCGGGCGACGAGCCCGCTTCGACCGCGTAATCCAGGGGCTTGCCTGCCGGCGGCGTCCAGGTCAGGACCACGAATGTGCCGCTCACCGTCGCGGCGACGGCGGTGGGAGGTGATGGCGCTGCGCAAGGGGTCTGGGCGAGCGCGGACGGAGGGCCGACGAAGGCCGAGCCCGCGATCGCGAACACAGCGGCGACGAGAGCGCGGCGCCGCCGCGTTTCAGACGTCAAGTTCCTCCGCCTCATCCGCGCGCTCCATGATGAAGCGGAAGCGGGCCGACGCGTCCTTGCCCATCAACTCGTTGATGACGCGATCGGTCACGATCTGGTCGGTGATCTCCACGCGCTGCAGGCGGCGCGTCCGCGGATTCAGCGTCGTCTCCCACAGGACTTTCGGCATCATCTCGCCGAGGCCCTTGAAGCGGGTGATCTCCGGCGTGCCGCGCCCGTTCTTCCCCTGGCCGTGCTGCTTCAGGATCGACGCCTTGTGCGCATCGTCCAGCGCCCAGAACGTCTCCTTGCCGATGTCGATGCGGTAGAGCGGTGGCTGCGCGAGAAACACGTGGCCGTTCGTGATCAGCTTCGGGAGATGCCGGTAGATGAACGTCAGCAGCAGCGTGGCGATATGGTTGCCGTCGGAATCGGCGTCGGCGAGGATGATGATCTTGCCGTAGCGCAGCTTCGACAGCTCGAAGTTGTTCCCGAGGCCGCAGCCGATCGCCGTGACGAGATCCGACAGCTCCTTGTTTTCGAGGACCTTCGCCAGCGACGCGCTCTCGGTGTTCAGCACTTTGCCGCGCAGCGGGAGGATCGCCTGGCGCGCGCGGTCGCGTCCCTGCTTCGCCGACCCGCCGGCCGAATCGCCTTCGACGATGAAGAGCTCGCTGCCTTCGCTGCTGGAGTTGGTGCAGTCGCTCAGCTTGCCGGGCAGATTGAGACGCGTGGACGTCGCGCTCTTGCGCGACACCTCCGCCTGCGCCGCGCGGCTCGCTTCGCGCGCCCGCGCCGCCAGAATGATGCGCGCGACAATCGACTCGGCGACGCTGCTGTTGTGGTTCAGCCAGTGCTCGAGCCCCGGCCGCACGAGGCCGTCGACCGCCGACACGAGCTCCGGGTTGTTCAGACGATCCTTTGTCTGTCCCTGAAACTGCGGCTCCTGGATGAACACGCTGACCACGCCGGTGAGACCTTCGCGGATGTCCTCGGCGGTGAGCGTCACACCTTTCGGCGACAGGTTGTGCGTCTCGATGAAGTTGCGCACGGCCTTGGCGATGCCGGCGCGCAGGCCGCTTTCGTGCGTGCCGCCTGAGCTCGTGGGAATACCGTTGACGTACGATCGCACGTGCTCGTCGGTTGCTTCCGTCCACTGCAGCACGAGATCGAGCCGCAGCCCCTCGTCTTTCGTGAGCGTGAACGGCAGGTCGTGCACCGGCTTCGCGCCACGTTCGGCGACGATCTTCGTCAGGTAGTCGATGATGCCTTCGCTGTGTTCGAAGGACAGCTTCTCTTTCGTCGCTTCGTCCTCGAAGGTGACCTTCAGCCCCTTGTGCAGGTAGCTGGCGACCTCGAGCCGCTCCTTGATGATCGCGGCGTCGAACTCGATCTTCGGGAAGATCGCGGCGTCGGGATGGAAATAGACGGTCGTGCCGGTGCCGCGCGCGGGACCGATCTTCTTCAGCGGGCTGACCGGTTTGCCTTGTTTGAAGCGCATCTCCCACTGCGCGCCGTCACGCTTGACCGTCGCGATCAGCTCTTTCGACAGGGCGTTCACGACGCTGGCGCCGACGCCGTGCAGGCCGCCGGCCGTCTTGTAGCTGCCGTGCTCGAACTTGCCGCCGGCGTGGAGGACCGTGAAGATCACTTCGAGTGCGCTCTTTTTCGAAGCGGCATGCCTGTCGATCGGAATCCCGCGGCCGTCGTCTGCGATGGTGATCGACGATCCATCGGCGTGGAGCGTGACCCAGATATTTGAAGCGAAGCCGTTCATCGCCTCGTCGACGGCGTTGTCGAGTGTTTCCCAGACCAAGTGGTGCAGTCCGGCGGACCCCACGCCCCCGATATACATGCCGGGACGCTTGCGGACGGGCTCGAGACCTTCGAGGACGGTGATGTCTTTGGCGGTGTAGTTCGCGGATGCCATGTCTATAATGTGCGGCTGATGACCCGGTCGCGACGTTATCTCGTGTGCAGCACGATTGTAGCGGTATTTCAGCTTCAGTCCGGCGCCGCCCCGGTTGTGTCCGAGGACGTACCGCTCCCCGGCGGTACCGCTGCGTTCGCGCAGGCGCTCGGTATCGATCCGGTGCCCGAGCGCGGCCGATTCGTCTACGAGATCGCGCGGCTCCTGTACAACACGCCTGAGGGCCGCAAGCCGTCTGCCGACGCGTTTCTGCTGGCGGTGAAACAGGCGGCCGCGCGCGGCAGGGCACAGGCCGATCCACGGCCCGCGGAACTCGTGCCGGTGCCGCTGACGGCGGACGTGTGGAGCACCGCGATCTTTCATCGCGCCGTGGCGCCGCGTGAGCTCGTCACGGCAATCGTCGCCGACCGATCGGCGGCGCTCCTGTGCCTCGGGCTGGCGTCGCTCGACGATGGGACGCTGGCGTTCTTTGCGGATCATCCGTCGCTGCTCGAGCGGATCTACGAGCGTGATGCGCCGGCATTCTTGACGATGTCGGGGAGTCTGCACATTCAGGGTAACCGCGTCGTGCCGCCGGCCGGTGACGCGGCGGTCGCGCTGTGGGAAGCCGTCGTGCTCGAAAAGGTGACGCGCGCGGATCGCTTCATCCAGCAGCTGCTCGAACTGAGCGACGGGCGGCTCGCGTATCTCTACGGCGTGGTCGGCGAGCTCGACCCGCCGAAGCGGGCGTTCGCGCTCGGCCTGTGGATGGCGAACGCGACCGTGCGCGCGGAACGCTTCAAAGCGCTGACGCTCGGCATCGGCGCGTTCCGCGAGTCGCATCTGCGGACGCTGCCGTTCGGCCGCGCCTCCTACGATCTGCAGATGACGCTGTCGCGGGTCGAGGTCGGCTCGGACGGCACGCCGGTGCCGCCCGCGTCGCGCGGCTTCTGGTCGCGGGTGTTTGGCGGCAACGATCTGGCGGATGATCCGGGCCGTCAGGTACGCACCCTCGAGGAGGATCCGATCGACGCGGCGTGGCTGGTCGACGCGATCGGATCGGTGGACGTGCGCGTGCGCACGGAGCGGCTCGATCAAGTCGCGTTCGGCCAGCGCCTGTTCACCACGGCGGACGCGGCCGAGCGCGCCGACGTCCTCGTGGCCGTGCGCGCGCTGGGGCGCTACCGCATGCTGATGTGGACGTTCGAGCGCATCGGCATCCGCGCGCCGGCCGTATACGCGCAGGCCGCGCGGCAGGCGGCCCGCATCGGCGCGCTCGTGGGGCGGCACGGATTCGAAGCGCAGGCACAGTTTCAGGGCGCGCTCGCGATCATCGCGCGTATGGCGATGGTCACCACTCTCGACGCGCGCAAGGCGCAGGCGCTCGTCGAGCAGCTCGTCGCGTTGCCGCTGACTGAGGATGGCCGCTATGCCGGCGCCGTCGCCCACTGGCTGCGCGGCAACGTGGCTGGCGCGATCAAAGCTGCAGATACCGCCGAGCTGGCGGTGCTGGCGGCGATGTCCGGGCCGCCGTCCGGCGACGGCCCGATCGCCAGAGCCGTGACGTGGGAGGGGCAGCCGTACCGACTGGATCTCGGCGCTGCGGAGCGGCAGCGTCTGCACATCGTGCGCGAGAAGCAGGAAGGCGCGCCGCTCGACGTGGCGCTCGATCTGGCATGGGCCGCCTTGGCGCTGGCCACGGAGAAGAACGCGCCCGGCGACGTCGAGTCGATCCTGACGCGGCTGACGGCCGCGGCCGGCGACCTGCCCCGTCGCATCGGGCGCGACAACGAGGAAACGGCACCGCCCGGCGTCGCGGTGGCCCCGAATGCCCGTGAGGCGCTACGCAAAGCGATCGAGGAGTTGACGAAGGACCTTCGTAACAAGGATCTCAAGCGCGCCGCGCGCGTTGCCGAACCGCTCGTCGAATTGTCGGACACGGTGCTCGCCGACGTGCTGCTCTCGATCGCGTACGCCGCCGACGTCGGCGATCCCGACGGCACGGTGCTGCTCGCGGAGGACGTCTCGCGGCGACACGACTTCGGGTTCAACGCGCGAGACACCGACACGCGGTTGCGCCTGGCGTGGGCCGTGCCGCGTGCTGAGGTGACGCCCGGCATCCCGTGGCACGTCAGCGGCTCATTGCTCGGCCTTGACATCGGGCTCGCGCCGCTCGCGCTGCGCCGTCTCAACTTCGAGCGCGTCCTCGAAGCGCCGAAGCTGACGTCCAACGAGCGCGACGCGTTCGCACTGAGCGTCTCGCTCCTCAACCCGTTTGCG
>Ga0209515_10010314_pt1 | contig 10424 bp, 8 predicted proteins | sample Subgroupgradi54m_FD_187454 | JGI IMG/M metagenome (GOLD analysis project Ga0209515, IMG submission 187454) | Subsurface groundwater microbial communities from S. Glens Falls, New York, USA - GMW60B uncontaminated upgradient, 5.4 m (SPAdes)... ...
AAAACTTTGATGCAGATTTCCATGTCATTGCACCATTGGAATGGCCGGAACATTACCCTGTTTACAGGGCTATTGATCCGCATGTTAATAAACCGCACCATGTAGTATGGGTAGGGATTAGTGAAGATGAGACATTAGTATGTTTAGAGGAACTTAAGGTAGAGTGCTCGCTTCCTGACTTGGCTCAGTTAATACTAGAGAGAGACAAGAAGTATAATATTGTGGCGAGCCTTATTGATCCGGCGATTAATGTTAATGACGGGATATACAGGGTAAATCAAAGAGAAGTTCTTGAGAGGGCTGGCCTTAGGCTTAGGTTTCCCTGCAAGAGAGATAATTTGGTTCCTGGAATAATGGAAATACAGCGACTACTGACAAAGGTAGACGGCAAGGCTAAGTTGTATGTTGTGAACACATGTACGAACCTAATTCATGAGTTCATGCGCTACCAATGGGATGACAACGGTAGTCCAAAAAAGAAGTTCGACGATTCTCTCGACGCATTGCGCTACATAGTGATATCAAATCCGCGTTATGAATATGAGAGAAAAGTGTCTAGGTGGAAGAACCATAGTGCGGTAATGAATTCATATGGCTATGTTTAACAAATCAAAGAGAATGAAATGCCAATAAATGAAATAGAAAAAGTTAGGTTAATTGATCAGATCCCAAGGAAGAGGATTAATAAAGAAAAGATCACTGGCGAAGTATGCGAGAAGATCAAAGATTTAGAGCAAGACCGTTCTGTATGGATATCTCGCCAAGAAAAGTTCTTAACTGAGTGGGACGATTATATCTCAAACAAGAGAAATGGGATTTGGCAAACGGGATCAACGTTTCACCTGCCAATTACCATGATTCACTGCAAGGCTCTTCATGCACGCTTAGTTCGCTCTATCTTTGGCGTCAGGCCTTGGTTTAATATTGCCCCAAGAGAAAGGCTGGATCAGGCTAGGATCAAAAGGATTGATCAGGTCATGCACTGGGCGTTAACCAGTTATGTGAATGACTACAAGGGGATTTACCTGACTATTGACGATTGGCTATGGGACATTGTTACGGTTGGTTGGGGCGTATTAAAGTTACGCTGGGAAACAAAACTTCGGAAGTCAGTATTTGTTGAAAATGAGCCGATCATTAATTTTGACACCAGTGGAATGTCAGAGGAAGATATACAGATGATGATGGCGACTCAGGCGCAGCAAGGGATCCTTGAAACAGAGGACGTTGAGAAAGAGAGGTTCATAACCGTATTCGATGGGCCAATGCTAGAAACCGTAAACCATGAAGACATTCTGTTTCCAGGAAGTATGAACGATGGCAGCGACCTAGACCAGGCGCATATCATTTCACACCGCTTGTACATGAGCAAGCATGAGCTGAAGATAATGGCGGCTCAGAAGAAGTTTGACCAGGCAGTAGTAAAGAAAATGCTTGCCGGCGAACCGGACACTAGTTCCACTGGATATCAAACGATTAGCGATAATATTAAACAAATAAGAGATCATTACCAAGGGGTAGAAACCCTGTACGCAAAGGAGAAGGAAGATGCTTTCAAAATTCATGAAGTCTATATTCGAATGGATATTGACGAAGATGGGTACGACGAAGAAGTAGTTCTGTGGATTCACGATCAAACTAAAAGCTTACTTCGCTGGACATACTTAGATCGCATTAGCAAAACTGGCAAGCGCCCGTTCATGAAGGCCGATCTTATCCGGCGCCCCCGTAGAAGCTATTCAATTGGCATGGTAGAACTGCTTCACCCAATCAACAGAGAGGCTGATGCGCTACATAACCAACGCGTTGACTATGGTACTCTTTCTAATATGCCGTATGGGTTCTATCGGTCGGCCTCTGGTCTGAAGCCAGAAGAAATCCGGTTAGAGCCAGGTGTTCTTATTCCGGTTGATAGTGTTGACGACGTACGTTTCGCAAGCATGCCCAATTCCACAAACTGGGGTTTCCAAGAAGAGGCATCGTTAAATTCTTATGCCCAGAAATTAACATCAATAACAGATGCTCAGACTGGGAATGTCCCGAACCCTGTTGGTGGATCAGGCACTGCCACTGGGATGATTTCATTAATTGAACAATCTGGTATGCAGATAGATGTAAATATCAGGCGAATACACGAGACTTACGCGAGAGTTCTTTCTTCGGTCAAAAACTTACTAGATGAAAGAATGCCAGAAGGAATGGAATTTAGGGTAATTAATCCCGATGGAACATCAGGCAAAGATGAGAATGGGATGCCCATGACTGATACACTACAAAGCAGATTTGAGATAGCAGGTAGTGTAGATTTCGAATTAACGGCAAATAGTGCAAACATCAATAGAGAGCTTGAGAAACAAAACGCCATGTTACTTTCCCAAGTCCTAAAGAACCCGATCAATATACAGTTGGGCTTAGTTGGCCCAGAGCAAATTTACCACATGGACAAGAATGTCCTAGATAAGCACGGTGTTCTTGATCCCGACAAATACATAAAGGCACCTGAGTTAGTAGAGCCACCGCTTTCCCTCTATGACGAAATATCTAGTTGCAACCAGGGCATGTTGCCAAATATAGTTTTAAACGATAACCATGAGGTCAAAATTCAGGGGCTATCCACATTTGTAAGCTCAGATGCTTATAGAGAATCAATGCGAACAGGGGCCAGCAATCCTCAGTCGCCGGCGATATTCGCCAAAGCGATCGAGGTTCACTCGAATATGATGCAAGTGATACAGGCGCAGGCCCAACTGGGTAACGTGACTGGATTGCAGATAGCACCCAGTTTAGGGGCAAGAGTAGGCGGCCAGGTTAATCAACAAAGCGGTCAACCGCAGGCACAGCAACAGCAGCCGCCTACGCCTCAAACGCCACAGGAAAATACTCAGCAAAACCAGCAAATGATTAAGCAATAGGGGGTAACATGGCTATAACAGTAGAAAAAGAAAAAGATTGGGCTGATGCGATTGAGCGTATCCATCTATCCCGCGATGGCAAATTGTCCGAAGAGTTGGAAGATGTGTATAAGGCTCAACTCGCAATGGAAATATTGCAGCTAGATCACAGAAAGCCAGAGTATGCCGTTGAGGTGGCTTATCGGAAGGGTATGAACGATGGGATTAATCGGCTGAAGTTTTACAGAAACCAGTTGATAGAAAAGTTTAGGGGCAACGGGGTTGCTTCTAATAAAGGCGCAAGTAAAAATATAGAAACAACAATATAAGAGGAATTTATGGCAACGAACGATGAAAGAGATTTCGCAAAAGCAGTGAGATCAGAAATCGTAGATGGCGATACTACGTTAAACACAAAGGTTAGTGATACTACCGATGTTCCAGATCTACACGCTAAAGAAGAGCCCAAGTCGGTGGAAGCCTATGTTAGTAAAGCTGACTATGAAAAGATGTCGGGCGACTTCAAAGAAATGAAAGAAAACGTGAGCCAATTAGTTGAGATGAACAATAGCTTAATCGCTACTATTCAGAAAATTAGCACACAAAAACCAGGCCAAGAAAAAGAAGAAACAACATGGCAAGATACCTACGAGAATGACCCAAAGGCAGCATTCCGTCAGTTACTTCAAGAGAACAACAAAGAACAAGAGCACGCGGCACGGGAAAACGATATGCGCAAAACTTATGACTCACGCGCCTATACAGAGTTTCCCGATTTGCAGAACCCTAAATCAGGATTTTACAAAGAAGTGGCCGCTGAGTTGAATAGCATGGAACAGGTTGACCCAAGTGCTAGGAAGAGAATAGATTCGATCTACAACGCTTCTTCTCGCGTAGCAGCTCGCTGGGCGCTTCAAGGGAAAGATATCAGGGCGTCCCGTAGGCAGAATGAATTAGCTGGCGATACGCTTGGTTCAGCTGGATATGCTTCTGATCGAGGCGAGCTTGAGCCAAGTGATTATCAAAAGAGAGTATGGAAACGGTTCGGGTTAGATCCATCTAGAGTGTTGAAACAGTAACACTAAAAAAATTTAACCACAAGTTGCCATACAAGACTTGTAGCGTAATGTATGGCACATTTCTCTTGCTATTTAAAACATTATAAATAATATTTCAGGAATCATATTATGAATAACACTAATCAAAGTAAAACGGCAGCACTGGCTAAACCGTTTATGTCTAATCCAATCAAAGATGTATTGGATATCCCCAACAAGTCCAGGGATTATACTTATCGCTGGATCAACATAAATAAGTTCAAATCTAGCGGTAACTTAGACCATCGTGGATTCGAGATTGATCACGACACTTCGATGAAGGGCCGTGTATTTTCAGAAGATGGTGAAGATAGCAAAACTGGTCAGAAAAAATATCGAGACTCAAGAGTTGTTCGTGGCGATTTAGTTTTAGCCAAAATGCACAACAACCAAGCCGATAAAATCAGAGAGTACAACGAATATAAGAAGAACAAGAATCTCGAAGGGATTGGGAATCCAACCCTGAAGAGCAGCAGTTTGTCATTTGCAGCACCTACGGTGGAAGCGATAGGGAATGTTGGCAATGAAAACATTAACGTTAAAGAAGGAGAATAGTCATGCCGAATGCAGATCGTCCGAATGGGTTTCGTCCAGTAACTGGCAGTGGTCGTGTTAATGCATACCCATTGGCCGCAGCTAATTCCATTATTGGAAAAGGTGACTTGCTGGAAAGAACATCAGCTGGTGTTGTAGATCGAGCATCAACCACATCGGTTCAGATAGTTGGCGTAGCGGCCGCAGGAGCAGCGGCAAGTTCCGGTGGAACCATTTTGGTGTGGGATGATCCAAATGCAGAATTTGTTGCACAAACCGACAATGGTACTGGAGTGATTACTACTCAGACTGGGGTTAACCTGAATGCTGCGGTTGTTGTTACCGATGCCGTGGGTGGAATTTCCAGAGAAGAGATTGACGAAAGCACTGGGGCAACCACTGCAACGTTGCCATTGAACATTATCAAACTTTATTCGAGCGATGACAATGCCTTCGGGGAGTTCAACAGAATGGTCGTTACGATTAACAACCATGTGCACAAGAGCACTGGAACTGCTGGCGTATAATTATTAAAATATAGAAAATCATTAGGAGCTTAAAATGGCAACACAAGTCAGGAGTGCATATAGCGATCTATTCTTAAATACCATGCTACCGGCGATTAAGAAGGTTATCATGGAAAGCTATGAGTCATATCGGGATATACTCCCCTATATATTCAACGTTGAGAAGTCTGATCGCTCAATTGAGCAAACGACCACTGTTTCTGGCTTTGGTCTGGTTCCTTCCAAAAATGAAGGCTCTTCGGTTGACTATGAAACTTTGGATCAGGGATATGATCGCACATATACTCACCTGACCTATAAACTAGGGTTTACCACATCCAAGGAAATGATGGATGATGAAAAATATGGATTGATGAGAAAGGCGTCTCAGGCGCTATCTCGGTCAATGTATAATACTCGTCAAACTGTAGGCTCTAACCATTTTAACAATGCCTTCAGCGCCTCGTTCCTAGGGCCTGATGCGGTAGCTCTTTGCTCAACTGCGCATACGAGGACAGATGGTGGAACCTGGAGCAATCGCCTGGCAGCCGATGCTGATCTGTCTGTAACTTCCCTTAGGACCTTGCTTAATGTTCTTGAGGACACTGTTGACGACAAGGGATTGCTGTTGAATCTTGAGGCTAAGTATTTGCTTATTCCGAATGAATTAGAGTTCGACGCAGAAGAGCTTTTGAAAAGTTCGCTTCGTCCTGATACCGCAGAGAACGCAATCAATGCGTTCACGATTAAGAAATTATCCCCGTTGGTCTGGAATTACCTGACAGACGCCGATGCATGGTTCCTGTGTGCAGAGCCTTCCATGAATAACTTAATGTGGTTTGATCGTGAGCCGGTAAATACCACTTCAAGCTATGACTTTGATAATGACAACGGGAAAACAAAGATTCGAGCAAGATTTAGCTCTGGATGGGCCGACGCGAGAGGAATTTGCGGGACTCCAGGTGTATAGTTTATATATCATTTCACAATGGGTAAGTGAAGGTTAAATTCCTTCAGTAAGGTACGAATCGGGCAGGGTTGCTTTGCTGCCGCAAGTAGCAGTAGCAGAAAAATATCACCCGCCGTATTTTATCCTGAAATCTAAAGGACAAAAACAATGGCATTACCGACAAATTTCCCAAATGGCGTAGCTTCATACGGAGTACCTCTCCCAACTGGATCTAGCTTTCCGGCAACAACTGGTTCTTATTTTTTCGTACAATCTACGATTGGATCTAACTCTTATTCAGGGACTTCTACACTTCGTCCATTTTCTACTATTGCCTATGCGATTAGTCGCTGTCAGGCAAGTCATGGCGATGTCGTTGTTGTTATGCCAGGACATGCAGAAACGGTAACTACCCAAATTGTATTAAACGTAGTGGGCGTACAAATCGCCGGGTTGGGATATGGAGACGATCGTCCTACCTTGACGAATGCGTTGGCCTCAGCAGATGAGACTATTTCTATAACGGTCGATGATTGTACTATTCAGAATTTGGTATTTGCCAATGCGACTACTGCATCCACTCCTGGAGCGATTGAGATAGCCGTGGGCGCAGATGATGTAAAGATCTATGGATGTACCTTCTACCAGGGCGCAAATGATTTACGGGCTATCCGCGTAACTGGAGCAGCCCTTCGGTTGGAAGTTTCAGGTTGTAATTTTTATGTAACAGCAAATGGGCCTACTTTTGGATTTGATAATCAGGGTGGGGCACTTTCTGGTCTTAAGATCACCAACTGTTATTTTAATGGTGGATCGACTACCAACTCATGGGACAACGAAGCGGTATCGTCTACTCAGGCGGACACGGGAGTTTACCTTGATGATATAACTTTTATCTATGGGGCTGCAAACAGGGATGCTGTAGCATTTACTTCAGCAACATCTACCGGATTTCTTGGCAATGTTAACATCACTGAATATTCCCAGAGTTCTGGAATCAATTGCGGACAGTTTGCCAAATCAAAAGAAATTGACCTTCAAATCCCAACAGATCAGGTCACTGTTTCAGCGTCTGGCGGGGGACTTCCATACACTACTGGGAAATATATTTTTGTTGATAGCGTTACTGGCGCATCTGCGAATGATGGATTAGACCCAAGTGCACCGGTGGCAACATTAGCTCAAGGCCTGGCCCTGGCTACGGCCAATAAGGGTGATGTCGTTGTTTTGTTCCCAGGTCATGCTGAGACAATTACGACAACCATATCCCTTAGTGTTGCTGGTATTTTAATTCATGGAATCAGAACAGCGTTTTCGCGTCCAACCATTACGATGAACGGTGCTGGAGGCGCTTTTATCGGCCTGACATTTACGGCTGGCGATGCGAGAGTACGTGGTTTAACTTTAACCGTGACCGGTGGGCCCGTAACGGCCGGCATGAGTATAAATGCTGGCATCAACTCGATCGTCATTGAAGATTGTATTTTCGATATGCCAGCGAATGCCAGAATAGGAATTGATTTCGCCGGAGCAAGCGCTGGAACCGAGATCAATGGCTGTAGATTTGAAGTGACGGCAAATGGGCCAACCTTTGGAATTAGGGCGAATGGTGGTGCATTAACGAGATGCTTCATCCATGACAACTATTTTGATGGAAACTCTACCGCAAATAGCTTTGATAATGGGTGCATTGTTTCGACGACCGATAATATTGGTCTACGAGTATATAACAATACCTGCCTGTATTTACCTTCAGCTGTTGACGCTATTTCACTATCTTCGGTGTTGGCTGAGGGCGCTGTTTATAGTAATTATATTGCTGGAAATGCCGTTGATAGCGGAATACTTGCGCCATCAATGCTTGTGTTTGCAAATGGATTTGAGAATACGTCTGGATCATTGCTCCAGTCAGGTGAACCGTATACCACTGGAAAATATATATTTGTAGACAGCGAGGCTGGTACGGCGTCAGGAAATGGATTGACGTTAAACTCATCTGTTCCGACATTGGCAGCTGGCATTGCACTGGCTGGCTCCAGCGCAAAAGATACCATTATTGTTTTACCTGGGCACAGTGAGACTATCGGGTCATTGATTACAGTTGGTGCCGTAGGAGCAATTGAAATTATTGGACTTGGTATAGAAAACAATCGTCCAAACTTCACGGTTGGTTACGTTGGAAGTGGGCTTAATGTTACTGGAGCACAGGTTAAAATTAAAAATATACTCTTCAATACACCATCAGCAGCGGCTACTGCAAACATTACTGTTTCTGCTGCTCAGTGTACGATAGAAGGTTGTAAGTTTGATTTAGGTGCAAATGCCGTTGACTGCATATTATGGGCATCTGGTGCTGATCTTAGATTGAATAACAATCACTTTAATATTACTGCAAATGGCCCTGCCAGGGGGTTGTCCATTACTGGTACAAATGATGGATTGATCTGCACTGGGAATTATTTCAATGGCGGGAGCGCAACAAATGCGTGGGACGTAGCGGCTATTAACTCTACCGTGGCCCATACAAATGCATTGATTACTGGCAATAAATTCTTGTATGGGATTGCTCATATTACTGCTACTTCCGTTTCAACTACGATTAGGGATAATATTTATGGCGTAGGTTCGGCTCAGACGGCAACCACACCTAAGGTTATCTATGTAGACAATGGTACCACGATTAGAGACGGACTTGTACCTTCTACCCCAACCACATTTGCTGATGCCATGAATACGCTGGCAAGGTCTGGGGCTGGAGATACTATCCAAATGATGCCAGGGACGTATACGTTAACCACTACAATAACATTTGATAAGAATGCAACTATTCTGAAGCCATATCTGGATAATGGGACATTTAACGTAACTATTACTACAGCGTCGGACGTAGACCTGTTGACAGTTACTGCGGCCAACAGTGAGATTTCTGGGATTAGGTTCCTTGGCAATGCGGCAATGGTAACAACCCCCGTATGCGTAAGTTATGCCACTGGTGACTTCAATCGAATCCATGATTGTTTCTTTGACTGTGCGAACGTGGCTGCGTTGCAGGCAGTGACAACGGTTGCTGGATCAACCGACAATAAGATCGATCGTAATTACTTTACTGGCCAAGTAGCAGGGACTTCTCAGATTAGTGATTTAGGTGCTCGTACAAAAGTATGGGACAATTATTTTGATCTTCAGAATACCACGGCATCGGCTTGGACTAATGATACCGCAGCCACAGCAGGATCATCATTCCTTAGAAATTATATTCTTGGGGATGGCGGGGCGAGAACGGCAATGATTATTCCTGATTCAACCGCGCCAGTGCAGTTCTTGGCCGCTCATAACATATTTGGTGGAACTACATCGGCCATTCCATTTAGCCAGGATACTGAATGGACAACGATGTTTGTTGAGAACTACGTAGCTTCAGGCACGGGCAGTACGGTCGTAGACCCAGTCGCGTAGTTTTGATTTAGCTAGATTTACAAGGAAGTACATTGTAAGAGTACTTACAAGGACGATTGTTTTTTTAAACACACCCTGTATATGTCGTTCTTGTTTTTATATACCACGCCGGAGCGTTATGGCATACTCTAGCAATAGAGACCCATGAACTTAAAATAAGTATCCGGATGGAATCTGCTAAGCTTAAAAAACTTAGTAGTATAGAGAAAGGCAGCGAAGGTGGTAAAACACCCCACCTGCCTTTTCTATTTTACGAACTAAAAAAAGGAAGTACAAAGTGGAAGAACTAGAGAAGTTAGAGAAAGAGTATGAGTTAGCGCAGCTCAAGATTAATGCTGCGATTTCTCAATCTGAGGCGGTACTACTACTTAACAACGAGTATCTTAAGCTCATGAAGATGCGGCCTAAGATCATAGAGCTAAGAAAAGAGAAAGAAGATGCCAGCAAAAAAGAAGAAAAAAAAGAAAGTTAAATACTAATAAATGGTAATTTAATGGCAGTAACACAGATAAAAACATTTGCTGATATTTATAATGCGGTTCTTCGTAGGGCTAAAGTTCCAACGGATGACACGGTATCCATAAATACCATTAAGGAATTTATAAATTCCAGGTATATGGAGATGGCGGCTGAGAAGAAATGGCGTTGGAGAACTGAACACAGGGATATCCAGGTTCCGGCTAAGTATACGACAGGTACTATTGCCGTAACGAATGGAAGCAGAACGGTAACCGGGACTGGAACAAATTGGGTTGCAGACTTTAATCATAGATATTTGTTTAAGACATCTGACGAAGAGCATTATCAGATAGTGGCAGTTCCTTCCACCACTTCCATGTTGCTGTCCAGTCCCTATGCTGGGACCACTTCCACGGGATCAACCTATACGGTTTATAAACCAATTATTGGCCTATTTCCTGATCTAGAGAAGATTGAGGATATATGGCATGATTATTTTACATTGCCAATGAAAGCCAGGGGGCCAGAGTTT
>Ga0209515_10010317_pt1 | contig 10420 bp, 11 predicted proteins | sample Subgroupgradi54m_FD_187454 | JGI IMG/M metagenome (GOLD analysis project Ga0209515, IMG submission 187454) | Subsurface groundwater microbial communities from S. Glens Falls, New York, USA - GMW60B uncontaminated upgradient, 5.4 m (SPAdes)... ...
CTCTTGCCCGTGCCGGGACCTCCGGTCAGAAACAGATTCTCCCGGCCTTCCATAAGATCCCGAAACCCCTCAGTTTGTGAGGGCGTTAATTGTACTTTTTTCATGATTCCTTTTCATTTGATCTTGCAATCGAACCATTCTACGACAAACGCTTGGATTCCACAATTTCAGACTTTCACCTGCCACATGGGCATATCAAGCCTTTGCCTGAATGTTTCACCCGGGAGAAGTTCTGTTTTTCTCTGTGGAAGCACTTTCTTCTCGTCATCAAATCTGTTTTTCCTCTGAGTCTTTCCCAAATAAAGTCCCGTACCTGTGTGTACGGTATGCTTCCCGTAAACTGCATTAATTTCATCAATCGCTTCCGCAAGCTTTCGCATCTTAATCATTTGAAGCGGATCTTCAAAGAGTTCAAACTGGAGACCGGAGTCAGCTTCAAGGTTTGAAAGCACAATTCCGGTTGATCGGTAAAGTGTCTTTAGGGCGAAGAGGTCTTTCAGCATGTTTTCTATTAATGGAAAGGCTTCTGATGGGCAAATGGTCGGTCGGTTTAAATCAGACTCAACTCCGTGAGCTCTAAAGTCCTGTCTCTTGATAAAGACCATGAATCTTTTTGCCCTCAAATGATAACGCCTCAGTTTGATAAAAGCAGATTCGGTGTTACGGAAAAGCTGCGCTTTCACATATTCATAATCATTTGAAGGAGGTGTAAATGTTTTTGATTTTGTTATCGAATCATATGAGGTTTTCTCTTCCGGGTTTAATTTGTATACCATCTCGCCCCTCAGTTCATGCCAGAGCTCAACGCCGATTTTACCCCAAAGCGATTTAATCCAAACTTCAGATTTTCTCACGTAATCAAGCGCTGTGAAAACTCCTCTCTTATTAAGTAGTGCTTCCGTGTTGGGACCAATCCCGCAGACTTTAATTACAGGAATCTCTTTTAAAAACTGGTGGAGTTTGTATCCCGGAACTGCAAAGAACCCTCTCGGCTTCTTGTGTTTCGCGGCAAGCTTTGCAATGGTTTTACTCGAACCCAAGCCTACAGAAACTGGGATATCAAGCTCTTGTTCGATTGCGCGCTGAATCATTTCCCCAATTTCTGCGTAACCAGTGCGGTGAATTCTTCTAAGTCCTTTTAAATCCGCATACCCCTCATCGATAGACGATTCTTCGACGACTGGCGTGAATCTACGGATGATTGAAAACATTCGCTTTGAAATGAGGGAGTAAGTTTCGTAATCACTCGGAAGAACAATTAAATTAGGACAAAGCTTTTTCGCTTCCCAAAGCGAGACTGCGCGTTGAATTCCAAGCGCTTTCGCTTCATAGCTCATGGAAGCAACAATGTTGCGCTCTGCTCCGGTAACAACGGGTTTTCCTTTAAACTCCGGGTGGACGGATTGCTCGCAGGAGGCGAAAAAGGCGTCGCCATCAACATGAAGGACGACATTGGGCCATGACGATAAGGTAATGGGCGAATCGTTACTTGTCATATTTCCTGATGCAGGAGACTACAACGCCGCTAACCTTAAGCTCTTCTTTGGGTTTAATCGGAGGGTATTTTTTGTTTGCGGCTTTTAGCACGACATCCTTGCCGTACTTGTAGTAATACTTCATGGTCCACTCACCGTCCACTTGAGCAATCACAATATCACCCTGCTTCGGGTCTCGCCCGCGTTCTACAATCACAATGTCACCGGGGAGAATCCCCGCGTCAATCATGGAGTCGCCCATCACTCTCACAAGACAGCTGGCTTCTTTTCTCCGTACGAGAAACTTATCCAGTGAAATCACATCGATCAGCTCTTCTTCAGCGGGAGACGGAAAACCAGCTTGAACTGAACCTAACAGCCGAAGGCCCCCCTCAAAAAAATGCGTTGGAATTAAACGCCCGGTTGCGTCTCGTTTGACAATACTTTTTTCAACCAAATGATCAATCAAACGGGAAACACCTCCCTTTGAAGAGTAACCTAAGAGTTTTTGAATTTCAGAAAAACTTGGAAGGCGTTTGTGTTTTGAAAAGAAGGTTTTGAGTTTGGAGAGGATGTTGTTGTAATTAATCCGCTTGTTCATGCGGGAAGTATAAGCGGACGAACGTCCGCTGTCAAGAAAAGCTAATTATTGCTTGCTATAATACACTCCGGTAGGTCATTTACGGGATTGTTGACCATCTTTGAAACGGGATGCGCTTCCATTTCATCGGGCGGATATGGTTCCAAAATTTTCAGCAGCTTATCGGATTCAAAACGGGAATGATCCAGCCAGAACTCACGCTCTTTCTTTGGAATAATCATGGGCATTCGGTTATGAATCGGTTTCATGAGACTGTTTGGTTCACCCGTGATTATCGTGCAAGACAATATTTCACTGCCATCTTTACTTTGCCAATGCGACCAAAGGCCTGCAAAACCAAATGGGGCGCCCGATTTCAAGTGAATGTAGTAAGGAATTTTTGTGCGGCCAGTTTGTTGCCATTCATAGAAACCATCAGCGAGAACAAGGCAGCGGTGATTCTTAAACGGAGCGCGGTAACTTGGCTTTTCAACAATCGTTTCTTTCCTTGCATTGATCATCCGATTGCCAATGGCCGGGTCTTTTGCCCATGATGGAATTAAACCCCAATTACATATTTTTAATTTGGGTTTGCCTTCTTGTGAAGTTAGAACTAGGACAGGTTGGGAAGGAGCAATGTTATAGCGAGGTGAAAAGCTTTTCAAGTGTTCAACCTGAAGATTGAACTCCTCGGCAATTGTTCCCTTCTTGACAGTTAACGTATACCGTCCGCACATGATGAACACTATTGTACCAAAAATGAAAAAAGAATTTTTAAGAAAAGCGGTTTGATCCCGAAGGACCAAACCGCTTCATTCATTACCTTTTCATCGATCTAATATCGTTCAGAACCGAGCGTGCTGACCTAACAGCATCCTGAATATTGATTGGATTCTGCTTTTTCAGTTCCGCTCGAGGTTCGGGCATAAAAGAGTTGATCCTTGAATCTTCTCCCCTAAACACCGCTAGGATTGGTCTTACTGCTAGATATCCCACGAGAATAAGCGGCAGAAACCAGAAGAGACAATTCACGAATCCAATGCATAAGGCTTTTGCAATAAATATAAGTGTCCGCTTAAGCCTTTCAAATGCATTCCGTGATTCATTTAGAATGAAATTTCTCATATGACGGTTCCTCCTTTAACCGGAAGTTCATACCATTTCACTTCATGAGAGTGAAACTCCTGGTTTTTCTTTGATATCCCGTACTTTTTCTTGAGGCCCTCATACCGCCGCTTCGCTGAAGAAGCGTGGCGGTAGAGATAAATCTGATTCATCAGGCCTTCATATATATGAAGCACCACATGAAAGTTTGTTGTCATGACGGTGGCTCCTTCAATAATCTTCCGGGGTTAATTATGTGTTGTCTGTATTTATGTGTCGTAAGCGATGCACCCCCTCTGAATCCTTCGTTTTGTTTTGATCTTGCACCACATAAGTAAAGTCTGTTATTTAATTGAACCATTCCAACCAAAAGGAGATCCGATTATGTTTGAAACCCTATTTTCAAATTCCACTGACTCCAACCGTCATAAGAATGCTCCGTGGAGCAAAGAACGTGAACGCTATCTGGAACACCTCATCAAAGTGGGGTATACCCGCGAAACAGTACTCCGAATTGCTCCATGTCTTTTGCACGTGGTACGTGAGTTGAAACTTTCACCTTCATGCCACATAACACTTGCTCAGATTCGGCGCACGGCACGCCGCTGGCTCAGAGGCAGACCAAAGCCACCGACTTCTGGGCGTCAGAGTGCTTATGAAGATTTCACCCAAGTGGCTACTAAATGGTTGCGTTTCCTTGGTCTCCTTTGCATTCCTCTTAAAAATCAAACTAAATTCGAAGACCTTCTCAAGAACTATTTAAACTGTGAAGAACAAGAAAGAGGAATTTCGCCCGTAACGCTTAAGAATCGAAGTCAATTCATTCGAACGTTTCTTTGTTGGTATGAACGGCGGGGTTGTTCTTTGCTACTGATCCAACCGACCGATATTGATTCTTTTCTTGCTCACCAAGGTCGGAAGCGATGGTCTCGAAGAACCATAGTTACAGCTGTTCATGCTTTAAGAAGTTTTTTTCGACATGGAGCACGATGTGGGTGGTGCCCAACTTCTTTAGCTGATACCATTGAAGGACCCCGCGTTTTCAACCAAGAAACTTTGCCAGCCGGTCCTAGGTGGGAACAAGTCCAAGCCATAATTTCTCGCGTGAGCACAGATGAGCCAAGTGATATTCGAGACCGTGCCATATTGATGTTCCTTGCGATTTATGGGTTGCGGGCAAGCGAAGTTTCTCAGTTGCGTTTGCAGGATATTGATTGGCAGCGTGAACGGATTACTGTGAGGCGAGTTAAAAATCAAAGAACCCACGTCTATCCATTGCTACCTGTCATCGGAGATGCTCTGATCCGATATCTAAAGGAAGTTCGCCCTCGGTGTGCTTACTCGGAAGTTTTTCTAAAACTTACAGCTCCATTAGGTTCACTTTCTCGTTGGAGCATCCATAATCTTACAAAAAAGCAGTTCTCTGCACTTGGGATTAAGACGCTACATAGAGGGCCCCATGCTTTGCGTCACGCCTGTGCTTCTCATTTGCTTGCTGAGGGTTTTTCTCTCAAGGAAATTGGAGACCATTTAGGACACCGAAGCACCGCTGCTACGTCCATCTATGCCAAAGTGGATCTTCCGCATCTTCAACAGGTTGCAGATTTTGATTTGGGAGGATTGTCATGAAGCTCACACAAGTCATTCGGAAATACGTAAGGTTTAAACAATCGATGGGGATGTCTTTTCAAGCAGAGGCTTACATGTTAAGAGCATTTGGGCGTACACAAGGCAATATTGAGATTATTGAAGTTGCCCCGAAATCGGTTTTAGCTTTCCTTTACGGGAGAGGTCCTGTGACAAGAACTTGGCACCATAAATTCACCGCGCTTCGTATGTTTTATCGATTTGCCGTAAGCCGGGGTTACGTTGGGGCTTCTCCTTTACCTTCAACGCGGCCGAAGGAAACGCGACTGCACGTGCCGTATATATATACACGCGATGAATTGCACCGTCTCCTCGAGACAACGTCGCTATTGAAAGATCGAAGGAGAAGTCTGCCGCAAACGACTCTTCGTCTTCTACTGCTTTTTCTTTACGGAACCGGCCTTCGCCTAGGGGAAGCTCTTTCACTAACCTGCCGCGATGTAGATCTTCCGCGGAGTTTGCTGACGATTCGGTGCAGCAAATTTTATAAAAGTCGATTGGTACCTATTGGAATCCAGCTTCACACCCAACTGGAAAACTATTTATCTCGACGGCTTCAACTTCCACTGCCAAAGGGAGAAGATTCTACCTATTTCGTAACGAAGCAAGGGTTGCCTATTGGAAAGCGCTGTGTTCTATTTAATTTTCGGCGGCTTTGTAAGCTAACGAGAATCCAAAGAAACGACCAGACGAGTCGTCAACCTTGTTTGCACGATCTTCGCCATAGCTTCGCGGTTCATCGATTGACCTCGTGGTATCGTGCTGGTTCTGATGTACAACGATTGCTTCCGCATTTGTCCACCTACTTGGGACATATCAATATCGTCTCTACTCAACGATATCTGAGCATGACCCAAGAACTTCTCAAGGAAGCCAACAACCGCTTTGAACGCTACGCACTATCGGAGGTATCGCATGTTAAATAACAACGCTCTTGGTTCCTGGATCCGTCGCTTTCTGATGGAGCACATTGTTCGTGAACGCAACTTATCAAGAAATACTCAGACAAGTTATCGGGATACGCTGGCTTTGCTGCTTCCCTTTGTCGCAGGAAAAGCCAAGAAACAGATTGATCGACTTAATGTCCAAGATCTTTCAGCCGATGCTGTCCGGCTTTTTCTGCATTATTTGGAGCAGGAACGAAACTGTTCAATCGCCACACGGAATACGCGCTTGGCGGCTATCCATGCATTCGCGTATTTCGTTGCAGAACACGGTCCGGAACATCTGGATTGGTGCACAAAAATCAGAGCTATCCCGTTTAAAAGATCACCTAAAACGCCTGCCACCTATCTTGGTAAACTTGAGATGGATGCTTTACTAAATGTGCCTGATCGTAACTCTGTTCAAGGTACTCGCGACTACCTGATGTTGCTTTTTCTCTACAACACCGGAGCTCGCGCTGATGAAGCAGCGCGTTTGACCATTGGGGATCTTAACCTTATCGAGCCACCTTCTGTTAAATTGGTCGGCAAGGGAAACAAAACGCGCATTTGCCCGCTCTGGTCCTTAACAACAAACTTACTAACGCCAGCAGTTACTGGACGATCGGCAAAGGAGCCCGTCTTTCTTAATCGCCGCCATCAGCCCATTACGCGCTTCGGCATCTATGCACTTGTAAAAAGGTGTGTACGAAAAGCCACACAACGTATGGCGGGGTTGGGACAGAAGCGCATTAGCCCTCACAGCATTCGCCACACCACGGCGATGCATCTTTTACGTGCCGGTGTGGACATCAACACAATTCGTGCGTGGCTAGGCCATGTTTCTATTGATACAACCAACATCTACGCAGAAATTGATTTGGAGATGAAGGCTAATGCGTTAGCTCACTGTGAGATTCTGGCACCCTCAAAACATCGTCGGCCATGGCGCGAGAACACTGGTTTGATGGAATTTCTCAAGACCCTATGATTTTTTATGTTGTGTAGCAACAGATTGAAGTTTGCAACAAATGAGGAGCATCTATTGATTTAGCAACATAAATGCGGACAACACATAACTAACCTTATGTGATTAGCCACATAATGTCAAAAAAGTGATTCCTTCACCCTGATTCCAGATGACCCAAATTTTATTTTTCTCGATGACACGCAGGCGCATCGTGGAAGAATCTTCATTGTCTTTCGCCTGAAGCATTTCAATCCCTTTGTTGACGAGCACAAGACGCTTGATTGGGTCCTCAAAACCCTGTTCAAACAGAGTTCTGGTAAAGATCACCTTCTCGGGACCAGCATAGCCCACGAGCACCAGGACTCCATCCTCGATTGCCTCCCCCTGGGTGTAGCGAGAGATCACTTCACCGAAAACAGGGTCTATGTCATTTATGTTTTCTTCTGGCAGTATTAGTTTCATCATGTTGATTCCTCCATTTAATTTTGTTTGATTTCTGGAAGTTTGAGAACGCGTCCAAAGTTTCCGCTGAATCCACCACCTGGCGCGAGACACCAAAGCGTTGGAATCTTTGAGCGTTCCGGATAACTCCCATATCCATCTGTGAGGTAAACTACGCAGTCAGGACGGCTCTTTTGGGCATATTCAAATACCGGTTTAAAATCCGTTCCGCCGCCGCCTGAAACTTGTTTAGGACGCCTCCGGTATGGATAGACGTTTCCAAGTTCCGAGTCGCATTCAGCCACCGTGATTTGCATCCCAAGCGCTTTTATCTTTTCAATTTCTGAGAAGAAAAGCCCAAGTAAAGCATCTTGAATGCTTCCGCTTGTATCCAGCCCAACGAGGAGTTTGAGTTTTTGTTCTACTTTCTCACCAGGCAGATCCTCAAACCTTCGGTTGGGCCGTTTTCTGGAAATCCTGATTTTGAGCGCAGTCGCATGAATGAGAAAACGTTCAAGAACAGAGCGCCAGTTGATTTTGGAGGTTTCAAGAAACTCTTCGACGGTTTCCCGAATCTTGCCTGGAATCGAGCCGTAATCTTGGGTTTCATCCAAAGAAAGTTTGATGGAACGTTTCACAAGTTCTTCCTTGAAGGCTCGATCTCCTGTCGACTCGTCCCATAACCCGTGTTCATCCAAGAGAGACCATTTGGCTTTGATCAGTTGCTTTTGGAGCGCTGTCTTCTCCCGAACGAGTTGGTCGTAATACCATTCCGCGGTCTTATCCTCTTCAAAACCGAAACTCTTTGGCATGAGAGCAGACTTTGGCAAGTGATCAATATAGGGATTGATCGCGAGGTCACATGCGATATTAAAGACGAGTTTGTCTTTGTCCGTGCCCCGGAAAAGATGCAGGCACAAGAGGTGCAGGACTTCGTGCTCAAGACACGCAACTTTCTCTTTTGAACTTAAAGTCTCAAGGAATTTCGGGTTGTAATAAAGATTGATTCTGTCTGTTACGCTAACACCCATAGTCTCAATTTTCTCCGTCTCAAACCGGTTCATCTGCTGGAGAAAATGAGCGTAAAAGAGTTTCGTTTTGATCAGGTCTACAATCATTTTTTCAATCATGGTTTTATCCTTTCGATTTATAAACTATTTTCCACATCAACAAAAAAGGCGCATGGGCACTTAAACTCATTCGCCTTGCTTTTGAGTATCGGTTTACTTTTTTCTACACGGCTGCAAGTTTCTCCGTGAATTTCTGAAGACTGAGGAGAAACTCATTTATCTCCGGAATCTTGGCAAGTTCCTTGACAAGCGCGAACGCGTAATCAATTGGAAGATCCTCTAGAAAAACTCCCAAGTTCTGCTTTTCTTCCTCGGCCAAAGAAGCTGCTTTCCCATCCTTCGAAAGAATCCGGATGAGTTCATCTCCCGTAATCCGGAGAAGGTCAAGCCTCGCTTTCTTCCCTTGCGTGTGCGATTTCACTTTGCTTTTTACCTTTGCATAATCTTTCAGGATTTGCTCCGCAGGAATTGGATTTTCTTTCCCACGTTTTAAACTTTCAAGAAATGCGACCGCTGCCTCACGTCCCACAAGTCCCATCGCGCACTCAAACCAAAGTTCATCCGGAAGGCCTTTCAGAATTCTCGAGAGCATTTCCCATGACCTGGGTGAAGGCAGGATCTCAATAGGAAGATCCTCATGTTTTCCTCCCAAAAGATGCGGGTAGGTTTGAATGAGCGTCTGAATCTCATCCCTGATTTTCCCCGTCTCTTTGCCCCAGAGGATCCATTCTGCTGTTTCAGGGCGGAAATGGATGTGAAGAAAACGGTCGAGTAACGCAGGGTCAAGCTCGTTTACAAAATAGTCCCCGCCTGATGGGTTTGCGGCACAGACAACTTTCCACCCTTCCGGCAAAACGTGCGTATGAAGCTTCCGCTCAAGCACAAGCTGAAAGATGGCTTGAAGCACATCAAGACGCGCGCGGTTTAATTCATCCAGAAAGAGAATTCCGTTTGTTTTCTCATTCGGAAACCAGGAAGGCTTGAGCCAGACGGTTCTCCCGTCTTGCTTTGCGGGAAGCCCGATAAGATCCCCCACTTCCATCTGGCCCAGCCGTAAATCAACAAAGCCAAATTCCAGTTCATTGGCAAGCGACTGGACAATTTGGCTTTTTCCGATCCCGTGGCGCCCCCAAATAATGGGCGTCACGTTTGCATCAAAACATTGCTTTAAAACTTTTGGCATTTGACTTGAATTCATAGTTCACCCCTCCTCATTTATTTTTGTGATTGATAGGTCGTAAGATTTCGTAAATTAACGTTCGTAATGCAGGATTTCGTTGAAGGATTTGAGAAGAATCGTTTCTCTTCTCAGCCGATAGCCCCAGGGGTAATGCGTGATTTCGATTCCCTCTTTTTTGGGGAGAATCCAAAGCGGGCGCTTTATCTGTCCACGATAAGCCCAAACACGGGCTGGACCTTCCCTTTCGCAATATCGCTTCATAAAAAACCAGCAAAAAGCGGCTATGAGTTCCTGGTTCTTGTTCGCGAGAACTTCCGGTTTAACAAAACGTTCCACCCGATTTCTTGTGAGCTCAATGTAGCCGAAGGGGCGCTTGATTTTGACTGCCAGGAAGCGCTTCCGGTTAAGCGGCCTTGAAATTCTCCACTTTGTCCTTCGTTTAGCGCCTTTTGGACGATAAGAAACAACACCGCCTGAATACGAAAGAAGTGCGAGAAACTCACTCACACTTCCGTAGTGTTTCACGAGTTTCGAGAGACAATCTTTCAACGTCTTTTCATGGGTGACCATGCAGTGCTCAACCACTTTTCTCGTATTGAGCCAGCAAAGCCCTTCGTAAATACAATTTGAGCAGTATTTTTTTTTCTTGCGCTCGGCATAATCCCAAAGATTCCGTCTCACAACGCGCATCTTTTTGTTCCGCCTGTAAGTCGCTTCATCAAAAAAGGCCTCACCCGGAGAATAGGGTGCCTGAAATGGTGAATGGCGTGACGTGTCAGTGGGTTTAAGTTTTGTGTAGCCTCCCAGTGAGATGTTAAAGGGCTTGATCTCAACAGAAGGTTTAAATTTGCACCCTCCCGGTTTCGCCTTGTAATCAAAACAATTTCCCGTGATTCCGTTTAAGCGGTCCTTGCAGAAGTTGCAGAACTTCCGATCAACCCTCTGGCCGTTTACGATCATGTAACGCTCCGAGTTTTTTGAGACGGAGCCAAAGATCGCGTCATATTCGAAATCATTTCCGCGTTCTGCG
>Ga0209515_10010318_pt1 | contig 10420 bp, 7 predicted proteins | sample Subgroupgradi54m_FD_187454 | JGI IMG/M metagenome (GOLD analysis project Ga0209515, IMG submission 187454) | Subsurface groundwater microbial communities from S. Glens Falls, New York, USA - GMW60B uncontaminated upgradient, 5.4 m (SPAdes)... ...
CTCTTTCTTCTCCAGTTTTGAATTTCGAAAATTTGCGGAGGGTGAGAGATTCGGTCACGGATAATTTCCTCGTCGCCACTCGGAAATTTCCGCGACCCCGACACCACAAGAGTACTTCCATTTTCATCTCCTTTCAGTCGTGAAAATCAGGTCGCTCGCGGCAAAGTCTGCTGACTTTGCATTCGCTCCGTCTTTCGAATCTCTCACCCTCGCACAACGGCAAATCACTCGAACTTTCAGTTCTCGCGAGCCGGTTGCGGAGGGTGAGAGATTCGAACTCTCGAAGGCTTTGACACCTTGCACGCTTTCCAAGCGTGTGCACTAGACCGCTATGCGAACCCTCCATTATTTCTTGTGTCTTTTTTAAAATCTCACTTTTTACGGAAAGCACGCTTTCCAAGTCTGTAGTCATGTCGGCACCAGACCGCTATGCGAACCCTCCGTATTTTGTAATTTTTTATTTTTATCTCATAAAAATAGTTCTTACGGAGCACACTATAGCAAAAATGAGAAATATTGCACAGGGGAGGTTATTGACGAAAAAAGTTTTTGCGTTATGATAAAGTCTTCCTGCGGGCTGCCTCCCCCGGTCTCCCCGACCTCGGCTCGCAGGCTTCTTGGGGCCCTCATTATTGCGGGCCCCTCTTTTTATGTCATATCCCATATTGAAAAAAGAATTTTTTGAACGATCGACCGTGCGCGTCGCGCGTGAATTGCTGGGAAAGTATTTGGTTCGGCGCACTCATGGCAAGACTCATGCCTTTATGATTACCGAAGTCGAGGTGTATGACGGATTTGCGGATCAAGCTTCGCATGCGGCAAAGGGGCAAACAGTACGCAATAGACCGATGTACGGGGAAGCGGGTGTGTGGTATGTCTACCTTATCTATGGTATGTATGAGATGCTCAATATTGTCACGCGCGAATCGGGATATCCCGCAGCAATCTTGATTCGCGGCGTAAATGGTATCTCGGGTCCGGGAAAGCTTACTCGCGCATTGGCCGTTTCACGGATGTTGAACTCCAAACCCGCAAAAAAGTCCTCGGGGCTCTGGATTGAAGATCGAGGTGTTATTGTGTCTTCACGGCAAATCCGTCGTACTCCGCGTGTCGGTGTTTCGTATGCGGGGGAATTGTGGTCTCAAAAACCATGGCGTTTTATTTTTCAAACGGATATATAATCGGCTGTTCGCAACTTTTTAGTATGTTATTTGTTTCTCTCTTTATATGAATACATCATCATCCGGACTCACATTGGTTTCAATAAATATTGAAGGAAGCAAGCACTTGGAGCGAGTGAAGGATTTTCTTCGCAATGCGAAGCCTGATGTGGTGTGTATGCAAGAAGTATTTCGGCATGATCTTCCATTCTTTCAGGAAATTCTTGGTAAACATGTTGTATTCGCGCCAATGTTTCTGCGGAAGACTGCGACGGGGGTGATTGATGAAATGGGTATTGTGATATTTACAGCGAGTCCCACAACTGATGTTCGCCAAGAGTATTATTATGGCAATGCAAACATGGAGACATTATTTACGTTGGGAGACATGGAAACATGCAGCCGTGTGTTACTTTCCATCGAGGTTGATCATGGCGGAACGAAATACCGTATAGGCACAACGCATTTTACATGGTCGCCCGATGGCAAGGCGTCGGATGAACAGCATCGTGATGTGCTTCAACTTTTACACACACTGAGTACCCTTAAGGACGGAATCGTATTTTGTGGAGATTTTAATGCCCCGCGCGGAGGAGAAATCTTCGCGCGCATTGCAGCGCTGTATAAAGACAACCTCCCACCTGAAATTAAAAGTACACTTGACCCGGTATATCATCGGGCACCCCCGACGCAGCGTGATCGTCTTGCGGTAGATACGATTTTCAGTACGCCTGAATATGTTGTCGATCATGTGGAAGTTATTGAAGGAATCAGCGATCATAAACTTTTGCGTGCTTTCCTCACTCGAGCGGGATAATATATTGAAATATTTTCTATTTCTTCATCAAGATGAAGAAATGATGAAGAAGAAAGATTTTTTACCTCTCTCATCATGTGTGTTCCAGTGTTCTATCCACACTTGTGCTCTTTTGAGAGAGTGCTAAACTCGAAATTAGGAGCAACTGATCGTGGTTGCTCGCATGCCGCTCAATGAAATGAGCAGCATCATGGAAGCTCTGTGGAGACCTTAAGGAGCCGAGACGTTACAGTCCCGGCTTTGGTTTTTTAAAGAGTGATTTTTTCTTGTCCCCACGTTGTCCTCAGGTTGTTGGGGCATCATTTTTTTATATTTGTTACAATGAGCGCAAGGTGTTTTCGAGTCGATTATTCGACTCACCCCTTTTCTTTTTCATGAAAGACTTTGCTCGGAAAATTGCAATTCATATTCGCGGTGCGAATAAAAGCGATGCTCCCTCGGATATCATTCCCGAGGTTGTGCAAACTTCCCTCATTGACCCGATCCCTGAAGTTTCTCCTCCTCAACCTCGATCGGTTATCCCGAAGAAACCCATTATCATCGAAGGTGTTGCAATGACCTCCATTCAGGTGGCCTATTTTTGTATGGAAATGGGTGTTGAAAACGTCATGCCCACTTATGCGGGAGGCCTGGGCATTCTCGCGGGGGACATGCTTCGGAGTTCCGCTGATCTTGAAGTCCCGACCATCGGTGTAACACTGCTTCATCGCAAAGGGTATTTCAAACAACATATCGATGAAAGCGGTTGGCAACATGAATCCGAAGAATTATGGAATCCTCATGAAAAACTCGTGCTGCTTCCTCATGAAATCCTTCTTGAATTGGAGGGACGAGTGGTGCATGTCCGTGCATGGTTTTATAAACTGAAAGGCATTAAGGGAAACTTAAATCCCATCATATTTCTTGATACGAACATTGATGCGAATGCGGAAGAAGATCGTCATATTACCAACCATCTTTACGGGGGAGATCAGCGGTATCGCATTCTTCAAGAAGCCGTACTGGGAATTGGCGGTGTGCGCATGCTTCAGGCGCTTGGGGCACTCAATATTCAGAAGTTTCATATGAACGAAGGACATTCGGCGTTACTTACCATTGAACTCTATCGTACGTATGCACAGAGCGAAGAGCCCATGGAAGAAGTGCGTCGTCGTTCCGTATTTACCACGCACACGCCAGCTGCCGTGGGGCATGACCAATTTGATGCGGGACTCGTTGCGGGAATTTTGGGCGGAGCGTTTGTTCCCGAGCAAATTCGTGCAATGGTATTTGAAGGAGGCGTGCTCAATATGACTCGACTCGGTTTTCAGATGAGTCATTATATCAATGGCGTTGCAAAGAAGCATGGCGAGGTAACGCATACCATGTTTCCCGGTTATCAGATTGAATCAATTACCAATGGCGCTCATGCGGTCCATTGGGTCTCCGATCCATTTGCGCGTTTATTTGATAAATATCTTCCCAGTTGGCGGACTGATCCATATAGCTTGCGTTACGCGCTTTCCATCCCCGGCGAAGAGTTGTGGCGTACGCATGAAGAGGTGAAGCGAACACTCATTGATTTTGTGAATGAACACTACAACGCGGGAATGAATCCGGACCTCTTGACCATCGGTTTTGCGCGTCGCGCGACGGCCTATAAAAGAGGGAATATGCTCTTTGGTGATATTGAGCGTTTAAAAAATATTGCGAGCCGCTCAAAGGGTCTGCAAATTATCTACGGGGGAAAGGCGCATCCGAACGATCGTGACGGCAAGCTCTTGATTCAGCAGATTATTGCAAACATGAAGCACGTCGCTCCGGAAATAAAATGCGTGTATGTTGAAAATTATGATATGGAAATGGCGAAGCTTCTGGTCTCGGGTGTCGATCTCTGGCTGAATACTCCGACGCGGCCCCAAGAAGCTTCCGGAACTTCGGGAATGAAAGCGGCATTTAACGGAGTCCCTCAATTTTCCGTACTTGATGGATGGTGGCTCGAGGGTCACATCGAAAACGTAACGGGCTGGTCTATCGGTCCGCATCCGGAACACCAAGGAGGAGCGAATGACAACGACGATATTGAAGATCTCTATCGCAAGCTTGAATATATTATTATTCCCCGCTTTGAAACCGAACGCGATCAATGGGTTAAAATGATGCGCAGTGCAATCGCGATCAACGGTTCATTTTTCAATACGCACCGCATGGTGGAGCAGTATGTGCTCAGTGCCTATTTTAAATAAAATAGGACCTACGCAAACGGCGATCTTCACGTTTTTCTCCCGATCGCCTCGGGAAGCAGTACCAGCATGTACAGCTTCTCCGAGATCACTCGGGCGGAAAAACGCGAATCTCATCCGTTTGCGTAAGTCCTATAAAACTTTTAATCTTGCAACCTTGCATTAAGGAGTTTTTGTGTTATCTTTTTGAAAGAACTGCAATTTGAGAGGTATCAAAAAATGAGAACAACAATGAGTGTGTTGGAGTCCGCTCTGTTTAATGATGATCAATTTGCGAGCTTGATGAGAAGCCCCGCCGAATCAGCAAAAGCGATACAGGCGAGACTTGACATGATTAGTCCCGATATTTGCCACAAGGTCGGACCCGCCGCGCTCACCACACAGAACTGGCTCGTATACACGGACACCGCACTGGGCTATTTGAAAAATCCTGAGCATGGAAATGTCCCTGATTCGCTTTTTACGTTTATGAATTACTTTCCTAATGGTGCGCGTATTTTGGATATCGGCTGTGGCACCGGTCGCGACGCAATGTTCATGGGCACGCGAGATGCACAGATGCGTAAGAATTTCATGAAACGTCTCAAAGCTGGGAAAGATCAAGTCACACGATTCGGTATTCCTAAAAAATCATTTCATACGATCGGTCTTGATCGTGCGGGACCAATGCTTTCATGTGCGACATCTATATACGGCAGTTTTGCCGATGACACTGGTACATCCTCGCTTCTATGGTTAGAGGGCGACATGCATGACCTGCGTACCGATCGGCTACAATTTTTTGACGGCGCATGGTCTTCGGCGGCACTCTTCATGCACACTCCAAGGGAGTACATTGCACAATCATTGTGTTCAGTAAGAGATGTGCTCCGCAACAAAGGCATTCTTGGTGTAAGTTATATCAACAATCCTGAGGGTTTACCGTATGACAATTTGCGCTACTCGCGGACAGGGGAGATAAAATATTTTTCTCGACCAACTGCAACAGAGATTATCGCCGAAGCAGAGCGGCAAGGTTTCTCCTTGATCTTGCACGAATTGAGTGATCTTGAAATGGGTGGCACCGTGACAAAAGATTTTTTTATCACGCAGTTCTTTCAGAAAGTATAATATACTCGCCCCGTGAGATGGGCAAAACCGCCATCTCACGGGGCGGTTTTTTTTGAAAGAAAAAATTAGGACACCATTAGTCTATTCGCCATTGGCACAGGAGTTTTTTTTATTTCTGAGACTATGAGGTATACTGGGTGCATACAGGAGACATGAGAAGGAGAGAGCTTACAACGAGTGTCATATTTGGATCTTTTGGGATTTTTTTTGTTTTGTTTTTTTGGATGTTTTTTGCTTTTCCCCGATCCTCTCCGTCGCTTTCTTCTGCATCCGTCCGTGAAATGACGATTGGCACGACGACGTTGCGTGTGGAAATTGCTGAAACGAGTGACGCACATGTGAAGGGGCTTTCGGGCCGCAGTAAACTGACGGATGGAACCGGCATGCTGTTTATCTTTGACCACCCCGATCTTTACGGCTTTTGGATGCCGGACATGAAATTCCCCATTGATATTATTTGGTTCGGGGATGATTGGCATATTGTTGATATTGCCTCGGACGTTTCACCCGATTCATATCCCAAGGTATTTGTCCCCAAAGCAAAAGCGCAATATGTACTTGAAGCCCCTGCCGGAACCGCGCACAGGTGGGGGTGGGATGAAGAGACCCCAGCAAGTCTCTCCGAATAGAGTTTTGATTATTGATTACATCACTGTATAATTGACTACTTGTCAAATTTTTCTTTTCTGTTATAGTGGGTCTGCCCTGCATAAGGCAACTGCGTTTCGTTTATATGACGAGATGAGGAAAGTCCGAACTCCCACCCTGTTTAAGGGTTAGCAAGGTAGCGGGTAACGCCCGTCTGAAGCAATTCACGAGGTGCGAGCAGTGACGCCAATGCCGAAAGGCTAGGCTTCCTTAATTTACGTAAGTAAATGGGGAAGATGTCCGTCGTAAGGCGGAAGTGAAACGGCTAAATCCTTACCCGGGTGCAAGGCCGTGTCCGTCGTAAGGCGGAAGTGCCGCTCGAGTCAATGAGTAATCATTGACCTAGATAAATAGTTGTCGTCCGCTTTCGAGCGGATACAGAATTCGGCTTATCAGTGCAGAGCATGTGAAAAACTTGTCCAAATCGGGCAAGTTTTTCTTTTCCTGCGCAGTGTTTTACAGATTTGTTGAGGCACCCTTTACACAGTGCGGCTCAAGACTTTTTATCATTGTGCGTGTTATACTTGTCTACATAATCTTCTCAAGGAGGGAGGTTTTTATTCGATAACGTCATCTCATTTACTATGGCCGAAGAACATCAGCATCAGGAAACAACGAAGCAGGAAGGCGCCCTTCCGGCAAAAGGACTCATTGCAAAAATGCTTTTAGGGAAGATTGTGCGGCATAAGTTTTTCTCGGATCCCGCACTTTTTTGGTTTTTGATAGGAATTACTTTTCTGCTTCCTGTTTTCTTCATCCCTTCCCCCTTGATTGCTCCCGAATTTGCAAAAATGATATTACTTGAAGTGGTCGTGCTGCTTGGTGTGTTTGCATGGGCTGTTTCACGACTGCGCGATGGGCATGTTGAAGTTCCCAAGAGTCTTTTACTTTTGGCATTGGTGCTTCTCGTGCTGCAATTTGTCGTATCGGCGATTGCTTCTCCTTCACCGCTTATCTCATTTTTTGGCTCAGGATATGATCTCGGTACGGTTAATATGTTTGTCATCCTTGTGCTTCTTTTGTTTCTTTCATCCTTAACCTTTACCAATCGCGATCGCGTGCTCTTTTTGTATGCATCATTTTTGTTTTCCGGAATACTTCTCATGGTGTATCATCTCGCCCGATATTTCATTGGTCCTGATTTCTTAGGCTTTGGTATTTTTACCAATGCGGCGGCAACTCCCGTTGGAAAATTGAATGATTTTGCGGCATTGGTCGGAGGGTTGGAAATTTTAGTCTTAACAACGCTGTATTTTTTTTCTCGCAACAAGCTCTTACGCATCCCGGCCTACCTCCTTTTTGTCGTCGGAGTTTTCTTTTTACTCATGGTTAATTTTACGATTCTTTGGGCCATTCTCTTGGTAATGTTGGTACTCCTTGTCGGCCTTGCGGTATTTGAAGGCGAACGTGCACACACACGCAAGGTCGCCGATCCGCTCAATGCAGCGCTTCCTCATGTGCGCCACTCTACTCCCAAGCGCTTGCTCGGACATCTTCCGGGACTTGCGATTGCACTCCTGTTGATTGCTTTTGTGTACACGAGCGGTCTTGCTAATTTTCCTTTTGGAAAAAATAATTTTACCCTGACTACTTTTGTCGCAAAAGTTTTACATGCGGCACCATATTCGGAAGTTGTTCTTACTCCAAAGTCGACGTTTGATGTTGTTGTCACTGCACTGCGCTCTTCGCCATTCTTCGGTACCGGACCCAATCGTTTTGCCTCAAACTTTCTTTTGCATAAGCCCTCTGAAATCAATCAGACGGCATTTTGGGACACCTCATTTGAATTTGGACTGGGGCGAATACCGACATATTTTGGTACGACCGGTTTTATCGGAATCGCTCTTTGGCTTTTCTTCATTATGTTCTTATTTATGAAAATACGGCATTTGATGAAAATCTTTTCCAAAGACCGCATCGCGGCATATCTGGCTTTTTCACTTTCTCTCCTCGTGCTTTATTTTTGGAGTATTGCCTTCTTTTACTTGCCGAATATTGCTATATTTGCGCTGGCATTTCTTTTCACCGGTGCACTCGTAGCATTTTTAGTCTCTGAAGGAGCGTTGGGGAAATATCGCTTCTCGTTCAATGGGCGTTCACGGCGCGCATTACTTATCACACCGATATTTATTGTGGTGATTATCGGAAGTGTGGCGGGGGGAGTGCTCCTCTATCGGCAAGTCGCCTCAGTGGTGTTGTTCGGTCGTGCACAGCAGTCTCTTGCAAGGAATGATATTGATGCGGCAGAGCAATCATTGATTCGCGCCAATACATTCATGGAACGCGATCTGTATCTTCGCGCGCTTTCCAACATTGCGCTCTTGCGACTCAGCACACTTGCAAAAGAAAATCTTTCTCCCGCCGCGCTCCAAACACGTGCAAATGAACTCATAACACTTGCACAAGGGAATGCGGGGCGGGCACTCACGCTTGATCCGACGAATTTTGAGAATGAGCTCCAGATGGGCGGAGTCTTCGACACACTTGGTTCACTCGGTATTCAAGGGACATTTTCTCTCGCCCGTCAGCATTATGAAAATGCTTTGATGTTGAACCCAAAAAGTCCACGTGTCCTCTTCATGCTTGCGCGTCTCGCGTATGCCGCAGGGGATCGTGAGCAAACAAAGAGCTATCTCGTGCGTACACTTACTGAACGGCCGAATTATGTCGAAGCGGTATCATTGCTTGTGCAAATTGACCTTCAGGATAAAAATCCCGATGCCGCGATTGCGGTAGTTGAGAATGGTGTCGCCGTGGAACCAACCAATTTCCTCCTTCATTTTGCGTTGGGTTATCTTTATTTTGGAAAGCAAGATTATGCTTCCTCCATACCGCAATTTGAAGCTGCGGTAATGCTCAATCCGGTGTATGCCGATGCGAAATATTTTCTTGCATTATCTTATGTACGCGTTTCACGTGTGCAGGAAGCAATTCATCAATTAAATGATGTCCTTGCGCTTAATCCCGGCAATAAAGATATCCTCGCATTGCTACACACGCTCCAAGGCGAAAATACCGATTCCTCGCCAAGCACCGGTAATTAACTTTCTTTCATGGTCCAACGTTTGTTGCGTATTTTTAATAGAGAATGGAGCGGCTTGCACGAGGCCGCTTTTCTCCTTGGCTTGACCGCGCTCTTTTCTCAAGTGCTCGGTCTTGTGCGCGACCGTCTCCTCGCACATCATTTTGGTGCCGGCATGGCGCTTGATGTCTATTACGCCGCATTCCGTATTCCGGATCTTTTGTATGCTTCAGTGGCTTCGTTTGTTGCGGTGACGGTACTGATACCATTTCTCTTGGAACGTATTGAAGGCAAGGGGATAATGTCCGCACGTGAATTTATTAATACAATATTTACGGTTTTTTGCCTCATGATGATAATAATAATTATCGTCATGTTTTTTCTTATGCCATTTTTCGCCACGCTTATTGTTCCCGGTTTTGGCGGGGCGAAGCTCGCTGAGTTTATCGGATTATCGCGGCTTTTACTTATCTCTCCTTTTCTTCTCGGGCTTTCCAATCTTTTCGGGGCGCTCACCCAATCGTTGCGGAGATTTTTTGTTTTTGCAGCAGGACCGATTCTTTATAATATCGGTATCATTATCGGAATTCTCTTCTTTATGCCGTCACTGGGGCTTCGTGGTGTCGCGTATGGTGTGCTTTTGGGTGCACTTATGCATGTACTTATTCAAGTCCCGGTGTTGCTGTCGGAAGGTATCTTACCGCGATTTGTTTTTTCAATTCATTGGCCTGACATCCGCCGCGTGGTCAAACTTTCGATTCCGCGCACTATCGCACTTTCCGCGACGAATTTTGCCGCAATGATCCTTATTGCTCTTGCCTCAAAAATGGATACCGGATCGATTGCAGTATTTACCTTTGCCATGAATTTACAAAGTATTCCGCTCGCCATTGTGGGAATGAGTTATTCGGTCGCTGCGTTTCCCACCCTTGCAAAATTGTGGACCGGAGGCAATCGTGAGCAATTTTTGGAGCAAATCGTTTCCGCAACGCGTCATATTCTTTTTTGGTCATTTCCCGCAATTATTCTTTTCATTGTATTGCGTGCCCAGATTGTCCGCACTATTTTGGGTTCGGGTGCGTTTGATTGGACGGCAACCCGCTTAACCGCCGCCGCCCTCGCATTGTTCGCTCTTTCCGTCGTTGCGCAAAATCTTGTACTGCTTTTAACGCGCGCACTCTATGCCATGGGGCGCACGAAGCTCCCGCTTTATGCAAATGTTATCGGCGGACTCTTGATGGTGGGCGCGTCATTTTTTTTCTTAAATTTATTCCAACACTCATTGGTGTTTCGTTTTTTGATCGAGACACTCTTACGCGTCTCCGATACTCCGCGCACCTCGATCCTTATGCTTCCGCTCGGGTATTCAATCGGAATGCTTGCGAATCTTTGGATATTACTCATGCTTCTTCGGAAAGAATTTCCCACACTACTCTTTCGT
>Ga0209515_10010319_pt1 | contig 10419 bp, 6 predicted proteins | sample Subgroupgradi54m_FD_187454 | JGI IMG/M metagenome (GOLD analysis project Ga0209515, IMG submission 187454) | Subsurface groundwater microbial communities from S. Glens Falls, New York, USA - GMW60B uncontaminated upgradient, 5.4 m (SPAdes)... ...
AGCAGATGTCGGTTTGGCGCGCCGGATCGGGCTTCTGCATGACATCGGCAAGGCGGTCAGCCAGGATGTGGAAGGAACCCACGCCATCCTCGGCGGGGGACTTCTTCGTAAGTACGGGGAAAATGATTCGGTCATTCACGCGGTGGAGTCCCATCACGGCGAGGTCGATCCGAAATCGACGCTCGCTGTTTTGATTCAGGCGGCGGATGCCGTGAGCGCCAGCCGGCCGGGGGCGCGCGGTGAAACGCTTGAAGCCTATGTCCGAAGACTGCAGCAGCTTGAAGGGATCGCCAATTCTTTTAAAGGGGTCGAAAAATCGTTCGCGATTCAGGCCGGCCGCGAAGTCCGCGTGATTGTCCATCCAGAGTCGATCAACGATCTGGAGGCGATCGCTCTGGCGCGTGATATTCGAAAACGGGTCGAGGGAGAAGTGGAGTTTCCGGGGCAGATCAAGGTGACCGTGATCCGCGAAACCCGCGCGATAGAGTTTGCCAAATGAAAATCTTGGCCATCGGAGACACCGTCGGAGAACCGGGACGGAAAATCATCCAGTCCCTTGTCCCGCAGATGCGGGATAAAGAGGGGATCGACTTTGTCGTCGCGAATGGCGAAAATATCGCGGGGGGTTCGGGGCTCACCCCCCAGACATCCCAGGAGCTCCTCCGCTCCGGTGTGGACTGCATCATGTCGGGAGACCATATCTGGGACAAAAGAGAAATTCTTGAAATCATCGATCATGAAAAAAGGATTTTGCGGCCTCTCAATTATCCCCAAGGCGTTCCGGGACGAGGGGCAGCGCTCCTCACCTCCCGTAAAGGGGTGACGGTCGGAGTCATGAATGTGATTGGGCGGGTTTTTATGCGCGAGTCCTTCGATTCGCCTTTTGCGGCGGCCGAGAAGGCGGCTAAGGAACTTCGAGAGGAAACGCCGATCATTCTCGTCGATATCCATGCGGAGGCGACGAGTGAAAAGATCGCGCTCGGGTGGTATCTGGACGGAAAAGTGAGCGCGATTTTCGGGACACACACGCATGTCCAGACGGCGGATGAACGGATTCTCCCCAAAGGGACCGCTTATCTCACCGACGTCGGAATGACCGGCTCTTACGATTCTGTCCTGGGGCGGAACGTCTCGCAGGTCCTCGAGCGGTTTCTGACCCAGATGCCGAAGCGGTTTGAGGTCGCCGACGGAAACGTTCAGATGCACGGGGCGATTTTTGAGATCGACGAAAAAACAGGACGCGCCCTTTCGGTGACACGGGTTCAGAGAAAAATCTAAGAAAATAGGTAGGGGGCAGGCATGCCTGCCCCCTACCAAAGAAAAATATGCAGCAAGAACGTAAGAAAATCTATACCGTCGCGGAAATCACCCGGGAAATCGAGTCGCTTCTCAAAGGGGCTTTCCCGGAGGTTTGGGTGGAAGGGGAAGTGACGAACCTGACCCGCTCCGCCAAGGGCCACACCTATTTTTCGTTGAAAGATGAATCCGCCCTTTTGAAATGCGCCCTCTTTTTCGGAAGCGGCCGGTCGGTCAAATTCAAATTGGAAAATGGTTTGAAGGTTCTCTGCTTTGGGGCGATCACGACCTACGCCCCCCGGGGAGAGTATCAACTGATCGTCGAGAAACTGGAACCGCAGGGGGTTGGGGCGCTTCAACTCGCCTTTGAGCAGCTCAAGAAAAAACTCGAAAAGGAAGGGCTCTTTGAGGCGCGGTACAAAAAACCGATTCCGTTTCTCCCCGACCGGATCGGAATTGTGACGAGCCTCGCCGGGAAAGCGATCCGCGACATTCTGAAGGTGATCGGCGAGCGTTTTCCGGAAAGCCACATTTTCATCCGGGATGTCCGCGTGCAGGGTGAGGGTGCCGCGGAGGAGATCGCGGAGGCGATCCGGCAGTTCAATACATTCGGAAAAGTGAATGTCCTTTTAGTGGGAAGGGGCGGCGGAAGCATCGAGGACCTCTGGGCCTTCAATGAGGAAGTAGTCGCGCGCGCGATTTTCGCCTCCGCCATTCCGGTTGTGAGCTGCGTCGGACACGAACTCGATTACACGATCGCCGATTTTGTGGCCGATCTGCGCTGTGGCACTCCGTCGATGGCCGCGGAGAGGGTGGTACCGGATAAAGAAGAGCTCTTGGCGCAGATCAAAGAAAATACCGCGCGTCTCCGCGGCGCCCTGATTGAAAAGGTAACGTTACTTTCCGAACGGCTTCGCGCGCAGAAGGAGAATGTCGTGTTTCGTCAACCGGAACGGCTTTTTCTGATGCAGGAGCAACATCTGGATGAACTCGTTGCGACACTCCGCGAAGGGCTCTCCCGCTGGGTCCAGATGCAATCGGAAAGGATCCAGCTCGCGCGCGCCAACCTTCGCCACTTAAGCCCTCGGGAGCTTATGTTCAAACGGGAAAACACATTCAAACAGCTTCTCCAGAATTTGACGGGAAAAAGGGAATCCTTTTTCAAAGAGGTGGAAAATCGTTTTGCGATGCAGATTGAAAAACTGGAAAGTCTCAGTCCCCTGAAGGTGTTGCGGCGCGGTTACAGCATGACCGCGCTCCCGGAAGGGAAGACGTTGCGCGGCACCAAAGGATTATCGATCGGTGATCGGGTAAAGACGCGGCTTTCCGACGGCACGTTTACAAGCCGCGTCGAGGACATAGAATAAAAAGACGCAGTGAGGCAGACATGGTAGAAAAAAAAGAATTGAAGTTTGAAGAGGCGCTCAAGAAATTGGAAGAAATTGTCGGGGACCTGGAGGATGGGGACCTCTCCCTCGATGATTCGATGAAACGGTATGAAGAGGGGATCCGGTTATCCAAACTCTGTTCGAAACGGCTGGAGGAGGCCAAAAAGAAAATCGAGCTTCTCCTTAAAAACGAGGACGGAAAATTTGTGACGAAATCGCTGGAAGGAGAGGACGACAAAGAGTGAACCGTTCCATCACACAATACCTCAAGGCCAAGAAACACCTCGTCGATAAGACCCTTGTTTCTCTTCTTCCCCCGAAGGAAGAGTATCCGGCGAGTCTCCATCGGGCGATCCATTATAGCGTTGAGGGAGGAAAAAGGATCCGGCCGATTCTCGCCCTCGCTTCCTGTGAGGCGGTTGGAGGGAGTGTTGGGGAGATCCTCCCCGCGGCCTGCGGGATAGAGCTTGTCCATGCCTTTAGTCTGGTGCATGACGACCTTCCCTGCCTCGATAACGATGATTTCCGCCGGGGGCGGCCGACCGTTCACAAAAAATTCGGAGAGGCGGTCGCACTCCTGGCCGGGGACGCCCTTCTCAATCTCGGCTTCGAACTCCTTTTGAAATCGGGGAAGACCTCGACACAGATCAGGGTCATTCGGGAACTGTCGCGCGCCATCGGCACCTATGGCATGATCGGGGGGCAGGTGGCGGAACTGGAGGTGGACGGGAAAGAACCCGATCTTCCGAAACTCGAATATATCCACAGCCACAAGACCGGAGCCCTCATCGCCGCGAGTCTCAAGATCGGCGCCCTGCTCGGCGGAGGGAGCCCGAAGGAGGTTGAGGAGCTTTTTAAATTCGGAGAGTATGTCGGTTTTACCTTTCAAATTGTTGATGATATAATGGATGGCGAAGGGTACTCTCTTCTTTTTGAGGCCAAAGGCGCGAAGGAAGAAGCGGAGCGTCTGACGGTCAAGGCCAAGGAACATCTGAAACCTTTCGGAAAGAAGGGGGAAACGCTCGCGGCCCTGGCCGATTTTATTCTGAACCGGGAAGAGTGATCACACAATGGCAAAATTACTGGATGGGATAGACTCCCCCGCCGATTTAAAGAAACTCCCCGAAGAAAAACTTCCTCTTCTTGCTCAAGAGATTCGTGATTTTCTGATTGAGTCGATCGCGAAAAGCGGCGGACATCTCGCCTCGAGCCTCGGCGCGGTTGAATTGGTTCTCGCTCTCCACCGCGCCTTTGAAGCCCCTCGAGACAAAATTCTATGGGATATGGGGTACCAGGCCTATGCCCACAAACTTCTCACGGGGCGGAAGAACTTTGAGACATTCCGCCAACGCGGGGGCTTAAGCCCTTTCTACAATAAAGACGAAAGCCCCTACGATTCGTTTACAACCGGGCACGGCGGAACCGTCATTTCAACGGCGCTCGGGCTTTTGACCGCGCGCGATCTTCAAAAAGGGGACGAGGCGGTCGTGGCGGTGATTGGGGACGCCTCTCTCTGCGAGGGGATGGCCCTTGAGGCGCTCAATCATGTCGGGCATCTCGATAAAAAAGATTTTCTGATTATCCTGAATGATAACCGGATGTCGATCGCCCCCGGCGTCGGCGGATTCCGAAAATATCTGAACCGCGTCATCACGGCACCGGTCTATAACCGCATTAAAGAAGATGTGGAAAAGCTGGTTCAGAAACTCCCCCGATACGGGAAATCGATCGTCCGGACCGCCCAGAAACTGGAAGAAACCCTGAAAGGGCTTCTGGTCCCTGGGATGATTTTTGAGGAGCTCGGTTTCCGGTATTTCGGCCCGATCGACGGCCACGACGTGAATCGGATTATTTCCACCCTCGAAAATGTGAAATCTCTCAAAGGGCCGCGTCTGATTCATGTGGTGACCAAAAAGGGAAAGGGGTATCTTCCCGCCGAGAAAGATCCGGAATGGTTTCATAAAGTGGAGCCGTTTGATGTCGCAACCGGCCGGCCTCTCAAAAAATCGAAGAGCCCGAAGGTGACCCGCGAGATTTCTTATAGTGAGTCCTTTAGCCAAACGCTGGTCGGTCTTGCCCGACGGGATAAGCGGATTGTCGCCATCACCGCCGCGATGCCCGAAGGGACAGGCCTGGCGGGTTTTGCCAAAGAATTTCCGGACCGGTTTTTCGACGTCGGGATGGCCGAGCAGCATGGCCTTGGTTTTGCCGCGGGTCTTGCCAAAAAGGGAATGCGTCCGGTCTGCTCTATTTATTCCACTTTTATGCAGCGCGCGTATGACCAGATTATTCATGAAATCGCTCTTCAGGATCTTCCGGTCCTTCTCTGCCTCGACCGCGCCGGCATCGTCGGAGAAGACGGCCCGACGCATCACGGCGTGTTTGACGTGGCCTACCTCCGCTGTATTCCGAATCTCGCGGTGATGTCTCCGAGAGATCCGGACGAATTAAGCGAAATGCTCCGTTTCGCCTTTTCTCATCCCGGCCCCGTCGCGATCCGTTACCCCCGCGGCGGAAATCCCTCTGTGGCTCCTTCCCGGACGCCGATCGCTGTCGGAAAAGGGGAAGTGATCCGAAAAGGGAGCGACCTTACCTTTATCGCCTACGGGCACATGGTGTATCCTTCATGCCTCGCCGCCGAAATATTGGAAAAAGAGGGGCTTCAAATCGGGGTCGTCAATGCCCGGTTTGTGAAGCCCCTTGATGAAACGCTCCTCTGCCATGTCGCCGAAGAAACATCCGCCATCGTCACCATCGAGGAAAGTGTCCTCGAAGGAGGGTTCGGGAGCGCCGTTCTTGAGTGTTTCGAGAAAAACAACGTGAGCATTCCCATCCGCCGCGTCGGTCTTCCGTGCCGTTTTATCGAACATGGAGACCGCGATCTTCTCCTCGCTGAAGCGGAACTAACCGTCCAGCATCTTGTCAAGGCCGCCAAGGAAGAGGTGCGCGTCAAAAGCTATGTCCGATAAACGATTTACCCAGGGTGAAGGGCTTCAAATTTTTACGGGGAGTGAACTCCTTTTTAAGGGAGGGCTTGAAGCGGGCGTTTCCCTGATGACCGGGTACCCCGGTTCTCCCGTCGCAGAATTCTTTAATGTCGCGCAGGCGAACAGCCGCATCCTGAAGGAATCTGGCATCGTTTTTCAAATGGCCAATAACGAAGCGCTTTCCGCGGCACGGTTGAACGGGTCTCAGATGGGGGACCTGCGCGCGATGACGGTGATCAAAAGCGTAGGCGCCCATGTCGCTTCAGACGGCCTCGCTCTCGGAAATCTTGCCAAACGCGGGGGAACAGGGGGTGCTGTGGTCGTGATCGGCGACGACCCCTGGTCCGATTCGACGCAGGTTCCGACCGATTCGCGCTATCTTTCGCAGCACCTGCATATGCCGGTTATGGAGCCGAGTTCTTTTCAGGAGATGAAAGACTGGCTCACTCTCGCTTTCCGGTTTTCAAACCGATCGGGTCTTTTTATCGCCTATCTTGTGACGACGAATCTCGCCGACGGAGGGGGGACCGTGGAGGTGCATCCTAATATTTCTCCGTCGATCAATACCCAAAACCGATTTTCCCTGGAAACAGAAAAAATTCCGGTTGAGGAAACGGTCATTCTTTCCCCCCGGACGTCGGAACAGGAAGAGACGCTCGAGAAGCGGTATGTCCTTCTCTTGGAAGAGGCCCGTCATTCGGTGAACCAAATTTTGTATGCCGCTCCGGGGAAAACGCGCCAGATCGGGTTCGTCAGCACGGGGCTCTCCTATCGTTATCTGGAGCATGCCTTGTATGAGTTCGGCCTTTCCGGAAAATTCCCGATCTTGAAATTAGGGCTCTCTTTTCCCGTCGACCAGGAACTCCTTCTTGAATTTGCGCACGGGGTCAAAGAAATTTACGTCGTCGAGGAAAAAAGAGATTTTCTAGAATCACAGATCACCACGATCCTCAAAGACGCGTATCAGCGGGGGGATCTCGACCGTTTCATTCCGGTCTGGGGGAAGAGTTTTCCGGAAGGAAGTCCTCCTTTCCCGACGGTGCGGGGGCTCAATCCCTCGATGGTGATGGAGCGGCTCGCTCCGATCCTCAAAAAAGTAACCGATACGCCGATCCCGGCATCCCGCATTAACGAAGAGATCGCCCTCCTTGATGAGACCAGCACGTACCGGATCGAACTTCCGGAGCGGACGCCGACCTTCTGCCCCGGCTGCCCCCACCGCGACTCTTCTTCCGTTCTCCTCGATATCAAAAAATCGTTCATGGACAGTGCCTACATGAAGAAAACGCACCGAAGGGACCGCATGGACCTTGTCTTCCACGGCGATACCGGGTGCTACACGATGCTCATGTTTGAGCCGAACAAAACACTCATGCACAATTATTCCGGCATGGGCCTCGGCGGCGGGACCGGCGCGGGAATTAGCCCTTTCATCACCAATAAACAGGTCGTTTTCATGGGGGACTCCACCTTTTTCCACAGTGGCATGATTGCGATCTCGGATGCCCTCAAACACAATCAGGACATCACCTTCATCATTCTTGAAAACGGAACGACGGCGATGACCGGGCATCAGCCGACGCCGGGGACCTCTTGCAGTATTTCAGGAGAGCAGACGATCGCCCAGAGCATTGAGGAAGTGATTCGAGGAATGATCCGTGGAAGCGACATCACTCTGGTCCGGACGAACCCCGCGTATCGGGAGGAATACCGGAAGCTTTTGGAGGAGACGATCCTCTCCGACGGTGTCAAGGCGATTATCGCCGATAAAGAGTGCGGGATTACGTATCACCGGCGCTCGGCCCAGGAAGAAAACAGACTTCTCAAAGAAAAAGGGTATCTCCCTTCAAAAAAATTGATCAACATCACCCCGGAGGTCTGCGAATTCTGCCTGGAGTGCACCAAGGCCACGGGGTGTCCAGGCCTCACAACCGTGAGCACTCCGTATGGGCCAAAAATTCAGACCGATATGACCTGGTGCGTTTCAGACACCGCCTGTACGAAAGGAAAGGTGTGCCCTTCTTTTGAAGAGGTGATTGTGCGCCGCAGACGCCCGGCAAAGATTTTTGAAGAAGGAAAGCGGAGCCCTCTCCCTGAAGTCGCTCCTCGCGCTTTCGACGCGCTGTGGAACCTCTATATCGCCGGCGTCGGGGGAATGGGGATCGGTGTCATCACCGCGATTCTCGTGCGGGCCGGGCACAAAGAAGGATACACGGTTCATTTTGCCGATAAAAAGGGCCTTGCGATCCGAAACGGCGGCGTTTACTCACACCTTACCTATGCGAAAAATGGCAGTGCGATTTCTCCGATTATTCCTTATGGGAAAGCGGATTTGATACTTGCGATCGATATTCTTGAGGGGGTGCGGGGACTCGACCCGCATATGAATATGCGCGTGGCGCACCCGAACCGGACCGTTGCCATCGTGAATACCGAAAAAACCCCCACGATCCGGACCCTCATCGGGGAGGATGATTTCGATCCGTTTGTCCTCGAAAGGAACATTCAAAACTATACGCGCCGGGAGGAATATTTTGGCACCAATATCTCCGAAATGTCCCAGCGGCTCCTCGGCGACAAACTCTATGTCAACATTATGATGCTCGGGATCGCGTATCAGAGAGGCCAGCTTCCGGTGCGCCTTGCCGCACTCGAATGGGCGATTGAGCAGTCGGTCAAACCGGATCGCCTCAAAGAAAATTTGCGCGCTTTTTGGATCGGGCGGGATGTGGTAGTGCACCCCGAATCCTATATTGCGGTCCCTGAGACGATGGAAAGCTTTAAATCGGTCATGGCCCAGAAGACGATGCTCCTCTCGCACGACGGCGGGGCGGCTCTCGCTCTCGATTACCAGAATCTCGTTCAGGAAACGGTCGATTTCCTGCGGTTGGATGACCCGGCGCATCAGGCCCTGGCACTTCGGGTATACGATCTGATCCGCTATGAGACTCTTTCCTATGCCCGCCGATATACAGAACTTGTCAAATCGGTCTATCAGCGGGACCGGGCAACATTCGGATTTGCCGCGACGCGCGCGGTGATCCAATATCTGCACAAAGTCATGCTGATTAAAGATGAAGTGTATGTCTCTTACCTTTTGACCAGCGAGGAAAAACTTGCCCGGGATCGCCTGCGGTATCATATTGATCCTCAGAATGGCGACCGGATTATTTATCGCCATCTCAACCGACCCGAGTTTACGATTTTCGGGCGGGACCTGCAGTTTGACATGGTTACCCACAACTGGCAGCTTCGGATTATGAAACGGATGAAATTTTTGAGGCAGATTCTCCCCCAGTGGCACCATCGGGAAAAGGCGTTCCGAGACTGGTATATCGACCTGGTTCAGGCCTTTCATCATGACAACGAGGCCGCTTATACCGCGTATGTGGAGGCGTTCAAAAGTCCTGAGATCGTGAGGGGGTATCGGAATATCCGCTATCCGAAAATGGAAGAGGCGAAATCGCTCGTGGCTTCTCTCTTCGACTCAAGAGGCCGGACTCCCCTCAAAAAAGAGGCCCCCCACTTCTGACATGTCTGTCCGCGTTCGTTTCGCCCCGAGTCCTACAGGGTCCCTTCATATCGGCAGTGCCCGCACCGCCCTCTTCAATTGGCTCTTCGCCCGCCATGAACAGGGAACGCTTATTCTCCGCGTCGAGGACACCGATTTAGCCCGTTCGGAAGAGGCCCATGTGAAGGCGATCCTTGATTCGCTCTCGTGGCTCGGCCTCGATTGGGATGAAGGGCCGATTCTGCAGTCAGGCCGTTTTGAACTCTATGATGACTTTGCGAAAAAACTCCTTGCGAAGGATCAGGCCTATCTCGATGAAGGGGCGGTCCGCCTTCGGATGCCGAAGAAAAAGATCGTGGTCAAGGATCTCATCCATGGAGAGATGGAGTTTGATCTGGCCTTTGAAGCGCAGTTTGAGGATCTTGTGATTACGAAATCGAACGGCACCCCGACCTATAATTTTGCCTGCGTCATCGACGACGCGCTCATGAAAATTACGCACGTGATCCGCGGCGACGACCATATCTCGAATACGCCGAAACAACTTGCGATTTATGAAGCGCTTAACTTCCCGGTTCCGCTTTTTGCGCATATTCCGCTCATTCTCGGCGAAGACCGCTCGCGTCTTTCCAAAAGGACGGGTGCCACTTCCATCGGAGAATTCAGGAATCTCGGATATCTGCCCGAAGCGGTTGTGAATTACTTAGCGCTCCTGGGCTGGAGCCCGAAGGACAACCGGGAGATCGTCCCTGCCGCCGATCTCATCAAGGAGTTTTCGATCACAAAGGTCAACAAAAACGCGGCTATTTTCAATAACGACAAACTCGACTGGATCAATCTCCAGTACATGAAGAAAGCCGATCCGGAACGATTGGCCAAACTGATGGCCCCCATTTTGGAAAAAGAAAACCTCGATCCTCTCCGGTTTTCACCCGAAGCGTTCTCGCGCGTGATGAAGGTATTTCAGGCGCGGCTTTACACCCTGAAAGATTTTTGCGACATGGGGAGATTTCTTTTTGTCGACGAGGTTTCCTATGAAGGGGAGGCGGCGAAGGAACTCTTGGCCACGCCGGACCTTCCGAACCATTTTGGCGCGCTGGGGAAACGGCTTTCGGGGCTCTCTTCTTTCGAGCCCTCCGCTATTCAGGAAGCGACGGGCGCTTACATTAAGGAAGCGAGCATTTCCCCTAAGTCGCTTCTCCATCCGCTTCGGATCGCTTTGACCGGGAACACGGTG
>Ga0209515_10010320_pt1 | contig 10419 bp, 9 predicted proteins | sample Subgroupgradi54m_FD_187454 | JGI IMG/M metagenome (GOLD analysis project Ga0209515, IMG submission 187454) | Subsurface groundwater microbial communities from S. Glens Falls, New York, USA - GMW60B uncontaminated upgradient, 5.4 m (SPAdes)... ...
CAGGCCGCAACGACCCCTGTCCCTGCGGAAGCGGAAAGAAATACAAAAAGTGCCACGGGGTATAGGAAAATGAAAACACTCAAATTTCATCATGTGCTCGCCCTCGAAATACTCGAAGGGAGAAAAACTGCTACGTGGAGGCTGTTTGACGACAAGGGATTAACTCTCGGTGACGAGCTTGAACTGATTGACTGGGAATCGGGAGAAAAATTCGCGGATGCACTTATTGTTGAAGTGAAGGAAAAGAAACTCGGAGAGATAGCGGAGGAAGATTTTGAAGGGCATGAAAAATATGAGAGCAGAGAAAAAATGCTCGACGTATATCAAGAATATTATGGTGATAAGGTTACCCTGGAAACTGTGGTCAAAATGATCAATTTCAAAATTTTGCATTCAACGAGATAAAAAAACACCCCATCAGATGTAGTTGATGGGGGTTTTGTTGAAGTCGAGTTTTACTCGGAGGTGGTCATTGGGGTCGCCTTTTTTGGGAAGCCAGACTTCTCCCTCAACATATTTTCCTTGAAAAACCGGCTCAAGAAATTTCTGATCAGCGGGGAGCATGCGGTCGTAGGGGATGGTGCCCACGCCGAAGAATTCAGGTGGTCCCATAAATTCAGTTTCTTCAGGGACACCTTTCCACCAATCAAGAAAGAAAAAATACACCCGCATGTCGAATTTTTTGTCAGTGTTGCCCGGCCAGAAAAAGTCGATGATGGCACAAGGAACGAGGTCTTCCTCATTTCCGAGAACGTGCGCTTCTTCGCCAAGTTCACGGATTGCTGCCATGCGCGGGGTTTCACCTTCTTCAAGTTTTCCCCCATACCCGTTTAATTTTTCATCGCCCGCATTCAGACTTTTCTTCCCGTCATGAATGTGACCTTTCTTGGGGGCGAGGCAGACTTGTCCATTGCGACGCAAGAATACCACTGTTGCATGATCCATAAAGTACTCCTTAAAAAATTATATGACTTACGCAAAGGGCGACCTTCACGTTTTTCTCCCGATCGACTTGGGAAGCAGTACTAGCACGTACAGCTTCTCCAAGCGACCAAATTTTCTTAACGGTCTTCCGTCTTAGAAAATGGAAGTACTCGTAGTGGTGATCACTCGGGCGGAAAAACACGAATCTCATCCATTTGCGTAAGTCCTATTAATCTTCTTGTACCATAGCATGGTAGGGATTTTTTGTTAACCATCTTCATTGTGTCTGATATACTAAGAGGTATATAAATAATTATTGAGCGCCGTATGGAATTTCTGATATTGATAGTTTTAGGTTTTATTCTTTGGAATTTGTTTGGTCGACTGAAGAATGCTGAGCGTCTTTATGAAAAACTCGACGCACGAATGATTGCTCTTGAGATGAAAAAAACAGCATCTTTCAGAGACTTCGGTTGCTCCCGAGGTGTTTGAACATGTGGTATTGCATGACGATATCAACGAAGAATTTTCTGAAGAAGAAAAAAATAATGCAGTACTACCGAACCCCGCTCCTCTCCCCGCGCCTTATCAATACAGAGAGGAAGAGAAACATGAGGAAAATAAGAAACATGAGGAGGTGGTGCTTACTCAGGCAGAGCAAGAAGAGCGCACGGCACGTTGGCTCGGACGCGTGAGTGCAATTGCTGTCTTTTTCGGTGTAGCGTTTTTCTTGAAATACGCTTTTGATAATGATTGGATTTTACCTGCGGGTCGTGTGGCGATTGGTGTGTTTGCAGGAGTCGCAACGCTTGTCCTTGGGCAAAAACTCCGTGCAAAATATTTGAACTACAGCGATATGCTCATGGGAATTGGTCTCGGCATCCTGTATCTTGCAATGTATGCTTCGTACGGATATTACCACCTCATCAGTGCTGATGTCGCTTTTTTCTTCATGGGAATGGTAACGGCGCTCGGAATGCTTATCGCTGTTTCAGGGGGAACGCTCGGAGTTGCGATACTCGCGACACTCGGTGGCTTTCTCACTCCGATCATGCTTTCGACAGGAGAGAATCATCTCGCGGGGCTTTCGTTTTATATGCTCATGCTTGATCTTGGTGTTTTTGGGGTCGCATGGCACAAGAAATGGATCAGCTTGCAGTATCTTTCGTTTATCGGCACACTCTTTCTTTTTGGTGGGTGGCTTAACCGGTTTTATACTGAAGCACAATTGGGAGAAACATTTTTCTTTATTACAATGTTCTTCGCACTTTTCCTTGTGACGGGAATGCTTCATCATCTTGTGCGCAAAGAAAAAACAAAGCCTGCGGATATCATTTTGATTACGCTCAATGCGGGAGGATACTTTTGGGTTGGCATGCAATTGCTTGCACTACATCATCATGATCTTATTGGATTCTTTGCACTTATCCTTGCGCTCGTCTATCTCTTTGCGTCGTATGCGGCACATGCTCGTCATATGGCTGATCGCACGCTTAACCTTTTCTTGCCCGGTATTGCCGTGGTATTTCTTACTGTTGCTGTGCCGTATCAACTTTCGGGTTATGGCATTTCGCTTGCATGGCTTGCGGAAGCAGTGGCGCTCACGGGAATCGGACTCTATCTCGGCAATCGCACCATTCAAGTATTTGGCTGGATTGTCCTGATGCTCGGCATGAGTATGGTTGCGCGTGAGGTGGGAATGAGCCGTTCACATGGGTATCTCGATATCACTCCGTTTTGGAATATTGGCTTCTTTCTTGAGGCAGTGACGGTCGCTGCACTTTATGGAATGGGAGGGTTGTATTTCCGTTTCCGTTCTTCTGTGGGAGAGTGGCGCCCTGCAATGCTTATTGGTGTTGTGCTCGCAAACTTGGTCACCATGTATACACTGGGTACGGAAATTTCTCTTCACCATGAATACTGGAGTCCAATTGTGTGGCTCGCCCATGCAGTCATCTTGCTTGCAATCGGTCTTGTGACGCGCGTGCGTATCATTGAATATCTCGGTTGGATTATTGGGAGCATCGGGGTGGTGATGATTTTCAATTCCCTTACAGGAATTCGCAGGACAAGTGGCGGAGTATCTGCGTTCTTTAATCTCGGATTTTTCCTCATGACACTTTCCGTGCTTACGGTATATGCTTTTGCGGGAACGTATCGAAAAATTGCTGACCAAAAGTCAGACTGGAAACAAGCAGTGAGTGTGGCAATTGTGCTCGCAAATATTATGACGATATTTGTCGGGACATCAGAGATTGTCTTTAAATATGATCAGGATGTTGCACGTGCGTATGCGGTGCAGTCTGCGGAAATAAGTAAAACACAAAAAGCGCAGAATAATTATTATGGTGGTCTTCGTGTGGAAAGTAATTACAATAATTATGCTCCAACAGTACCACTTGGTATCGATCGACGCGCGACAGAGAATCAGAAAAATACGGCAATCTCGATATTCTGGGCGCTTTACGCAACACTACTTTTGGTGCTTGGTTTTATGAAGCAAAATCGCATACTTCGTCTCTTTGGTCTCATTTTCTTCTTTATTACCGGAGGAAAAGTATTTATTGAGGTGTGGGCGCTCGGACCACTCTATCGCATTATCTCCTCGCTCCTCTTTGGTGTTATTGGTCTTGCTGCGTCATTCCTTTATGCAAAATATAAGCATCGCCTTAAGGAAATTATTTATGACTAGAAAATATTTTCTTACCACAATACTTTTATTGTCCGCAACGACCGTCTTTGCGGAGTTTACCCCTTCAATATGGAAATATGAAAAGCAGGTGAATATTCCCGAGACACTTTCTGAGGGAGCGTATGTGAAAGTATCTGTTGATCACGAACTTGCAGAGGGAGCACAGGATGCACTTGGAGATATTCGGGTGATTGCAAATGGAAATGAAGAAGTTCCATATCAAATTACCGTGATGAATACCGAGGTGCGTGAAGAATATTTTCCGAGCACATTGCGTGATCTTTCGACAAAAGATGGCGCAACGATGTTTATTCTTGATCTTGGGCAGTCAGGGCTTGTGCACGACCATTTGAGCATCACGACAAGTTCAAAAAATTTTAAGCACAAGGTTTCCGTGTCTGCAACCGATACGGCACTTCCCGTCAGTGATTCGCGTTGGCGCACGTTGACGACGAGTGGGTATATGTATAATTTTTCTGATAGCACCTCGGGATTCACTGCGGGAAGCGGGGAGGTGAATTATCCTCCAAGCACCGCACGATATCTCCGCGTCACGATTGAAGAAGGAGAGGGGAGTGTGGTGATTGTCAACACTGCGCGTGTGCATAAGTTAGTGGCGCGTCAGGCACAAGAAGAACAGCTCACGCTTCAGACCTCGGTGACACAAAATACAGAACATAAGACAACAGAGATTCTCCTTGATCTCGGAAGTTCAGGAATTCTTTCGCATCGCATCACACTCGAGACTCAAGATACAAAAAACTTTAGTCGTCAGGCAATTGTCACCGCAAGCGATGACGGCGTGTCGTGGCAGGCACTGGGGAATGGGTATGTGTTTGGACTTGTAACCCCACTTTTTTCCGGCACACAATTGAGCATTCCTTATCAAGAGACACGTATGCGGTATGTGCGCGTGCTCATTATGAATCAAGATGATGCTCCGGTGTCGTGGGGTGATACTGCCACTGTTGATGCAACGGTGCGTGCTGTTGTTTTTGCTCCAACGAGAGGTAAGACCTATGCGGTTTTGTACGGCAATCAACAGAGTATTGCCCCACGCTATGATCTTGCCCGTTATTTTGCCTACGTTGAAAGTGGAACTCTTGAAACAGCGACACTCTCTCCGCAAAAAGCAAATCCTCTTTATGTTGCACCTGTTGTGAAAATTCCGCAAATCGACCCTTATGCAAAAAAACGACAAATCGCACTTAATATGATTCTTGTTATTTCTGCAGTGGTGCTCGGCTTCTTCCTTTTTTCCTACACAAAGAAGATGAAAGGGGAAGTACCACCAAGTGAGGAAGATGCGGTATAATAAACACATATGATAAAACCAAGTATTGGGGAATTAGTATTTTTTTGGGTGCTTTTTGCCGGAGTGGCGGTGCTCTCGTTTTTTGTCCTGAGTCCTTATATTCCAGCACTCTTTCTTGCGGGAGTATTCGCAGTTGTTTTTCAGCCTGCGCACGAGCGTTTACAGAAAGTATTTCGCGGGAAAGAAACACTCCCCGCACTACTTGTTGTGCTTATTGTTTTTTTCCTTATCCTCACCCCATTTGTATATTTGGGTATTCAGCTTTTTCAAGAAATCATTAGTCTTTATGGGACACTTACTGCAGGTTCGAGTATTGTTGTTGCGGTAAATCACCTTCTTGTGGTTGCGGAAAACTATATTCAACAATTTATTCCCGACTTCAAGATGCAAGCAAATGCAATGGTCTATCTCGAAGAGGCACTGCGTTTTGCGGCATCAAACTTAAATACATTTTTCTCAGGATTAGTCGCAGTTGTTTTTCAATTGGTACTTATTGTGGTTGCCACTTTTTTCCTGCTTCGTGACGGAAGTAAATTGCGTCAGTTTGCGATCAGGTGGAGTCCACTTCCGGATCAGTACGATAAAAGTATTATTGCAAAAGTAGAGCTCGCGGTGACTTCGGTAGTAAAAGGATCACTCTTAACCGCGATCATGCAAGGGTTTTTTGTTGGTGTCGGTTTTGCGATTTTTGGAATCCCCAATCCTGTTTTGTGGGGAGTTGTTGGAACAATCTGTGCACTTATTCCACTTCTGGGAACGGGAATTATCACTATTCCTGCGGGAGCATGGCTACTTTATACGGGACATATTTCTTCAGGAATCGGGCTTATTCTTTGGGGTGTTTTCTTGGTGGGACTTATTGATAATATTCTTCGCCCGTTCTTTATTAATCGCGGTGTCGATGTACACCCACTCCTCATCCTTCTTTCGGTGCTCGGTGGGCTTGCGTATTTTGGCCCCGTCGGCTTTCTCGCAGGACCAATCATTCTTGCATTTTTCTTCACGCTCTTGAATATTTATCCCGAGATTATCAAAGGGCATAGTATCGACAGTGGAAAGTAGTTTCGTCTAAAGAAAAAATCAATCAAAGCGACGAATAAAGAAATTCGCCGTTTTTCAAAAATATCATGCAATACACAACTGAAACACATAAAGGAAAGAATGGGGAGGTACTTTTTTTGACACTTCCTGTTTGGAAAACGCTCGCCGTCGAAACCGTAATCACCGAACTCGAAGCGCTTCTTGCTGAAGGGCGTGCACTCGTTGAGCAATTGGTAAAAAACGATGCGCATACTTTTGACTCACTCGTACTTCCACTTGAGGAGCATGCAAATCGTCTTCATCTACTGTGGAGCCCCGTCAATCATTTAAATGCGGTTCTGCAAACTGACGCACTTCGCGAGGTGTGCACAAAGGGTGCGCAATTGATTGCGGAATATGAAACAACCATGGGTCAACACGAAGGGCTTAGTCGTGCGTATCAATTCGTAAAAGAAAGCACCGCATATGAAACACTCACTCTTCCACAGAAAAAAATTATTGACGACACGTGCAGAGACTTCGTGCTTTCAGGTGTACTTCTCCAACAAGAAGCTAAGGAGCGAGTAAAGGCTATCAATGCAGAACTCACAACACTGAGCGACACCTTCGGTAATCACTTGAAAGATGTTGATGAAAAGTGGGGTTTTCTTGTCAGTGACATTGCCATACTCGATGGAATTCCGGAGGTTGTAAGGCAGGAGCTCAAAGAGGATGCAAAAACACGAGGACACCTTGAAGGATTTTGGATTTCAATCAAGCCCTCTGTTGCTCCGGTAATACTTGCAAATGCAACAAATCGTGAATTACGTAAAAAAGTTTCCACTGCATGGGTCACCGCAGGTTCAGCCGAGCTTTCAGGGATGGAGGAATATGACAATGCGGAGATTGTCGCGCGCATATTGAAGCTTCGTCATGAAAAGGCACAACTCTTGGGTTTTGATAACTATGCATCGTATTCACTTGCGCAAAAAATGGCGGGAAGTACTGATGTCGTTTTCAATTTTCTCAATCAACTTGCGGAAAAGGGCATTGCTCCTGCGCGTCTTGAGTTTGAAAAATTGACACTCTTTGCAAAGGAGAAATTTGGATATGAGGTGCTTGAGTCTTGGGATACTGCATTTGTTGCGGAGGCATTACGCAAAGAAACTTATGCAATTTCCCAAGAAGAGCTTCGCCCCTACTTCACCGAGACAAAAGTGTTTCAAGGTTTTTTTGAATTACTCAATAAAATTTATGGTGTCACTGTGCGCGAGCGCAAGGAAGTGAGTGCGTGGACTTCTGGTGTGCGTTTCTATGAAGTGTACGACAAAGAGGGCGTACTCCGTGGCGGATTTTATACTGACCTTATTGCGCGTGCAAAGAAAAATGGTGGCGCATGGATGGACATTTGTATTCCACGAAGAATCACAAGTGATGGAGCACAACTTCCTGTTGCGTATTTGAATTGTAATTTTACTAAACCTGCATCTGGAGAAGAATGCACAATGACTCATGCGGAAGTAGAGACGGTGTTTCACGAAGGGGGACATGTGTTGCATCATGTCCTAGGGCTCACGGAATACATGGGTGTGGGAATGATGTCAGTTGAATGGGATGCAGTCGAGTGCCCAAGTCAGCTGATGGAAAATTGGTGTTTTGATACGAGCGTACTCAAGGCAATGGGAGTACACAACAAAACAGGCGAAGTGATTCCCGATGTACTTTGTGAACGATTAATCCGCGCAAAGCGATACAATGCGGCGATTGCACTGATGCGCCAGCTCGAACTTGCGCTCAGTGATTTCACGCTTCACGCAATGTATAACCCACTTGCGCCGGAGAATCCAATGGATGTAGTAAGCACAATTCGTCGTCGTGTGCGTGTAACTCCCGTGTATGCGCGCGATCGGTATCTTATGGGTTTTTCACATATTTTTGATGGGAGTTATTCTGCTGGGTATTATAGTTATAAGTGGGCAGAAGTGCTTTCGGCGGATATCTTCGAGGCGTATCTTGAGGCGGGAAATATTTTTGACCATACGGTAGGACTTCGCTTTTTGAATGAAGTACTCGAAGTGGGAAGTGCGCGACCGATGATGGAAAGCTTCTGTGCGTTTCGTGGTCGTGAGCCAAAGGTTGAGGCACTGCTTCGCTCAGAAGGTCTAATAATAAAGTGATCAAAAAAGCAAAACAAGAAGAGTTCACAAAAATACTTTTTGCATGGCACAAGACGCACTATCGCGACATGCCGTGGCGGCGCACACATGACCCATACCGCATTCTTGTCTCAGAAATAATGCTCCAGCAGACACAGGTGGATCGTGTGCGCACGAAGTATGATGAGTTTTTAAAACGATTTCCGACAGTTCAAGTGCTCGCTTCTGCTTCACTTGGAGAAGTGCTGAAAATCTGGAGCGGATTGGGGTACAATCGTCGTGCAAAATATTTGCATGAATGTGCAAAGAAAATTCTTGAAGAGTATGGAGGAAAATTTCCCAATAATTTTGCTGAACTCATAAAACTTCCCGGGATCGGTATCTCGACGGCAGGAGCACTGCTCGCGTTTTCGTTTGGACACGAGACTCCGATGATCGACACGAACATTCGCCGGATTCTCACCCGAACCTTTTTTAACTTTGAAGCTCAACTTCCAAGTGATAAGGCGCTGTACGCATTTGCGCAAACACTTATTCCGAAAGGGAAGGGAAGAGAGTGGAATTATGCGATGCTTGATTTGGGTGCAACACTCTGCACCGCACGCAACCATTCGCCAGAATGCCCGCTCATGAAGCTTCATGGAAAAGTGGGAGATTTTGTGTACAAAAAACCGCAAAAAAAATTCAAAGACTCACGGCGTTTTTATCGCGGGCAAATCCTCAAGATATTTACGCAAAAGCAAGGAGCGACCACTCTCGAGTTGCAGTCACTTACGAAACTTGAAAAAGAGCTGCTTAATGAGATTTTAAAGGATCTTCTCAAAGAAAAACTGCTCAAAAAAACCGGAACAAAAATCATGCTTCCTTAAAATGGGGGTGGACAACGTACACACAGAGGCCTTACTGTTTGATATACTATCAATTAGGTTATTGCCGACGTAGAGTGAGCGAAATGAAAAAGTCCGCTTTTTCATTTCCGAACCGAGGAGAGCTAAAAAAGGTTTAACACCCCACGGCTTGCCGCGGACATGCACGAGGCTTTGCGAGTTCTTTGGCGGGTCCGGGACATGCTTTGGATGTCCTTTGGGGTTTAACACCTTTTACCAGTAATTTTTTCTCTATGTTGATACCTGTTATTTTGGGCACTGCACGCGAAGGACGTGCAAGTGAGCATGCAGCAAAGTTTGTACTTGCGGAAGTGGCCTCATCAGGACACGAGACAGAGCTTGTTGATGTGCGTGATTATTCATGGGGAGCGACGACTCCGCCATGGGCAAATAATTCTCGTACAAAAGGCTGGCAAGATATTGCCACGCGCGCTGATGGATTTATTATCGTGAGCCCTGAGTATAATCATGGCTATCCCGGAGAGTTGAAAATGTTGCTCGATGGAGGGATGGAAGAATACAGACATAAGCCTGTTGGGATTTGCGGTGTCTCTTCGGGTGGATTGGGTGGTGCACGCATGGTTGAACAGTTGCGATTGGTCACAATTGAGCTTGGTATGTATCCCACAAAGGGGGCAGTTTATTTTTCAAGTATTGGAAAACTTTTTGGTACCGACGGGGCAATTACTGATGAGAGTTATCAGAAGCGCGTGCAAGATCTTATTAAGGAAGTTACCGCGTAGTTTCTCTTTTGTGTTATAATAGAAAAATATGGCAACGCTTATCATCAAATGGCTGATTACTTCCGGTGCGGTTTTTCTCGCGGGAAAATATCTTCCGGGGATTTCCGTACTTGATTTCAAGGTCGCACTTTGGGTTGCACTTGCGTTTGGCTTGGCGAATCTCATCATCCGCCCAATTCTTACACTCGTCACTCTCCCCATCAACATTCTCTCGCTTGGACTCTTTAGTTTTATCATCAATGGTTTCTTATTTTGGGCTATTAAATATGTCGTGCCGGGGTTTAGTGTGGATTCATTTTTCCATGCAATCATCGGTGCTTTTGCGGTGACCCTCGTCTCTTCGGTTGTTGAGCGCATATTGATGGGTCGTGACCGTAAGCTTGGTGGGAACTAAATCTATGGAAAAGCCAATTCGTATTATCACGCATAGTGGAGTGTTTCATCTTGATGAACTTCTTGCAATCGCCACACTCACACTTCTTTTCGGAGACCGACCCTACGAAATTATCCGCACACGTGATATGGCAGTCATTGCGACAGGGGACTATGTTGTTGATGTCGGGGGAGTGTATGATCCTCTCAAAAATCGTTTTGATCATCATCAAGAAGGAGGAGCCGGTGCGCGCAACAACGTTCCTTATTCTTCGTTTGGTTTGGTGTGGAAAACATACGGTGAACAACT
>Ga0209515_10010323_pt1 | contig 10417 bp, 9 predicted proteins | sample Subgroupgradi54m_FD_187454 | JGI IMG/M metagenome (GOLD analysis project Ga0209515, IMG submission 187454) | Subsurface groundwater microbial communities from S. Glens Falls, New York, USA - GMW60B uncontaminated upgradient, 5.4 m (SPAdes)... ...
CGAGGAGATGGCGCAGGTGCACCTGCGGCCGCACGAAACCCATCCGAAGTGGAATTACACGATTCTCTCAGGGCAGCAGGTGCCGGGGCCGAACTGAAATATTAAAATCTATTTATTTCCAATCCCTTACTTAAACGGACTCCGCCCGCTATACTATGGGGGATGACCATGCGCGTTTATGGGTATGAAAAGTGCTCCACCTGCCGCCAGGCGCTCAAATTCCTGGCGGCGCGCAAAATACCCTATCAGACCGTGCCGATCGTCGACCAGCCCCCGACTCCGGCCGAACTCAAGGCCATGCTCGCCTTCACCGGCGACCTGCGCCGGCTGTTCAACACCTCCGGCGTCGTCTACCGCGAGCTGGGAATCGGCGAAAAACTCAAGACGATGAGCGAGAATGAAGCGCTCGGGCTCCTCGCCAAGCACGGCAAACTCGTCAAGCGCCCGTTCGTTCTGCTCAAAGACCGCGGCCTCCTTGGTTTCAAGGCGGACGAGTGGAGGGCGGCGTTTAAGTGAATTTGTTAAAATTAAAATAGATCATGGCCACGGCACTTCTCATCAATCCATCCTACCGTGACAGCTACGGTTCCGCCAAAGGGGCGATCATCGATCCCGTCTATCCCACCTTGGGGCTTCTGACGACGGCGGCCATGGCCGAGCGCGGCGGCCATAAGATCGAGATCCTGGACCTGAGCTACAGCCAGTACGATTACCGGGTCATCAAAGAGGCGATCTTAAGGCTCAAGCCGGAAGTGGTGGGCGTGACGACGACGACCCCGCTCATGAACCAGACGCGCGACATCAGCGTCCTGATCAAGTCGATTTCAAAGGACATTTTGATCGTGGCCGGGGGGGCGCATGTCTCGGCCTTGCCCGCGGAAAGCCTTCACGAGTCCATGCTCGACATGGTGGTCGTCGGGGAAGGCGACATCACCTTCGCCGAGATCATGGACGGCAGGCGCCCGCAGGACATCCTGGGCATTCATTATCGCGACAACGGCGGCGTGCGCGCCACCGCGCCCCGGCCCTTCATCGACAACCTCGACGATCTGCCCATGCCCGCCTGGCATCTCTACGACAGCCGGGACTACACGGACAAGATCAGCCGCCTGCTGGCCAAGCGCCCGCCTCTGGCCATGGCCGAGTTCTCCCGAGGCTGCGTCTATAAATGCGACTTTTGCGCCAGCAAAAACACCATGGCTTTGGGCTACCGCAAGAAGTCTCCCGAGCGCTGCGCCGAGGAGGCGCGCGCGATGGCGAGCTTCGGCTATCGCGAGTTCGCGCTCGCCGATGACATTTTCACTTCGGACCCGGCCTGGGCCAAGAAAGTGAGCTCAGCCATCATCAAGACCGGCATCGACATGGCCTGGACCTGCACCAACGGCATCCGCGTGGAGTCCGCCGACAAGGAGCTGTTCAAGGTCATGCGCGCGGCGGGCTGCTACCGCGTCGCGTTTGGATTTGAGACCGGTAACGACGAAGTCCTCAAGGCCTTCGGCAAGGGCGGCAAGGCGACCTTGGAAAAAGGCATCGAGGCCGTCGACATGGCGCGCGCGGCCGGGATGGACACCAGCGGCTGCTTCATGCTGGGGCTCTCTCCGGACACGGAGAGCACCATGAACGACACCATCGAGTACGCGCGCATCCAATCTTTGGATATGATGAAATTCGGCATCACCATCGCCTTTCCGGGCACCCCCATCTTCAAGGAATACCGGCAACGGGGGCTCATCCGCTCCTACAACTGGGACGAATACTTCATCTACACCACGAAGGCCCTTTTCGCCCACCCCAACCTCACTTTCGACAAGGTCACGGAGTACGCGGGGAAGGCCTACCATCGCGCGGTGCTGACCAATCCTGCGTTCATCTTCCGCCGGCTTTGGCGCGGAATACGGACCGGGGAGTTTTTCTGGGACATCCATTATTTCGTCCGCTTCTTTTTGTCGCCGTCGATCAGCGCCCAGGCCCACACCGCCGTGTATTTCGCCCCGGATCGCTGGCCGGTCTATGATTTCGTGAAGAACAAAATCACCTTCTACCCGGCACGTCCCGCCAACAACAAGCTCACCGCGGACGACCTCCGGGGCGTCGAGATTTAAGCGGGGATGAAGCTCTCCGTTCTCGTCGCGGCCTACAACGAAGCCCGCACCATCGCCGGCTGCCTCGAGGCGGTTTACGGCCGCAATCCCGGGCGCGACCTCGAGGTGATCGTCGTCGACGACGGTTCCAGGGACGGAACCTATGAGGCCGCTAAGGCCGCGGCCCGGCCCGGGACGACGGTCCTCAGGCACGAAAAAAACTTCGGCAAGGGCATGGCGATTCGCACCGCTTTGGCGGCGGCGACGGGCGACGTGGTCATCATTCAAGACGCGGATCTCGAATACGACCCGGCCGATTACGCCAAGCTCCTCAAACCTATTGAAGAAGGCCGGGCCGAGGTCGTGTACGGCTCGCGCAAGCACAATCCGCGTTCCTACGCGAGCTACTACTGGGGCGGACAGCTGGTGTCGTGGTGGGCGAACCTGCTGTACGGCTCGTCGCTCACCGACGAGCCGACCTGTTACAAGGTACTCAAGCGCGAGCTGCTCAATTCGCTCGACTTGCGCTGCACCGGTTTCGAGTTCTGTCCCGAGGTCACGGCCAAGGTTCTGCGCCGCGGCATCAAGATTTACGAGCTCCCGATAGCCTATTCGCCGCGTCGCATCGAAGAAGGCAAGAAAATTCGCTGGACCGACGGCGTGATCGCCCTATGGACCTTGCTCAAACTCCGCTTCTGACGCGCGGGAGCGCCCGGCGCTTCGGCATGCATATCTTTGTCTTTGCGCTGTTAACGCGCCTGGCCTTCACGGCGGTGTTTCTCGCCAATGGCCTCGACGCGGCCTACGGCCGCGATCTGTATTACAATCTCGCCGTTTCCTGGCTCGGCTGGGCGCCCGCATTTTTATTCGACGCGAGCCACCCGCCTCTCTACACGGCCGTGATCGCGGCCGTGCTCGGGCTGTTCCGTTCGCCCAATCCGCTTCCGGTCCTGCTCCTGCAATGCGCCCTCGGCGCGGCCTGCGCCCCGCTCACGCGCCGCCTCGGCGCGCGCCTCGGCGTTGCGGAGGCGACCGCGCGCCTCGCGGCGTTATGGGTCGCGCTCGATCCGGGCCTGATCTTCTTCACACCTCAACTCGGCACCGAAACGATGTTTATCGCCATGGAGCTTTTGTTTTTCGTCTGGCTTCTCGATGAATTGAAGAGGCCGTTGTCCGGGCGACTTGTCGTTCTCGGCCTTTGGGGGGGCTTGTGCGCCCTGTGCCGTTCCGTCATCGGCGGCTATCCGGCCTTCTTGTTCCTGGCGCTCTGGCGGACCCGGGGCGTTACCCGAGCCTTTTTCTTCTGTGCGATCCTCGGGCTCGGCTGGCTCGCGCCTTCGGCCGCATGGAGCGTGCGCAACTACCTCAAGTACGGGCGCGTCGTGCCGGTCGCCGCGTCGATGGGCTGGAACCTGTACGAGGGCTTCACGCTCGATCGCGAGGAAGTGCGCCGCCGTCCCTGCGAGATGGGCGCGGAGGCCAAAAGCCTGGGCCTCACGCATCAGATCGAGTTGGGCGCTCACTTTGCGAAAAAAACGGCGTCGTTCATCCGCGAGAACCCGGGGCAGGCCGCAAAAATCATAGTGGGCAAGGCGTTCCTGTTCTGGCGCCCCTGGCCTTACGATCCGCACTCCTGGTGGCAGCGTGGAGCGCTCGGGATTTACTTCAGCATGCTTTTCATTCTCGCGCTGTTCGGCGTCCGGCTCGTGGCATTCGACCGTGCGTGGCTGCCCATATGGGCGCTGTTCGTTTATCTGACGGCCCTGCATTCGGTCTTCTTCACCTCGCTGCGCTACCGTCTGCCGCTTGAGCCGTTCCTGTGTTTGCTCGCCGCGATCGGTGCGGCGGAACTCCTGTGCAAGAGCAGGTCCCGCCGTGCGTAAACGCATCGCCAAGATCTCTCCGTGGTATTGGGCCCTGTTGGGCGCCGCGGCGCTGGCCGCGCTCCTGCGCTTGACCGCGATCAGCTACGGTCTGCCGCATACCTACAACGCGGACGAACCGCACGTCATCAATATGGCCGTCTCGTTCGGCGGCGGAAGCCTGCGTCCGCACTCGTTCAAATATCCGACTGTGTGGCCGACGATGCTCGCCGGCCTCTACGGCCTGTGGTTCGCGCTTTGGTCGGCGTTCGGCCTGCGCAAGTCGCCGCTTGATTTCGCCGCGCTGTACGGTTTCGCCCCAACGGGGTTCTATCTGATCGCGCGCCTCGCGGCGGCGTGCGCGTCGCTCGCGGCGCTCTTCGTCGTTTTGAGAGCCGAGCGAGATGATCCTCACGGCTCGCGCTGGCCCTACGGCGCTTTGATCCTGGCCTTCTCGCCCGTGCTCGTGGACCTCGCGCACGCCGCCAAGCCGGACTCGCTGATGCTCCTCTTCATCGCGGGCGCCTGGTCCTGCGCGCTGCGCTTTCAATCGGGAGGGGCGCGCGGCTGGCTGTACGCGGCGGGAGCGCTCGCCGGCGCCGCCTGCTCGACGCAGTACACGGCCGCGCCCGCGATTTTGCTCGTGCCGCTGGCCTGGCTGCTGCGCGACGGCGCGCGCCCGCCCGCGTCGCGGCTCGCCAAGGCCGTTCTGCTCGCCGCGGCCGCCTTCTTCGCGGGGTCGCCCTATATCGCGCTCGACTTTCGCCGCTTCGTCGCGGATTGGACCGATTACGCCGATCTGGGCCGCCTGCGTCCGCACGATCTTGCGAGCATGGCCAAGGACGTCGCTTATAATCTATGGACCTACGGCGGCGAGGGCTCCCCCGCGGGCGCCGCCGCGGTCCTGGGCTTTGGCGCGCTGCTGTGGCGGCGCACGAGGCGCGCGCTCCTTCTCGGGATTCCCATCGCGGCGTATTTTGCGGTCCTCGCGGCGAGCCCCGACGGCGCCTGGCAGCGCTACCTTCTCGGCGTGTTCCCGGCGCTCGCACTTCTGTCGAGCGAGGGTCTGGCCGTCCTCGGCGGAGTCAATCCTTGGCGCCGCGCCGCGGTCGCGGTTCTCGTCTTAGCGCCCGGTCTTTATCTCTCCGGACGCCTCGTCGCCGATCTGATCTTGCCCGACACGCGCGCCCAGGCCGAGGTCTGGATGAGGGCGAACGTGCCGGCGGGCGAAACGATTCTTCTGGATTTGCCGCACGCCTCCCCGCGAGCGATTCCATCCCAAGAGCAATGTCGCGATCTCGCCGCCCGCACCGCCGCCGCGGGCTCGCCGCGTTCCCGGTTGTGGCGCGCGATGGCCGAGCGCCACCCGGGCGGCGGTTGGCGCATCTATCGCGTCCAGCGCTCGGCGGGCGACCTGTTCTCCGCGCCGAAGCACGTGGCGGCCTCGCAGGCCGACGGCGACTTTCTCGATGTGCGTCCCGGCCTCGACCCGGTGCGCGCCGTGCGCACGAAATGGGTCGTGACCTCTAGCTTCGGCGCCGACCCCCGCCGCGCGCGCGAGCTCGCCACTTTTTTCGGCGAACTTGCCTCCGGCGCGGAGCTCGTTCAGGAATTTCCCTCTGAACCGGGCAAGACGATGGGCCCATGGCTGCGTGTCTGGAAGCTGAGGCGCTAGAACCGGGCGAGCTCGAATGGTAGTATGGCGCTCGTGCCGGAGACGAAAACGAAGGTATTAATCACGGGCGCCACCGGCTACATCGGACGGCATCTGGCGCCGCTGCTCTCCGGCAATTACGCGGTCCGCTGTTTGGTCCGCGACGAGGCGCGCGCGAAGGCCCTTCTTCCCGCGGCAGCTGAGCTCATCCTGGGAGACATGACCGACGCGGCCTCCTTGAAGGCGGCCGCGACCGGCGTCGTCGCGGTCGTGCACCTCGCCGCGCTCAAGAGCGACGAGCGCGGCATCGTCGAGGTCAACGTCGGCGGCGCGCTCAAGCTCGTCGCGGCGTGCAAGGCCGCGGGCGTGCGGCGCGTGATCAATATCGGAAGCCAGGCCGCGCGCATGGCGCGCCGGGGCGCCTACGGCGACACGAAGGCTCAATCCGACGGGATCCTCAACGCCTCGGGGCTCGACGTCACCACCTTGCTGCCGAGCGTGGTCTACGGTCCGAAAGATCCGGGCGTGTTCGGCAAGCTCGCGCGCATGACGTCCTCGTCTCCGGTCGTGCCGGTGATCGGGGACGGCCGCGCCCGCTACCAGCCTGTTCACGTCGACGACGTCTGCGCGGTCATCGCGGGCTGCCTGCGCGAGCCGAAAACCGTCGGCAAAACCTACAACGTCGGCGGACCGCAGGCCGTCACGCTCGAGGGCCTCATCGACCTCGTCGCCGCTCGCCAAGGCAAGCGCCCGCTCAAGCTGCACCTGCCCGGCCCAGTCGCGATGCTCATCGCGAGCGCGCTGGCGCACGTGTTCGATTCGCCGCCGCTGTCCAAGAGCAACGTGCTCGGCGCGATCCAGAGCGTGCCCGACGCCGATTACGCCGCGATCTTCGCCGAATTGGGGCTCACGCCGCGTTCGATCGCCGTCGGCCTGAAAGACGGCATATGATAAAAGTCGGGATCGTCGGCATGGGCAAGATGGGCCTGACGCACGCCGCGATGCTTGAGGTCCTGTCGCCCGGATGCATCGTTGGCGTCGTTGAGGCCGGGCGCGGGAACCACGGGACGATTAAAAGTCTCGGCCTGAGGGCGCCCGTCTACTCAGATCTGGAGAGCCTGCTGTCCGCGCACGCGCTCGACGCGGCGCTGGTTTGCACGCCGACATTTACACATTTCTCCATAGTGAAGACTCTGATCGAGCGCGGCGTGGCCGTTTTGATCGAGAAGCCGCTCGCGGAGAATCTCGAAAAGTGCGCGGCGCTGGCGAAGCTCGCGTCCGAGAAGAAAGCGATCACCGCCGTCGGCTACTCGATCGACTTCGATCCGCTGTTCACCGAGGCGCGCCGTCTTCTTCCCGCGCTCGGTAAAATCAAACGCTATACGGCGTGGGTCGAGCACGCCGAGGTGTTCGGACCCAAGAAGGGCTGGCTTTTTCAGAAGGAAAAATCCGGCGGCGGCGTCGTCATCAATCCCGCGCCGCACATGCTGTTCTACCTGCTCGAGGCTTTCGGCGCGCCGAAAAGCGTGCGCGCGCGGCTGAATAATCCGTACAGCGCCGGCGTTGAAGATGAGGCCGAGGTTGCGCTTGAGCACGACGGCTTCGCCGGAACCTTGAGCGCGTCGTGGAGCGTCCCGAACAAACCGGTCCTTGAGCTCTCGCTTTATGTCGAGGGAGATAAGGGCTCGCTCGCCGTGAACGGCGATGAAATCTTGATCGAAGAAGGCGGCAAAGTCCGAAGCATCCGCCGTGAGGACCTGCCCGCGGAGCAAGTCTTCGAGCTTTCGCCGCAAGCGCGCGCGGCCAACTACTACCGCGAGGACCGCGACTTTCTCGAGCATGCGCGCCGCAGGACCGCGCCGAGAAATTCGATCGAGAACACGCTGAAGGTGGATCGTCTTATCGACGCCATCTACCGCGCGGGTGCGAGCGGGCAGGCGGTGTCGTGGAGTTGACCGCCGAGCTGCCGCCCTTTTTCGTCTGGGACGCCGAGCTCGCGGGTCTGGGCGCCTATCTCGATTGGCTCGAAAGACGCGGCGTCAAGGAGCTGCTCTGGACGCCCGAGCCCGCGGGTTTCAGGGAAGTCGAGGAGGCCATGGCGGGCCGGGGCCTCTCTTTGACCGCCGTTCTGCCGAATATGTCGCTGTACGCGCGCGACGCCATGGACGCGGGCCCTACGGGAGCGGTGCTCAAGCGCTTCAAGGCGCTTGGGCCGCTGTCTCTCGCGGAGTTGGGCCTGCGCCTTCTGCCGCGGACCCCGGCGCTTTTGGAGAAGCGTTTCGCGGCCGGAATCATGCTGCTCGCCGACGCGGAGTTCCTGCGCCTGAAGTCGCTGCCGATTGGGCGCGTCGCTTTGCACAATTCTGCCGTGGACATGGCGTTGGCGCTCGGCTGCCGAGAGCTTCTGACGGAATTCGCGGACTGGGCGCGTGCTCGTAGTGTCGAGGGCGTGGTGCTCACCTGCAACGCCTGGCTGTGGGACCAGCGCATGAAGGAGTGGGGAGGGCCCTCGCCGGGCATCGAAGTCCGGCCGACCGGGCCCGGCATGTGGAGCGAATACCGCCCGGTGACGCCGGAAGCCCGCCTGGCCGCCTGGAAGAAGCGCGCCGCTTCATGATCAAAAACTGTTGTTAACAACAGTTTTTGCAGCCCGGCTGTGGATAACGCGAATAACGACCGGGCCCCCGTCTGAGACGCCCCCGCCATGTCCTATAATGTCGGTCCGGTGCCCAAGCCCAAAGTCATCGTCGTCATGCCCGCCTACAACGCGGAAAAGACCCTCGAGCGCACGATCAAGGACATCCCCGCCGGCTCGGTGGACGAGGTCATACTCGTCGACGACTGCTCGAAGGACGGCACCGTCGCCCTGGCCAAAAAGCTCGGCCTGACCGTCATCTTGCACCAGACCAATAAGGGCTACGGCGGCAACCAGAAGACCTGCTACACCGAGGCGCTCAAGAAAGGCGCGGACGTCGTGATCATGGTTCACCCCGATTACCAGTACGACGCGCGTCTCGTGCCGATCATGGCCGACCTGATCAGCAACGACATCTGCGACATGGTTTGCGGCAATCGCATCCGCACCCGCTGGGAAGCCCTCGACGGCGGCATGCCGGTCTACAAGTACATATTCAACCGCCTGCTGACCATGTTCGAGAACTTCGTCACGGGTCAGAACCTCGGCGAGTGGCACTCGGGACTGCGCGCCTATTCGCGCAAGTGCCTGGAGACCGTGCCGTGGGAGGGAAACTCCGACGACTTCGTCTTCGACCAGCAATTTCTCATCTCGGCCGCCTATCTGCAGCAGCGCCTGGGCGACGTGCCCGTCGCCGCGCGCTATTTCCCGGAGGCGTCGTCGATTAATTTCAAGCGTTCCTGCGAGTACGGCTTGTCGGCGTTGTGGTGCCTAGGTCAGTCCGTGCTGCAGCGCCTGGGCGTCGCGCGCTTCGCGCTATTTGAGCCGAAACCCGCGAAATGAGATTTGCCGCGTCGGCCTTCGCGTTGCTGACGGTCGTGCTCGGCGCCGTGTCGGCCGGTGACTCCCTGTGGGTGGCGCTCCGGCCGGGCTTCATCCCCTTCGTGCTCCTTGTGCTGACCATTCTGTTGGCGACGGGCTCCGGCCGGGTGCTCGTGAGCAAACTGGGCCTCGGCGACGCGAGCGAGTCGCAGAAGACCTTGGTCGGAGCGACTATGGGTCTGGGCCTGCTGGCCCTGGGCGCCTTCTTTCTGGGAGCATTCGGTTTGTACAAGCCTTGGGCCGCTTCGGCCTATCTTGCGGCATTGTGGGTGATTGGCTACGCGGAGCTGAAGCCGGCGCTGGAATCGTTGGCGCCCGACCGGAGCCTGCTGCGCGAGCGTCCCCTCGCGGCCGCGGCTGTGGCACTTCCGCTTCTCGCCGCGCTGTGGATGTGCCTTGTCCCTCCGCATCAGTACGACTCGCTTGTCTACCATCTCGCGCTGCCCCAGGCCTACCTGCGCGAGGGCCGGCTTTTCGCCCCGCCCGGAATCGTCTACGCGCACTTTCCGCAGAACGGCGAGATGCTTTTTTCCCTGGCCTTGCTGCTCGGTTCCGACATTCTGGCGCAGATGTACATGTGGCTCTCGACGGTGCTCGCGATCTGGTGGGTGTTCGCTCTCGGGCGGCGCGAGGCGCCGATGAGCGCGGTGACGCTCGCGGCGATCTTCATCGCGACGCATTCGGCGGTGCTGTTGATGTCGTCGACGACCTACGTCGAGCCGCTTGTCATGTTGTGGATCACGGCGGCCGCGTTCGGCTTCGAACGTTGGCGTCAACTCGCTCCGCAGGGCGGGGGGCCGCGCGGGTGGCTTTTCCTGTCGGCGATCTTCACCGGCCTGGCTCTCGGTACGAAGTACTACGCGGGCATCGGCGCGGCGGCGTTTGGTCTGCGCCTGCTGTACGCCCTTATGCTCGACCGCCGCAAGGCGCGCGCCGTCGATCTGTTCCTGTTCACCGTCATCGTGAGCGCGCTGTTCGCCCCGTGGCTGATCAAGAACTGGGTTTGCGTGCGCAACCCCGTTTTTCCGTTCCTGTACAAGTGGTTCCAGAATAGCGGCACCGGCTGGAACGCGGAGCTCGCCGCGGGCTACTTCAGCGTGCTGACCGAGTACGGCCACGTCGGCGGCTTCTTCAAGAGCCTGATTTCACTGCCGATCCTCCTGCTGCGCAATCCCCTCCGCTTCGGCGGAGGCATGGACGTGCTCGGCGATCTCGGCTGGGACATCTCGCTGTGGCTCCTGCCGCTGGGCGCGTGGGCGGCATCGAAAAATAAAGTTCTCCGCGGTCTTTTGCTGTTCCGGCT